>ERZ795031.2104-NODE-2104-length-19576-cov-7.326520_pt1 | contig 19576 bp, 23 predicted proteins | sample MGYA00375123_ERZ795031 | MGnify/ENA primary metagenome ERZ795031 (study PRJEB30166, sample SAMN05720159) | activated sludge metagenome | isolation source: anaerobic digester from wastewater treatment plant | place: USA | collected 2015-04-21 ... | reverse complement strand
GCGATCAGATATGGCTTCAGTGTTTCAATGTGATTTTCCCTTGCTGAAACTGCGTGAACCGGCACACCGGGAGAAACGGTTTCAACTTCTGAAATGATTTCTTCAATATTTTCACACAGATCTGATTTGTTAAGTATTACAACAGGTGACGCACCGCTGTTCCATGCAAGTGTGAGATATCGCTCAATCCGTCGCAGATTATAGTTTTCGTCAAGCCCTGTCACGATGAAAACTGTGTCAATATTTGCCGCAACTATCTGCTCTTCAGTTATCCCGCCGCTTTTTCTTTTATTTGATCCGGCAACATTCCTTGAAAAACTGCTTTTCCGCTCAATTACTGCATGAATTACAGCAAAATCACCTTCAACAGTTACAGCAACCCAGTCACCCACAGCAGGAAAATCAGATCTTACAACTGCCTGATGAAGAAATTTGCCGGAAACACGGGCATGTATTTCGCCGTTTTCCATCATAACCGTATAAAGTTCCTTCTGTTCGTTTATCACTCTTGCAGGAAGAAAACCCTGCTCCTCAAATTCATAAAACAATGCTTTAAAATATCCGTTAAACCCTAAATCATTAATGTTCATTATGTAAACCCTCAAAAATATAAGTTATTTAATTTACTGAACATTCACCTTATATCAAGATGAATCATTATGGCATTTTCGATCTGTTTCATTGTGGAAGAAGCAATTTCGCCAAGTATTTTGACTATACGGGTTTTGTCAACGGTTCTGATTTGATCTGCGCATGCTTTGTTTGGTTTGTCCATTCCTTCTTTTATTAAAACTTCTGTAGCATAAATTTTGTCAAGTTTCGTGGAGCAGGGAACTATTGTAACTACCGGAGAATATTCGTTGCAGACATCATTGCTCACAACAACTGCGGGCCGGGTTTTGGCAATTTCAGATCCTTTGACCGGATCAAGAGATAAAAGAACTATCAGACCTTTTCTTAATATCATAATTAAACCTCATATATAAAAATCTAAAGACCGTCGCCTGTTGTGCAGTCAAAATCATCCGTCATTTCAGCCATATCATCGGACTGATACCGCTCTTTAAGTGATTGGAGCTGCATCTCGCGAATCTTGTCATCAACCGCTGACCTGACAAAATCACTCAAATTTTTAACACCAAGTTTCTTAATTAATTCAAGAACTTCCTTGTCAAAGTTGAAGTTCTTTAAAACATACTCTTTCTGGTTTAACATGAACATCTCCATCAAAAAACACAGTTCTGTAAATAATTATATAAATGTTTTTATAAATATCAAGCCATGTGTGATTAAAACAGGTTTTGATTTCACCTCCCCCGGTATCTTGCCCCTTTTCCAAATCCGATCATTTCGAGGAGTTCATCTTTTACGAGTTGCCTGAGGTGGGCTTTGATTGTGTTTCGGTTGGCTTTTGTGAGAAGCTCGATTTCGCTGATGGTGGCGGTTCCTCTTTCCTTAATTTCTTTTAAGATTTTTATGGATAGTTCGGGGAGTCGCATCAAAGAGTGTTCTTTTTCAAGTTTTTCGAGGAGTTCGTCTTTTTGTTTTTTCATCATTTTAAGGAAAAATATTATCCATACGGACATGTTTTTTTCAGGATCACCCTGAGTTTGTCTAAGTGCAAGATAATAATCAGATTTATTTGCCTCCACCACTTTTTCAAGTGAACTGTAGGGAATATATTCATAGCCGGATCTGAGCAGAAGAAGAGTTGTCAGAATTCTTGAAAGCCGTCCATTGCCGTCCTGAAAAGGGTGAATTGCAAGAAAATGAACTATAAAAACTGCGATCGCAATAAGCGGATGAGTCTCTGATCTATTCAAATTATCGTGTGCCCATTTAACAAGTTCTTCCATTTTTGCCGGCGTTTCAAAAGGAGTTGCCGTTTCAAAAACTACTCCTATGCTTACTCCGTCCCGGTCAAACGCCTCGACATGATTTGGAAATTTTTTGTACTGACCACGGTGTCTCACATCTTTTGAACTGAACTTTAAAAGAACCTGATGAAGCTGTTTTATGTGATTTTCCGTCAGGTCAATATCAGCAAAAGATTCAAAGATCATACCCATCGCTTCAGAATATCCCGCCACCTCTTCTTCATCTCTTGAAGAAAAAGAATGTGGATTCAATCCCTTAAGCAGTTTTTCAATTTCAGAATCTGTCAGCTTCACCCCTTCAATTCTCGTCGAAGAACCGATAGATTCAATTGATGCGACAAGCTTTAAGGAAGACATAAGCTCCGGTTTCAGATTTTTCAGAGCTTTCCAGCTCCCCTTGAATTCATCAATTTCTGAAATAAGCGAAAGAATTTCACTGGTTACAATAAAATCCGAACCTTTCATGCAAACCTCCACACCCAAATACATACCCAAATATACCCAAATAATGCTGAAAATCAACCTTTTGGGTATTTATGGGTATAAACATGGGTATTGCGAATCAAATCCCGAAAAATTATGAGTATTATTCTTTTGTCAGAAAACTGTCAAAATTTTCAGGTGTTATCACTTCCTCTTTTACAACTTGGTAATTTGATATAAAAGTTTTTGACATAACAACTCTTTTTTTAGGATTCCACTTGAATTCGTATGCACTGTAAAGACCTGCTTCTTCTTCAATATAGTCAATTTCCTGCTGCTGAGTAGTTCTCCAGAAATAGCTTGAGACATTTTTTCTTCTGTAATTTAAATACTTTATTCTTTCAGAGATTATAAAGTTTTCAAAAAGTGCACCTATGTCGGTTCTTGAATGCACCGAATTGAAATTGCCGATTACAGCATTCCTTATTCCGTTATCAAGAAAATAGATCTTTTTCCCTTTTTTGATCTCGTTTCTCACATTTCCAGTGAGTGCCGGAAGCTTAAAAACAATGAATGCCCTTTCAAGAAGGGCAATATATTTTTCAACAGTTGCATTGTCAGCACCAACAAGTTGAGCAATTTCGTTATAGCTCACCTCGCTTCCGACTTGAAGGGCAAGCGCTTTAAGTATCTTTTCAAGCAGCACTGGTTTCTGAACATTTTCCAGTGCCATTATGTCTTTGTAGAGATAACTTCCGGCAAGCCACTTCAGAAGATTTCCCGCATCGTTATTGTTGTTTACGATATCAGGATATGATCCGAAAATAAGCCGCTGTTCAAACATTCTTTTTTCTTCAAGATAGTTAGTGTGCCTGACCATTTCTTCAAAAGAGAGCGGAAAAAGAGTGTATTCAAATTTTCTTCCCGTAAGCGGTTCGTTGATTTTTCCAGAAAGTTCAAATGATGATGATCCGGTTGCTATCACCTGAAGATCATTGAAGTTGTCAACCATGATTTTCAAAACAAGTCCGATCTCAGGAATTCTCTGTGCTTCATCAATATAAACGATAGTGTGTCCGCTGATAATATTTCTGATCTTTGTTGAAGTCGGGTTTTCAAAAATTGTTCTTGTGTCAGAATCATCACCGTTAAGCTTCAGTATTCTGTGATCATTCCTGAAATTTTCAAGCACCATTTCAACAAGAGTGGATTTCCCCACCTGCCTTGCCCCCATTATTACAATGGCTTTTCCCTTGAACATCCTTTTTCTGATTTCTTCAATTAAATATCTTCCTATCATTTTCTGCTCCTCCATAAACCAAAATCCAAAATTATTATAATATTTTTGGAATGGAATCGCAAATTATTATGATATTTTTCGATTTTGACGCACTGAAAATCAATTTTTTTGGTATTTATGGGTATAAATATGGGTGAATGTTATTTCAAGCCATTAATAATATTGAGTTTCTGGAAATGCTCAATAACTTCGCTGACAGGCAGTCCGATCACATTTGAATATGAGCCGTTGATGCTTTTCACCATAAAGGCGCCGATTCCCTGAACTGCATAAGCCCCTGCCTTGTCATAAGGTTCATCAGTGTCGCAGTAATCTGAGATCTCTTTAATGGAAAGTTTCTTGAATGTGACATCGCTTTTGACAAAAAATGTATCAACTGTGTCATTAAAAAATATTGCTACACCTGTAAAAACCGAATGAGTTCTGCCGCTTAGCTTTGAAATCATATTTATCGCATCATCTTTGTCCGCCGGTTTATTTATGATCTCGTCATCAATGACAACTATCGTGTCGGCACTTAAGAGCGGAGTTTTTGTCCCGACGATATGAGCGACAGCATTTCCTTTTTGAAGAGCAAGCGAAATGACAACTTCCTGCGGAGTCAAGGCAGGATCAACTGTTTCATCAGTATCCGGCTTTATCACTTTCAGATCAAAGCCGAAATACGAAAGAAGTTCAAGCCGCCTTGGTGAACCCGAAGCAAGTATCAGATTTTTCATTCAATCCTCCTGAAAAAACGGTGAAATATGCCTTTTGTGCAGGTTTGTGTCAAGAAATTAATTATTTGTAAAAGTACGAAAGTTTGACTAATAAGCAAAGCTGTTTAAACTTTACCGGGTAATTAAACGGAGGGTGTGTTTTGAAACTGAAACTGATACTTTTTTTTGCTGCTGCTTCTTTTTTCTTCTCGATTTTCTCCTGTGCAAGCAGTGAGGCAAAAGCAGAAAAAGCAAAATCTGAATCTGATCCGGAAATTGGCGAGGCCTCGATGAAAGGTGGCGAAAGAGTGGCGATCAGAGGTTATACTGCAGACAAGGAAATGAACAAGAAAATGAAGCAGCTTGACCTTGAGATCATTGACTGCTACAAACAGTTCACACCGATCGGGAATGCTTCTGAAATGACAATAAAATACAACATTATCATTGACGAGTCGGGATTTATTGAAAAAGCGTCATACAAAAGGGGGGCTTCTTCTTTTAACAAAATCGCTGAATGTATAGCAAACGACATGAAAGAGCTCCCCTTCAGGCCGGGAGAGCTCAGGGAGCTTGACTACCGACTTGTTTTCAAACCGCTCAAACAGAAGAAAAAAGTTGATCCGGACGATAAAAGATCAAGAATGATACTGTCGCTGTCTGAAATGAAAAAATTCAGGACTTGTTATGAGGAAGCGGCTGCTGTTACGCCTGGGATAGGAGGAAATTTCACAATAAAATTCATTGTCACGGAAGAAGGAAAAGCCGAAGATATGAAAATCACCGGCAACACTTTTCCCGATCCGAAAGTACCTCTGTGTGTTGTGAAAAAACTTTCAGAAACCATTTTTCCGGAAGGAGAATCAGAGGATGTTGTGGAAGTGAATTTCAAGTATGTTTCTGCGAATCCTCCGAAAATGAGAAAATCGATGGATATTGATATGTAAGCCGGTCGGGAGATAAAAATGAGCAAGAGAAAAATGAGCCGTGTAAATTTTAGAGTTGACGCGCTGATCAACTATAACGACATGAAAAAAGTGTGTAGTGTCAGAGATTTAAGTCTTTCGGGAATATACCTTGCGACAGATCTTGATCTTGCTTTGGGAAAAAGTGTGAACCTGACAGTGAAGATCATTTCAGATTCAACTGTCGGTGAAATAGAACTGACCGGAATTGTTGTAAGAAAAGATCATGACGGTCTTGCTCTTGAGTTTTCAGACCTTCCTATCGACTCATATCTTTTTTTAAGGAATGTTGTCGTCTACAACAGCGGTGACCCTGAAGCGATAGATCAGGAGTACAGACGGCATCTCGCTTCAAGAAAGATGAAAACGCCCGGGGATCTATGAGATCGCTGAAGCCGGAATTCATATATTGCGCGGTTTTCATTCTTATATGTTTTTTGATCATTTTTCAGGGCGGACAGACACTTTCAATAATTCCTCCGGTTGTTGCCATAGGGCTCGCTTTCCTCACAAAGCAGGTGATAATTTCTCTTTTCTGCGGTGTATGGTCAGGAGCGGTCATTGTTCTCATAAATAACGGCAACGCTTTAACCTATTCATTTTTTTCAGGATTTTTAAAAACGATAGACAACTATGCTGTGAAGGGGCTTAACGAAGAATCCCACATAATGATAGTTCTTTTTTCCCTCATGATCGGCGGAATGGTCGGCATCATAACAGCTTCAGGCGGAATGCACGGAATAGTTGCCGCACTTTCAAAAAGGACAGACACCCCGTCAAAATCGCTGATCCTTACATGGGCGGCGGGGCTTTTCATTTTTTTTGATGATTATGCAAATACGCTCATTGTCGGAAACTCGATGCGTCCTTTGACCGACAGCCACAAAATAAGCCGCGAAAAACTGAGCTTTATTGTTGATTCAACGACCGCTCCGGTGGCATCTGTCGCACTTTTAAGCACATGGATCGGATATGAAGTGGGACTTATAGGTGACGCTCTCAAGGCATCGGGGATAGAAAGTGATCCGTACACCGTTTTCATCTATTCCCTTCCATACAGATTTTATGCAATACTTCTTCTTCTGTTCATACCGGTCTTTATCTGGATGAAAAGAGATTTCGGACCGATGTTGAAAGCCGAGAAAAAAGCAGCGGACGGATATGCAGATGAAGAAAATGCCCCACCGGAAGATTTCAGCTCGTTTAAAGAGATAGACCCTTCAAAATGCAGATGGTATACGGCGGCTCTGCCGATAACGACCTTAATCGTTGTGACAATTTCCGGAATAATTGTAAGCGGTTATTCTGCTTTTGAAGGCGGGTCTCCGACACTCAAGGATATCATCGCTTCCGCAGATTCCTTCCGTGTTCTGATATGGGGGTCTCTAATCGGTTCGATCGTAGCCGCTGTTTCAATGATACTTAACCGGACCGGCTCGATCTCAACAGCCGTTTCATCGTGGGTGGAAGGGGTCAAATCAATGGTTACGGCAATGATAATCCTTGTTCTTGCATGGGCTTTGAGTGCCGTTGTTACAGAGCTTAAGACCGCAGAATACATCTCCTTTCTTCTTTCAGGAACACTTCCGGTCTGGTCTCTGCCCGCACTTGTTTTTGTTACAGCATCTGTTGCGAGTTTTGCAACAGGGACATCGTGGGGGACCATGGCGCTTCTTTTCCCGACAGCTCTTCCTCTTGCCGTAACAATGGCTCAGAATGCGTCTATTAACTTGGAAACATTCATTTTTTCGGTAACAGGCGCAATACTTACCGGAGCTATCTTCGGAGATCACTGCTCTCCGATCTCAGACACGACAATAATGTCAAGCATGTCATGCAGAGTAAGTCACATCGAGCATGTGAGAACCCAGCTGCCGTATGCTTTTGCAATAGGTCTTGTTTCCCTTTTCTTCGGGTATCTTCCGGCAGGATTTTCTGTCAATCCGTTTATCCTTATAATTGTTCAACTTGCTGTAATTGTGCTCGTTTTCAGATATTTTGGGAAAAAAGCAAATAATGGTGACAAAGGGGGTTTAAATGTTGACAGATTATGAAATTGCATCTTCCGTTATTCAGCAACCCATTGAAAAAATTGCAGAAAAAATGGGTTTAAAGAGTGAGCATGTCATCCCGTGGGGGAGAAATGTCGGCAAGATCTGCCTTAAAGCCAAAGATCTGCACGAACCGAAGGCAAAAATGGTGCTTGTCACTGCGATGACACCGACTCCCGCCGGAGAGGGAAAGACTACTTTAAGCATCGGGTTGTCAGAAGCTCTCAACAAAATCGGAAAAAGATCGATAGTAACTTTGAGAGAGCCGTCACTTGGTCCTGTTTTCGGAGTGAAAGGCGGTGCGGCAGGAGGCGGGTTTTCTCAAGTGATTCCAATGGATTCCATAAATCTTCATTTTACCGGCGATATCCACGCTGTCACTTCGGCACACAACCTTCTGACAGCCCTTCTTGACAATGATTACAGTCGCGTTGAGCAGAAATGTCTTCTTCCAAGGGAAATCGTATGGAACCGCGTTCTTGATATGAATGACAGGGCACTCCGCAACATGGTTATCGGACTTGGTAAAGAGGCCGGAATGGTGAGAGAAAGCCGTTTTGATATCACAGCATCCTCAGAAATAATGGCGATCCTCGGTCTGAGCAGAGATATGGCTGACCTTAAAAAAAAGTTGTCGGACATAATAATTGCAGAAAATAATGACGGGGTTCCCTTGAGAGCCGGCGGACTTAATGCATCGGGTGCTCTGGCGATACTTCTTAAAGATGCGATAATGCCCAATCTTGTTCAAACCCTTGAAGGAAATCCGGCACTTATCCATACAGGGCCTTTCGCAAACATTGCCCACGGAACAAATTCAGTGATAGCAACCGACATTGCAAGAAGATATGCCGACATGGTAGTAATTGAAGCCGGTTTCGGAAGCGATCTGGGTGCTGAGAAATTTTTCAATCTTGTCAGCCGCAGTGAAGGGATGGTACCTCCGGATGTTGTTGTTATTGTCGCAACGGTGAGAGCTCTCAAATTTCATGGCGGTGTTAAGATCAAATCTCTTTCTGAGCCGGATGTTACGGCAGTGGAAAAAGGGTTTGCAAATCTTAAAAAGCACATTGAGAACATGCGTTCTTTCAACCGTCCGGTCGTTGTAGCTCTGAACAGATTCGGCTCGGACACAACACAAGAGATTGAGATCATTAAGGATCTTGTAAAAGAAGCCGGTTCGCAGTGTTTTGAGGCAAATGTGTGGGCTGAAGGGGGGAAAGGGGGCGTTGAGCTTGCAAAGGCGGTTTATGAACTGAGTCAGCAGGATCACGGTGAAGTGAATTACACATATTCTTTTAAAGATGAGCCGGTTGAAAAGATAAGGAAAATTGCAAAGAACATATACGGCGCCAAAGATATTCATGTGCCGAGAAAAGTGGAAAACAAGATCGAACAGAGAAAAAAATGGGGGATATCGGAAGTTCCCGTCTGCATGGCAAAAACGCAGTATTCTTTTTCAGACAACCCCGATCTGAAGGGGAGTCCGCAGAATTTCATACTTGAAATAGCTGACATAAAATATGCGGCAGGCGCCGGTTTTATGGTAGTATACACCGGCGAGATAATGACAATGCCTGGACTTCCTGCAAAACCCGCGGCGGCTTTGATGGATATTGACGAAAACGGGAAAATAACAGGACTTTTCTAAATTGAAGAACAGTGAAAAGGAACTCATAAAACTGGCGACTCAGGGAGACAAAAGGGCTTTCTGCGACCTTGTTTCCATGCACAGAGCGAAACTCAGGTCGTTTTCAGTGAACATTGCCTGCGGTAATGCAACTCTTGCGGACGACATTCTTCAGGAAGCACTTGTCAAGGCATTCATTTCAATGAAGAATTTCGAACTCAGAGGTTCTTTCACAACTTGGCTCTGGCGGATAATTAAGAATGAATTTATCAACTATCTCAGAGATCCTTCTAATAAACTGGATACTTTTTCAATATCCACCGATGAAAAAGATATTGAGATCCCTGATCCGGAGAACAGCGAAAGCGAGATGATAAAGTCAGATGTAAGAGAAGAGGTGCACCGCCTGATCTCTTTGCTGCCTCTTAAGCTCAGAACGGCTGTGATCCTCGTTGACATTCAGGAAATGTGTTACGAGGAAGCGGCTGAAATACTTGAAATTTCGCTGACAGCTCTCAAGTCGAGGGTTTTCAAAGGGAGAAAAAAACTTGTAGAGATCGTAAATGGAAATGCTGACACCAGACAACTTTCTGCCGACCGATTCCGTTCAATAGACGATGATGAGGAGGAGTAATGGACTGCAGGGATGTCGTTAAAGCGATTGATGAACAGATTGAACTTAATGAAAGCTCATTTTTAGAACATATTTCAAGTTGTGAGAATTGTTCAAAATATTATGCTTCTGCTCAGAAATTAAGAGCCCTTTTCTCAAAATATGATAAAACTCTCGACGATACATTCGGGGATGATTTTGATAATGCTCTTTTCATAAAACTTCAGAAAGCGGATATTTCTGCTGACAGAAAAAAATTCAGACCTTCCATTATTCAAATCGCTTCCGCTCTCCTTTTCACCGTGATCTTTTCAGTCGGGATTTTTTATTTTTCAGGAACGGTTCCTGCAGGTTCCGAACTGATCTCTTCGACAGAGACTGAACTTAATGAACCGGTAAGAATAGTTCTTGAGTATGAATCAGATCAGGACATTCAAGGAGTTGAAGTTTCTTTCATTCTCGATAAAGGGGTGAGATTCTATTCCCAAAATGAAAAGTTCCGGAATCTTGACAGTTTCATCTGGAAAGGGGATCTTAAAAAAGGAAAAAATGAGATCCCGTTTGTCGTTTCCGCTGTTGAAGAAGGATCCTGGAAAATAGTGACGGAAGCCCGTTTTGAAGGGATGAGCCACAGACATCTTATAACATTCCGCACAGACGGTTCAAAAGTTGCCGTTGTTCTCTATAAACTGGAAAAACTATCAGATAACATATGAAAATTATTGCTTTTACCGCAATGCTGCTTTTTTTGTCACCACTTGCCGCGAAAGGTGAAGGGGCTGAAATTAGAAGCAGAGTGAGATTTGAAAAAGGACTTTCAGAAAACGCTATATCGGGATGGGAGAAAGAATTTTTTAAAATATCAGAAGATGTTCCGGAAGCTGCGGATGAAATTGCCGATATCGAGGAGATCCCTGACATTGATACGGTAAAAAAGATCAAAAAGGTCCGGCACCAGAAAAAGAGAACAGTTATCCGCAGTCAAAATAAAATTGAGAATACTTCTCCACAGGAAATTGCCGGCACTCAACAGGATGCTGTTCCTCAAACTGTTGAAAAAACTGAGAAAATACCTGTTGTTGATCAACATATGACTGAAATGGAAGTTGAAAGTTTAGAAGAAGTCCCCGATAATTTGGCAGATGATGTTGACAGAAGCGAAAGAATGAGAAAAATGAAAGAGTTGCTAAAGAAGAGAAAGGGGAAGGGCAGGATTGAAGACAGAAGGGTTTATTAAAGCCGGATCTTTTAGAAAATTCAAATACATACTTCTGTTGCTGTTTTTTGTTTTCTTTGATGTTTCTGCATATGAAGCGAACGCGTCCGTTACTCTCGGGGGCGGATGGAAAAGTGATGTGGATCCGTCATTTTCATTCAGAAGCGCTTCCGATATATTCAACAGATCGGCGACAAGGAGCTCGGCAACGATGCTTTTTTCTTTTGAAGCAGGGGTTCAGAGCGAAAAAGAGAGCGGATTTGCATTTGATCTTTTTTTGAACGGACTCATTTCGCTCCAATCTGTTTCAAACTCTGTTCTTGATTCGGGAATTGAAGGGGGATATATCCAATTTGTCAATAAAAACAATATAATAGCTTTCATTGCAGGAATAAACAATTCATCCTGTGATTACAGATCCATGAAATCTCTTTATGTCGACCCGTACATTGCGTTTTCATATCTTTACGCTCCCGACGAGATCTACGCTATCTTCTTAAGGACAGGTCTTTCATATTATTTTTCCACCAGCTCACTTGTTGAGTACCTTACCGGTCCTTCTTTGTTCCTTGAAGGAGGGGCACGCTTTAACTTTAATGAAAACGCTGCGTTAGATGTGTTTGCCGGAAGTTCTGCAACTTTTTTTAAAGATCAGTTTATCAGTTATAACAGATACGAAGATGTCTATTACGGTGAACTTTCGATCGAAGGGAGATATTTTTCTCTTTACTCGGGCATGAACCTTTTCTGGGAGATCTCCTCTTTTTCATTTCCTGTTTCACTGAAATACATTTTTTCCCGGTCTTTTGACTACGATACTCACAAGATAGTTTACTGGAGCGATGTATCTATCCCTTCAACAATATATGAAAAAGTGAGAATAGACAGCACAATAGAATTTTCAGCAAAGATCAGCTATGATATCAACGACAATTTTTCCATTCTTGCCGGTTATTTTCTTCACAAAACATTTTCAAATGTGGGTGATGACTTTGGAGATTATGCCGACTACAGCCGTCTTGCACATACGGTTTCTGTGGAGGTAAGTTATGAGTATTAACAAAATTCAGCTAGTTATCATTACTTTTCTTATGATCTCGTGCAGCGGCAGAGTTGAAAGTGAGTTCGGAAACAGATGCCGAGTCGAAGATTTTAAATATGAAAGGAAGCAGTTTTCAAGCGATATAACGGGCGGAATAAGATTCCAGCTTGACGAAAATGCCTTGAAAAATTCAGGAAAAGTTGTAACCGGTTCTCTCCTCTCGCTTTCACAGGGAACCTCTGATCTTACTCTTGCCGGCGGGATGGGGGAGAACTGTACTGACTGCATTCTTATGTTTGTAAGAGGCGAGGTTGCCGGAAACAGCGGATACAGGGCGGTTTCAGGTAAAGTAAATGTTGAAATTCTCAACCATGACACAAAAGGAAGGGTTTCGTTTGCAAAAGGGCATTTCTCAAGGATGGTTTTTGAGAGCATTGACGGTTCGGAGTGTGTTGTGGCAGCAAGACTTGATTTTGTTTTTTATTAAACAACTTTTAAAGGCGAAAAAGTGTTTAAACTATCAGAATATCTGGAGAAAAAAATGCCGGATAAAATAACAGCGTTTTTGTTGGTCTTACTTTTTTTCTGGGGCTGTTCCTCTGAAATGAAAGTTGATGAGACAAAATGGTCAGACGAAGACATTCCTTTTGAAATAACTGATGTTACAGACCATGATACAATTGAGAACTACGACGAAATTAGTGAAGAAAATCAAGATCTTGAAAATTATGATGAAGATTTTACAGATGTTGAAACAGAGCCGGATGCAGATAGTGACGAAACAACTGATGAAGATGCTTCCGCACCGAATTGCGCCAATGCAACCTGTTCAGATCTCGGATTCTGTTTTGTGAACGGAGGAGTTCCTGAATGTTTCTGTCCAAGCGGATATCACAGCGAATTTCCCGATTGTATTGCTAACAATCCGGCATCTTTATGTTCAGGAGTTGAATGCAGCGGCAATGGTTCGTGTGTTGCCGTTGAAGTATTTGAAAAACCGGTCTGCACCTGCGAAGAAGGGTATCTGCCGATAGGTTTAGCATGTATTCAGAATGTTTCAGGCGATCCGTGTGATTATGTTGACTGCGGGCCGAATTCAGAATGCGGGTTTGACTACACAGCAATAACATGTGAATGCAAGACAGGTTATCTGGCTGATGAAAGTGGCTGGGGATGCATTGAAGATAAGCCCGATCCATGCGAAAAAGTTGATTGCGGAGAGCACGGAAAGTGTGAAACTGAAAAGGGAAGAGCGGTCTGCAAATGTGATGAAGGATATTTTTATAACGGAAAGACATGTGTCTCTGTTGAAGAGATAAATTGTGATTATATTGATTGCTCCGGACACGGTGAATGTGTCGAAGCCAAAGGTGGCGTTTTTTATTGCAGATGTGATGAAGGTTACTATGACTCAGGATACGAGTGTCTCCCCGAAACAGCTCCGGAGTGCATTAACGATTTTGACTGTTATTACAAATGCGGGATCTTTCTTGGTGAATGTGTCAGCTCAAAGTGTAAGTGTCTGTAGACATTATTTTCTTTCATAAACCATTTCAAAATAGGGGAGTCCCGTAATCCGGCATATTCCGCCACCTGTGATGACAAACCCGTGAGATCTGTAAAAATTCAGAGCGTTATGGTTCAGTTCATATACTTGAAGTTGCAAGTATTCTTTTTTGTTAAGAAAATGTTTTATAAGTGCTGATCCGATCCCTTTTTTGAAAAAACGGGGATCAACAAAGATCCCTTCAATATAATCGGATGAAACTGAAATTATCCCTGCCGGAACTCCGTTAAGTTCATAGACCATGTTCTCACATTTATAAATAGTTTCAGATACATATTTTTTTGCGTCCTTTCTGAAATGGTCTTTATTTACCGGAAGTCCGATCGATTCGTTTGCAAAGGAGTAGATTTTTTCTATTGCCGGAATGTCTGAAGATCTTAAAGGTCTTATCATATCATTTCTCTAAGAAAATTAAGATATTCTGTCTCTCTTTGAACCATTGCCCCGTCTTTATCTTTGATCCATTCGTTAAGCCAGCCGGAAAATCTGAACCCTATGACAAAAATAATAATTGCATTAAAATCATATCTTTTAAAATAATGATACTTATCAATAACTTGTAAAAACTTTCTCACAAAATTTCTATCAAAAGCGCTGATATTTTCAAATCCGGCACAGCCGATAATGTTTGCGATGTCGGTAAGCATTGGTCTGTAACCTGAAAATTCCCAGTCGATCACTTTTTTCAGATTGTTTCCGTCCCATAAAATGTTAAGCGGATGATAATCTCCGTGACAGAATACAAGCGGCATTTCCTCAATTAAAGGCATAAATGAATGTTCAATAATATTAATTACATCAGATATTTTACTCAAAATTTCAGGATGGATATTACGGATCTTTCTGACTGTTTTTAAAGTGTGTTCAGCAAGAGAAAACGAGTCAATCGTATCGTTCATTTTTAAATTTGAAGAGATCTCATACATTTTAAGGAGAGTTTCTGCAGCAGCAGTTCCTTTCAACCCGTCATCAAGGTAATCGGGTCTTTGTAATATATCGTGATGAATGAATTTCTGAACCATCCAGCATCTGTTTTCAAGTTCTATTACAGGCATTCCCTGCACAGAGTCAATATAAGGCGAGCATTCCTCAAATCCGTTACTATGTAAAAAACTAATGTTTTCAGCTATTTTAAGCTTTTTATCCATGTTCCAGAAATGGTGTTTTTCAACGATGAATTTTTCATTATTTTTGTCAGTGACAACAACTCTGTCAGCTGATCTTGACGGGGCGCCGTAAATTTCAAAAGATGAAGTGTTTTCAAACTCAATATTGAACTGTTCCAAAACTTTTAAAATCTGCAGATTATCGATCATTCTATATTAAAGCTGTTGCCGACACTTCCGAATATGCACTCAATCCCGGCATCTTCGAAGTATCTTATTGAATTTACTGAAGAACAGTGAAGAAGAATAACTTTTTTTATTCCGAGTAAAAAAAGATCTGAAGCTGTTTTTTTCATTTTATCTTTCTGCATGTCAAAATTATGAAATCCCCCTGCGATTGTTGTTACAGTGGAGAAATTCTGCGCTTCTTTTAAAATGTTCAAAATTCCTGAATGGCCGCATCCGGTAAAAAGTGTGTTTCCGGCAACCATTGATATTTCGTTGAAATTTTCATCATCTTTAACTGCATTTGACAGAACAAGAGCACATTCATCATCAATTTTCTGAGATTCTCTGACAGTATTGGATCTTAATGCAGGAAATTTCAGAATTTCAGAAAACGCAGGATGATAAACATCACAAATTCCGGATATCATTGAAAAATGTCTGCTTAAAAAAGGGATGCCGCCAATGTGGTCCAAGTGAAAATGGCTGAGAACGGCACACTTTATGTTTTCAATTCCAAGGTTCATAAACTGGCTGTTTTCAATGAAAAGATCACTCCCGCCTGTGTCAAAAAGATAATCATTTTCACCGTAACGGATAAATAATGAAAGTCCGTGTTCGGCTTTCAATTCCTGTCTTCCGGCACAGTTGGAAACCAAAACAGCGAAGCCCTTCAATGAGACACCTTGTTCTTATGTTTTTCCTTCTGAAGTGTTTGAGTTATTTCGCCGATATAAAGACGGTGGAAAGATTTTTCGGGATAGTGCTTGATTATCTCGGGGTCGACAAAATTTTCCGGGTCAAAATCCTGGAAACATAGCTTCGTGCAGACAAGAACAATGTCCGCCTGTGAAAAATAGACCGATCCGTTGTTGTCAACCGGTTCGAAGCTGGTCTCAAAAACCTTGTTTACATCTCTTCCCGATTTTGAGCCGCAGAACTCAAGCTCAGCCCTGAATTCAGGAGGGAAGAAAGATACTGTGAAAGTGCTGTTTTTCTCCATGAATTCATAGGTATATCTGTTCGGACGGACTACAGCGCCGAAAACCGGCTTGTTCCACATTATCCCGAAATATCCCCATGCAATTGTCATCATGTTGAAGTCTTCAAAATTTCCGGCGGTAAGAAGTCCCCATTCGTTCTTGAGTGTAAGGAACGGGTTGAGTTTTGCTTCTTCAGGAACTATCGTTTTGAAATTACACATGTTTCTGCTCCCAAAAAATGGTAAAGCCAAATGATGTTATATAAAACTCAGGCGAAATCAAATTTTTAGCTTTCCTTACAGACAGATGGATGTATAATTCAGAAGTTTTCATCTTTGAACGGGGTTAAATGACTGTATTTCCTGAAATAACATTAAGAAAAGAATTTCGAGGGCTTGAGTCTGATCCCTATTTAAAAGCAATAGGATTTATTAAAGGTGGGCAACCCTCATTCAAAGGCGGATATGTTGCAACTGAAGCGGCAAATATCATAAAATACAGCCATTTGCGGAAAATTACTTCAAAGATGAAAGAGAGCGGTTTTTCAAAGTTCATGCCTGTAAAGGGGATGATGCTTTTAAACACCCTTTTTTCCGATTTTCAGGGTATAAGGCAGATGGCTGATATTGACATTCTTGTTCACCCTGATGAATTTGGCAAAGTAGCTGAATTTGTTAATAATAATCAAGAGTTTAATTATAAGTCAAACTATCCGGTTTTCTTGAGAAAATATTTTGGAGAGGATATTTCATTCTATTTTGATTCAACGCTCGTTGAGATTCATTCAAGGATAACTCTTGTGAAATTTCCGGGGCTCATCGAGGAGATATTTGAAAAAAGTGAAGAGAAAAGCAATCCCGACGGTGAGATTTTCATTGTTCCGCCTCTTGAATATGCCGCTGTCATAATGCTTCTTCATGACTATTCAAGGGGTGATTTTGCCGATCTTACTTTCAAACGGCTTCTTGAATTTTATATTGTCGCCGGCAACTGTGATCTTCAAAAGCTTAAGAGCATTGCTGAAAAATACGGGCTTGAACAGATGCTTAACTGCCATCTTTTTTTGATATGGACAATGCTCGATAATACTTTTTTTGATAGATATGATTTTAAAATAATTGAAGAATTCGGACTTATTACAAAACATGAAAGGCTTAACTGCTTTAAAGTTGAAAAACCTTACAATCTTCAGAAGGCACTGTATGGAAAAAGGTGGAAATATCTTAAAATGAGAAATATTGCCGCAGGTGTTTTTAAATTCGCTATAGGAAAAAAAGATTGAAAGTCTCAATTATTACAACTGTTAAAGATGACGCAAAAGGGTTCCTCCAAACCATGCAGTCAGTAAAGATGCAGGATTATTCTAATATTGAGTACATTGTTGTTGATGCTTCAGAAAATGAGAGATTAAAAGATAAATGCCGGGAACATATTGAAAAAATTGATGTTTTCATCGAAGGTGCTGATTCTTCGCCTTATGAAGGGATGAACAGGGGAATTGATGCGGCAGCAGGTGAAATAATTGCACTCCTTCATGCAGGAGATGTTTACTGCTCAAATTCAATTGTGTCGCAAGTAGTTGAAAAAATTACCGAAAATGATATAAAGCTCGTTTACGGAGATATAGTTTATCATTCGATTGAAGATGTGGAAAAAACTGTCAGGGTCTGGAAAAGTGCTCAAATCGGCAGTGATTCTCATGAAAACGGGATATTTCCTCCTCACACATCGCTTTTCATAAAAAAAGAGCTCTATGATCGTGTCGGCAGATATGACCTTCAATATGAGATAGCCGCAGATTCAGATTTCATGTTCAGACTATTTTCTCAGAATCCTAAGTCGCTGTATTTGCACAAGAATATCCTTTCAATGAGGGTGGGTGGAAGAAGCAACAGATCTCTTTTTGCAATATTGAGATCTAATATTGAATTCTGCAGAATGCTCAGAAAACACGAGGTGAGCCATCCGTTCCTGAAAACATTGAAAAAGATCTTTTCGAAAGTGCGGCAGCTTTTTTCAAAAAAAGATCATCAATAAGACTTTATCCTTGTATTTTGTCCCTGAAAGGTTAATTTTATCCTTGTATTTTGTCCATATGGTGTTATAGTTTACCTTGAAAAATGTCTTTCTATGGAGTGATAAGATGAAAAGAGATCTTGGCAACATACTGGAATCATGGGTTAAAAGCAACAATAGAAAACCTCTCATACTTAGGGGCGCAAGACAAGTTGGAAAATCATGGCTTGTAAGAGAGCTGGGAAAAGCTTTTAAGTATTTTGTGGAAGTAAATTTTGATAAAAGAAGTGAGTTTGAAGAATTTTTTAAAATGACAAAAGATCCTCAGGAACTGGTTGAACTTTTATCAAATTATACCGGCGTGAAAATAATCCCGGGAGAAACGCTTCTTTTTCTTGACGAAATTCAAAACTGTCCTGAAGCAATTTCATCACTCAGATATTTTTTTGAGGAAATGCCGGAATTACATGTTGTTGCAGCCGGATCTCTTCTGGAATTTGAATTGAGAAAAATTTCTCTTCCGGTTGGCAGAATTCAGTTTTTATATGTATATCCTCTTTCTTTCGGGGAGTTTTTATGTGCTGTCGGAAGAGAGGATCTCCGTGAAATGCTTATCAATAATCAACTTAATCCCATTCCATTGCCGATAGATCGTATGTTAAAAGAATTTGTAAGGATATATACCATAACAGGCGGGATGCCGGAGGTCGTAAAAACATATATTGAATCAAAAGATCTTCATGAATGCCAGAATAATCAGGCAGATATTCTTCAGACATACAGAAGGGATTTCCATAAATATGCAAAAAAACATCAGATTAAGTATCTGGAAAAACTTTTTACGACACTTCCTCTTCAGACCGGCCGCAAATTCAAATATTCAGAAGTTGATCCTGCTATAAAAAGCATCACTTTGTCTGATTCTCTTGATCTTTTATGTTCTGCCGGAATTGTCAGAAAAATTTATCACAGCAGTTCAAACGGAATTCCTATCAGTGCCGAGACAGATCTGAAAAAATTTAAAATAGTGTTTTTTGACATAGGGCTCATGCTTAATCTGATAAATTTTGATTTTAAACCGCTTCTTCTTGATCCTGACATCGCTTTTATAAACAATGGTGTTCTCGCAGAACAGTTTGTTGCTCAGAACCTTGTTGCTTATTCAAATCCGCGAAGAGAAGCACAGCTTTTTTACTGGCATCGTGAATCAAGGTCAAGCAATGCTGAAGTTGATTATGTAATTGAATTTAATAATAAAGTTGTTCCGATAGAAGTAAAAAGCGGCACAAAGGGAGCCATGAAAAGCATGAAAATATTTATGGAATCAAAGAACTGTGATTTTGGACTGAAAATCTCATCGTACCCTTATTCTTTAAATGATTCAGTTTTGTCAATCCCTTTTTATGGAATAGAAGCTTTTCTGGAAAGCCAGAAATAACAGAATCTTAGCTACATCCCGTTAAGAAGTTCGTAATAAGCTTTCATGTTGTTGATCCAAGTAATTGTGAATTTTATCATGAACCAGCTGACGATGAGAATGATGACAGTAAGAACCGCTTTTGTCGTTCTTGAAGTATTGGGCTTAAGCCAGATAAGGGGAAGGGAAGCGGGCCCTGCGATCAGAGTTACTGTGAGAATAAAATATGAACCGAAATACCACGGAACATCCTTTCTGTGTTTTCGATCATGTTCCAGAGGTCTCAAATTAAAATCAAGAAACTCTCCGCAATGTTTACACTTTATTGCTTCATCCTGAATTTCTTCAGCACAGAACGGACATTTTTTCATCGTTTTTTCCTCTGGTTTTCTGAACACCGCTAATTTATACTTCTAAAATAAAAAATTGTCAATCAGAGTTGATTTT
>ERZ795031.2100-NODE-2100-length-19608-cov-15.423209_pt1 | contig 19608 bp, 19 predicted proteins | sample MGYA00375123_ERZ795031 | MGnify/ENA primary metagenome ERZ795031 (study PRJEB30166, sample SAMN05720159) | activated sludge metagenome | isolation source: anaerobic digester from wastewater treatment plant | place: USA | collected 2015-04-21 ... | reverse complement strand
CAAGTTTGTTTTTCGTTTTTTCATTAATGAAAAATAGTTTCGCAATTACCTATATCTATATAAACATTTGTTATTTCTTAAATTATATGTTAATATTACTTATATAAAAGTATATATGTATATGTGCAATTATGCAATAGTTTTATCGCCATTATATGCAATATTGCATATAGAATAATTTTCTTGTTTTAAAAAGCTGTTGATTTCCAACAAAAATTTTTCAATAGTGTTGGCATGAAAAATGCTATATTATATACATAGATGAAATACAAAATATCAAGTAATAACAATAGAAATAAAAATTTAGGAGGAAAAAATGAAAAAAGCAGTAATTGTTTCAGCAGCAAGAACACCTATAGGATCCTTCGGAGGTGCTTTTGCTTCATTGACAGCAGTAGATTTGGGAGTTATAGCAGCAAAGGAAGCCATCAAAAGGGCAGGAATTGAGCCAAACATGGTGGAAGAAGTTTATTTAGGTAATGTGTTAGGGGCAGGCTTGGGACAAAACGTTGCAAGACAAGTTTGCTTAGGAGCAGGTATTCCTGTTGAAACTCCAGCATTAACGATTAATATGGTATGCGGCTCCGGCTTAAGAGCTGTAAGCATGGCAGCACAGTTTGTTGAAAGCGGTCAATGTGATATAATTTTATGCGGCGGTACAGAAAGCATGACTGATGCTCCGTATCTATTGCCAAAGGCCAGATGGGGACATAGGATGGGAGACGGCAAGGTAGTAGATTACATGGTACATGACGGATTGTGGGATATTTACAATGATTACCACATGGGAATAACAGCTGAAAATGTTGCTGAGCAGTATGGACTTACTAGAGAGGAGCAGGACAGCTTTGCAGCACAAAGCCAGATTAGAGCAGAAGAGGCTCAAAAAGCAGGAAGATTTGCAGATGAAATAGTGCCTGTTATAATACCTCAAAAGAAGGGAGACCCTATAGTAATTGATACTGATGAATATCCGAGACACGGCTCAACAGTTGAGAAAATGGCAAAATTAAAACCTGCATTCAAAAAGGACGGAACTGTTACAGCAGGAAATGCATCCGGTATAAATGACGGTGCAGCAGCCTTGATTATTATGAGCAAAGAAAAGGCAGACGAGCTTGGATTGAAATATTTGTGCGAAATTGCAGGCTATGGCTCTGCAGGAGTTGATCCGAAGGTTATGGGATTAGGACCGATTCCCGCAACTAAAAAAGCATTGGCAAATGCAGGCTGGACAATTGATGACATAGAGCTTGCTGAAGCTAATGAAGCTTTTGCTGCACAATCACTGGCAGTTGTTCGCGACTTAGGGTTAAAACCTGAAATTACAAATGTTAACGGCGGAGCAATAGCATTGGGACACCCCATAGGAGCATCCGGGGCAAGAATACTTGTTACTCTTATATATGAGATGCAAAAAAGAGATGTTAAAAAAGGCCTTGCAACCTTGTGCATAGGCGGCGGCATGGGAACTTCATTATTGGTTGAAAGATAAAAATATAAAGGTATTTCTACGGATATATAATTTATAAAGAAAGGATGAAAGTATGATTAACAAAGTAATTTCTGTCAAAGAAGCGGCAGATATGGTTAAGGAAGGCATGACTGTAATGGTAGGCGGGTTTTTGGCAAATGGAACGCCGGAAAACATAATAGATGCATTGGTAGAAAAGAATGTTAAAAACCTTACTCTTATTTGCAATGATACCGGTTTTCCCGACAAAGGCGTGGGAAAAATGGTTGTTAATAAACAGTTTAAAAAAATGATTGCATCACATGTAGGAACTAATCCTGAAACTGCAAATCAAATGAATTCAGGGGAAACAGAGGTAGTGCTCACACCTCAGGGAACCCTGGCGGAAAAAATCAGATGCGGAGGAAACGGCCTTGGAGGCTTTTACACGCCAACTGGAATCGGAACTGAAGTTGCAGAAGGAAAGGAAATCAAAGTAATAAACGGTAAAGAGTACTTGTTTGAAACTCCCTTGAGGGCAGACGTGGCATTATTGAGAGCTTCTGTAGCTGACAAAAAAGGCAATATGATATTCAACAAAACCATGAAGAACTTCAATCCGATTATGGCAACAGCAGCAGATCTGGTGATTGTTGAAGCTGATAAAATAGTTGAAGTAGGGGAAATTAATCCGGAACATGTCATGTGTTCAGGTATATTTGTTGACTATATAGTTGGAGGTGGCAAATAATGGATCCAAAGAAAGTTATAGCAAAAAGAGTTGCTGAGCTCTTGCATGACGGAGACGTTGTCAACTTAGGCATAGGGCTTCCTACAATGGTTGCAAATTACATACCCGAAGGCGTGGATGTTACTTTCCAGTCAGAAAACGGATTTTTGGGATTAGGTCCTGCTCCTAAGGAAGGCGAGGAAGATTGGGAACTTGTAAATGCAGGAGCCATGCCTTCTACAATAGTGCCCGGTGGAATGTTCTTTGATAGCGCCACCTCCTTCAGTATTATCAGAGGCGGACATGTGGATGCAACAGTATTGGGTGCCATGGAAGTTGATGAAAAAGGAAATCTGGCAAACTATAAAATACCCGGCAAGATGGTTCCCGGCATGGGAGGCGCAATGGACCTAGTTGTAGGTGCCAGGACAGTTATAATTGCAATGGTTCATACACAAAAGGGAAAGCCGAAAATATTGAAAGATTGCACTCTTCCTTTAACAGCTAAGGGACAGGTTGATATAATAGTAACTGAAATGGCCCTTATGAGAGTGACAAAGGATGGATTGGTTCTTGAAGAATTAGGCCCTGAGGCAACTGTTGAGGATGTTGTTGCTGCAACAGAAGCAAATTTAATCGTTTCACCTGACTTGAAACGCTTTGGAACTGAATTTTTAGATCAATAAATCTTTTCGATATGAGGATAAAAAAACAGGAGAAATCTCCTGTTTTTATTATCCTGTTAATACCATCTGACCATAATAAAGTGTAATCAGCATGAATTCTTAAGACACTTTATATTATACCCCTTCCGGTCTGTTTTTTAAAGTTACTGTGATGGTCTCCTCTTCACCGTTTCTTAAGATTTTAAATTCCGCCTTGTCGCCTTCTTGATAATCATATAGTTTTCTTTGTATATCTGTCATATTTTCTGTCTTTTTCCCGTCAATTTGAATAATAACATCATTTGGCTGAAGACCGGCTTCCTTTGCAGGGGAATTCTTCATAGTTTCTATTATAACTACTCCATAGTCTGCTGTGAGGTCAACTCCGTAAAGCATTTCATAGGTTTCAACATCCATGCCTGAGATGCCCACATATACCGGTTCAAAGGTACCGTCAGTTATTATTTGATCTAAAACAGGTTTTATGATATTGATTGGTATTGCAAAACCCAATCCTTCAGCTGTCATCATTTTAGCCGCATTTATCCCTATTACCTGTCCCTTTGCGTTAAACAGGGGACCGCCGCTGTTGCCTGAATTTATGGATGCATCAGTCTGGATAAGGGGTTCAATTATTGTTCCGTTTTCAACCTGGATGGATCTGTCGAGACCGCTTATTATGCCTTGTGTAACTGTTCTTTCCAGGTCCAGGGTCATTGGATTGCCTATGGCAACCGCCAGCTCTCCAACCAGCAATTCATCAGAATTTCCTAATTCTGCAGACGGAAGCCCTGTCTTGTTTATTTTAACTATTGCCAGGTCCAATGTTGTATCATACCACATAACCTGACCTGTTTCTAATGAACCGTCAATTAATGAAACTGTTATATTTTTATAATTTCCGTCACCGATTACATGTGCGTTGGTAACAATGTATCCTTTTGAATCTACAATAAAGCCGGAGCCCATGCTTTGTGCATTTCTGGTTTGGGGTCCCCAGAATGTATTAACCTGCTCTTCAACTTCAGTTGTTATTCCAACAACGGTTTTTTGCGATTTTTCGGCTACTGCTGCTGCAAAATATAAATCATCATTCAAATTTATATTAACCTCTTGGGCGCTGATTGTTGACTCATTTTCTTTTTCTTTTGCTGCTTCATTCAGCTTGACAGCAGTCACATAAGAACCTGATAGACCTCCGATTATTGCAGCCGCCAATGTGAGGGCCACATAACCCATAAATGATTTTTTTCGTCCGGGCTTTTTATAAGTCTCTCCCGTAATGAAATTAACATCGCCGTATTCATTTGACATATTATGATTTGTTTTGTCTTGTTGGTTTTCTTGTTGGTTTTCATTTTCTGAATTATCATTCAATATATTATTTTGCTGATTTTCATTTTCCGGATTTTCATTTAAATTTTGATTGTAATCCATTGTTCATCACTCCTATATACGATTAATCTTTATATTTTTTTATGGTATAATTATATCCCTATTTTCTTTATTGAAACTTAAATTTAAAAAATATACCCGGCATTCTTACAGGATTTGGCTGACATGAGTGTTAAAAAGGTATTGAATTACAGTAATTTTCATATATAATGTAAAATGTGCGGAGGTAAGAATGAAAATTGTAAAAATTGCACTTCAAATATCAATAATCTATATTATTTACCTGGCAGGTAATCTTATAAGCAGTCTTATAACCGGTATAATTGTTATTCCCGGCAATATAATAGGCATGGTAATGCTCCTGCTATTACTTGCAGGAAATGTTTTGAAGCTTTCAATGATTGAAGAAAGCTCAAGTTTCATGCTTAAATACATGGGTTTTTTCTTTGTGCCCATAACTGCGGGTATTATGGAATCCTATAAGCTTATACAGGACAGCATTGTGCAAATAATTTTTATCCTGTTTGTATCCTGCATTCTTGTAATGTATGTATCCTGCAAGGTTACCGATCTACTTATTTCATACAGGGAGAACAGCCATGATTGATATAATTACAGCACTTTTTTATATATTTCTTACAATAGTTGTTTTCAAATTCGGTCTTTTTATAAACAATAAATTCAAAATAGTATTTTTAAATCCAATTCTTGTAGCTGCCATTATAATAATTATTATTTTAATAGTATTTGATATTTCATATTCTGATTATTACAAAGGCGGAAGAATAATAGTATCAGCCCTGGGTCCTATTGTCGTGGTGCTTGCAGTACCTCTTTATAAAAACAGAGATGAGCTGATGAAAAACTTTATTCCAATAATAGGAGGAGTAACAGCAAGCATAATTACATCATTTGTATCAATAACAGTTTTATGCAGGCTGTTTGGAATTGATGAAACAATATTTTTGTCCCTCTTATCCAAATCGATTACAACCCCAATGGCTGTTGAATCAACGAAGATGCTTGGCGGGAATGAAGCTGTAACTGTTCTGGCAGTGGTAATCACCGGTTTAACCGGTGCAGCTGTTGCGCCTCTTGTAATAAAAATAGGCAAAATAAAGAATAATACTGCAAAGGGAATAGGAATCGGTTCTTCATCTCATGCAGTGGGTACTTCAAAGGCTCTTGAAATAAATGAGGAAGTTGGTGCAGCCAGCGGTCTTGCAATAGGTGTAACCGGTTTAATGACCATAATAGCCGTAATTATTTTTGCATAGGAGAAGCTATGATTTATTTATCAGAAATCAAAAAAGAAGATATGGAACACATTTACAGTTGGTTTTCCGACACTGAGTTTCTAAAATATTATGATTATTATCCGCCTCTTCCTTTACCCAAGGCTGAAGTGGATAAAATGTTCAAATATTATGAGGACAGCGGCAAATCCAAGGTCTTTGCCGTAAAAAAAGACAGGTTGACAATAGGCCTTGCCGGCTTTGATGATATAATAAAAGAAAATCAGGCTGCAACCTTGTTTATAGGTTTGGGCAGCAAAAATGAAAGAGGCAGAGGATACGGCAGAAAATCCATGGATTTATTGTTGGAATATGGTTTTAACAACCTTAATTTCCATAGAATTCAGCTGAATGTTCTGGAATTTAATTACGGAGCAATTGCCCTATATGAAAAATGCGGTTTTAAAAAGGAAGGCATTTTCAGGGAATTTGTATTAAGGGACGGCAAAAGATACAACCTGCTTTTATATGGCTTGTTAAAATACGAGTGGGAAATGAATAAAGAAAAAATATTCCGAGCTTAAAGGCATATTGAGGGCACACCTCTAGAGGTGTGCCCCATACCTTTTGTTAAGCAATATTGCTGTCGATCATTCTCACAAAGGAAGACAGTGGTTTTACTCCTATTTCCTTTGATGCGAACCTTCCTTCCTTAAAGAATATTATAGTAGGTATTGTTTGTATACCATAGCGAATAGCCAATTCCTGCTGCTCATCTATATTTACTTTTACAGTTGTAATTCTACTGCTGTATTGTTCAGCAATCCTTTCTATTACCGGTGCAACCATTCTGCAGGGAGCACACCAATCTGCATAGAATTCCGCCAAAACATATCTGGTTTTCATTATTGTGCTGTCAAATTCCTCAGTACTGTTAATTGTAATAATTTTTTCTGCCATTTCAATTCTCCTTTTTATCTATTTGCATTGCTGCATGCTGGGCAGCAATCAAACCTTCGCTTATTGCTTTTGAAAGCTGAAGGGGTTTTCCTGTAATATCCCCTGCCGCATATAGACCCGGAATGTTTGTTTCCATGTATTTGCTGGTATTTATGAAGCTGCCTTCCAATTCCAGTCCGTCGATCAATGCAGCAGGTGCAACAGCATCCCTGAGCATAAACACAGCGTCTGTTTTTATGGTTTCACTGCCCGTATTAACAGCTTCAACTGTGTTTTCGCCTATTATTTCAGTAATAGTACCTTTAATAAATCTTATATCATTGCTTAAGTTCTCGTTTTTTGGTTTTTGAGATATAAAGCTGACATTCACCCCAATGCTCTGCAGGAAGTTTGCTTCTTCCCAAGCGTCATTGGACTGGTCCCATACAAGAGCATTCTTGCCTCTGTAAAGCATTCCATCGCATGTGGCGCAGTAGCTTACTCCGCTTCCTAAAAGCCTTCCTTCTCCCGGAAGTTCTTTAATTTTTGATATTCCCATTGCAAGTATTACTTTTTTTGATTCTAAAATTTCACCGTTTATGTTGACCATAAAACTTTCGCCTAAGGGAAGTATGTTCACTGCTTTGCCTTCTTCGATTTTTATATCCATAGCTTCTGCATGTTCTTTAAACTTATCCATCAATTCTTTTCCGCTTGCATGATAAAAACCCAAATGATTATCAACCCGCTCAGCTTTTGACAGATAATTTTCCCTGTTTGAAAAAATTCGTACACTCTTTCCACGGGTAACAGCGTTTACCGCTGCTGACAAGCCTGCAGGACCTGCTCCTATAATTATTATATCTACTATTTCTCCCATATTAACCTCACATTCTTCATTGATTCACCCGGCGGCTTACTCCGGAATAATTACTTAAAAAAACTCAATCTTCTGCTTATGGCAGTAAAGGTTCCCGTAAAAGTCATAATCCCGATTATTACTAAAATAAAACCGCCCAGTTTTATTGTATATTTGACTAAATTCCTTTTTTCCTTAAAGAAATTCAATGTTTCTGTGGTAAATATCCCCAGAATTATAAAGGGTATTATAAATCCCAAGGCATAAACAAATACAAGCATATTTCCCGCAAATGCATTTTCAGCATTTGATGCCAGTATTAATACTGATGCCAATGCAGGTCCCACACAGGGAGTCCATGCAAAGCTGAATGTAAATCCCATAATGTATGCAAGTATGGGATTCATTTTTCCGCCTATATCCATATTTATCCTTTTTTCCATTTTTAAAAAATTCAGTTTTATGATATCAAGCTGTACAAGACCCAGGATTACTATTATTGCGCCGCCTATTTTGCTGAATATATCTCTGTTCTTATTAAAGAATATACCCAAAGCTGAAAATGATAAACCTAAAATAAAAAATACACTGGAAATACCCAGCACAAAAAATAAGGTGTTAAAAAGAACCTTTTTTCTTTCATATGTAATAGTGCCGTCACTGTTTACTCTTTTTCCGTTTCCTGCCAAATAGCTTATATACACAGGTATTAACGGAAGGACACATGGTGAAAAAAATGATATGAACCCTTCCAAAAAAACCAGCATTGTGCTTACATTGGCTGTTAATTCCGCACTGCCCATTTAAGCCCCCCGGGAATATTTTATTAAAATATAGCAGTGTAATTTTACTTTGTCAAGTAACATTGTCACAATAATATTTATAAGCCGCAGGCTTACCTGCGGCTTTTCCCCCAGCTGAGGTGTGTCCCTATTCCATTATTGTGTGTCCCCGTACCTATTGTGCTTCTTCCTGAGCAGCTTCCTGCTGCTGCCCGCCGTCGGTTGATTCTTCCTGGCCGTTATTTGTCAGAGCATTAAGCTGATTTAAAATTCTTTCCAATTCATCAATTTTTCTGCCGTATTCTGCCCAGTTACCTTCTTTCGAAGCTTTATTTGCATCGATGAAGACCTGATTGGCCTTATTGATTAAGTCATTTATATTTGTATCGTCATACTCTGTTTCAGGTTCTTGAGGTATTCCGGGTTTTTGCTGTGATATGCCGAAAAGTCTTTCTATAGCTGTGTCTAATGTTGGCTCCATCAATATTTTATCACCATAGGATACAACAACCATTTTCATTTCGGGAAAGTTGCTGTCGGTATCCGATCTTAAATATATGGGCTCTACATACAGCAATGATTCCTCTATGGGGATTACCACAGTGTTTCCCCTTAAAACATCCGAACCCATCTGGCTCCACAGTGTAAGCTGTGAAGATATGTTAGTATCCTGGTCAATTTTTGTTTCTATCATATTAGGTCCGGAAATTACTTTTGTTTTAGGGAATTCATACAGCACAAGCTGGCCGTAATTTTCTCCGTCATTCCGGGCTGCAAGAAGTGCTATCATATTGTCCTTGTTCTGGGGAGTATACTGATTGGTCAATAAAAATTCCACCCCGTCCTCGCCTGGAAGTTTAAACATCAGATAGCTTGAGCCTGCAGGACCTTCTCCACCGTCCATGTATTTTTCATTTGCAAGGTCCCAGTAATCCTCCCTGCCGAAGAAAACTGTTGGATTTTCAATATGGTACAATCTGTACATATCTGACTGTACATCGAAAAATCCCTGGGAGTATCTCACATGTTTTCTCAAACCTTCAGGCATTTCACTTATTGGTTTTAACAAATCAGTAAAAATCTTATCATATACATTAATAATAGGATCGCTTTCATCTGCTATATAAAAATCTGTTGTGCCATTATATGCATCTATAACAACCTTTACTGAATTTCTGACATAGTTAACTTCCCATCCCTCTATAAATATATCTGTAGGCTGGGAATAAGGATATTTGTCGCTTACGGTAAATCCTTCAATAATCCAATACAATTTGCCGTCATCCTGGTTTACTACAATATACGAATTGGGGTCAAAATAAAGATATGGGGCTAATTTTCTTACCCTGTCAATTATATTCCTGTTGATAAGTATTCTTGAGTCCTTGTCAATATTGTTTGAAATCAGCATTCTATAGCTGCCTTCCCTTATGCTGAACAAAAGTTTGTTGAAAAAAGAAAGATTGATTCCTGCTTCTCCCTCATATAATGTTTCAACATTGTCTGCACCTGAAGGGTAGTCAAATTCCATTTCATCTGTATTTACAATTATATAATTATTTGTTTTTTCACCAAAGTAAATTTCAGGTCTTTGGATGTTAAAGTCTGTTTCAGTTGTGGGAGGAATATTTTTAACAAGCATTTCCGGCTGACCCTGAGGTGTCACATTATTTACGGTAGATACTGTTATTCCATAGCCGTGGGTGTATTTAAAATATTGATTGACCCAGGTTCTTGCCTGTTCGTTTAATCTGCCCTGGTCAAGTTCCCTGGCTGAAAGGAAAACTTGCTTGTAAACACCGTCAATTACATATCTGTCCACATCTACATCATTAAAAACATAATAGGGTCTTATGCCCTGAAGCTGATTATAAACCTGGATTAAAGGCTCCTGGTCGTTTATTCTTATATTGTCCATTACTTCAGGATTGTTCTCCAAATCCTCAATTGTCAAATTATTATTTGCAGGAAATTGTATTGTTTTAACATCATTTAACGCATATGCATTTTGCGTGCTTTTTATACTGTATTGCATATATAATGTTTCTTTTGACAGCTGGTCAGGCTCAACCACGAATTTTTCCACCCCCCCGGCTACGCCTGTTCCGATAATTGATATTATGATAAGGGCTGCAGGAACTGCCAATGCTGTTTTCAGATTTCTTTTTCTTGCACCTGTAAAAAATGTCACTGCTGCAACAACACATCCAACAGCCAGGACCCTGTATAAATTCAAGGTAATATTAATATCCGTATATCCTGCCCCAAATACCCTGCCTAACCGGGAATAAAGCAAATCATAGCTTCTTAATACATATCTGGCACCCAGAAGCAGGAACAGGAAAACGCCAATGATTGAAAGCTGGTTTATTATTCTTTCTGCAAACTTTTTATTTAAAATATTATTTAAATTCAGATGCTGACGGGGAAATTGCTGTATGTCCTGAAATTCCTCATTAAGCTTTTTTAAACTGTCCTTCATTGCAAGATAACCGTTAAACAAAACTATAACTATTGTCAGCAAAAATAGTATGGAAATAATAGACCCTACAATTGTATTTATCAGGGGAAGTTTGAAAGCATAAAAACTCACATCGTTATTAAAGACAGGGTCAGCTGCTCCAAAGTCCATACTGTTGAAATATTGAAGTATTTGAAACCACATGGTGGATGTTATATTCAAGCTTATAAAAAGACTGACTCCTGCAGAAATTAGTTTAATAATCAAACCCGCTTTTTTGTTTACACTGACAATTTCTGATTCTTCATCGTATTTTTTCTTCAATCTCTTGATAAATATATACAAGAAAACAGTCAGTATAAGAAAAATTGGAACTCCAATTGATATTTGTGCTTTGATTTTTGTAAAGAAAGTTTCTGTATAGCCCATCTCTTTGAACCACAAATAATTTGTAACAAATTCAACAATGCCGGTAAAGGAATTAATCACAAGAAATACAAGGATAATAACCCCAATTACAAACAGTCTTCCCTTATTCATATTATCTCTTTTCACATATTACCTCCCTTATTTGTAATATTCGATTCTTAATTTTTCCAAAGACTTCTTTTCTATTCTGGATACGGTCATTTGGGATATATTTAATTCTTTGGCAATATCACTTTGGGTTTTGTTTTCAAAAAACCTTTTTGTAATTATATCTTTTTCCAGACCGTTCAATTTACCCATGGATTTATTTATGAAATCTTTGTTCTCAATCCGGCTGAAATGCTTATCTTCAGCTCCCATCACATCCAGTAGGGATATGTCATTTTCATCTCTGCTCATGTCGAATTTTTCATCCAATGATTGAGAATTAAACATTTTTCCTGCCTCAAAGGCCTCTAAAACTTCTTCATCTGTAGAGTTTGCGTATTCGGCAATTTCTCTTATGGTGGGTGTCCTGTGCAGGGAGCTTGCTAAAATATTGTTGTATTCATTGACTTTTCTTGATATTTCCTGAATTTTTCTGGGCACCTTAACAGCCCAGCCCTTATCCCTGAAATATTTTTTTATTTCTCCCAATATTGTTGGGGTAGCAAAGCTGGTAAATTCAAATCCTTTTGTAATATCAAATCTTTCAATGGCAAAAATAAGTCCCATACATGCAATTTGATATATATCATCATGTTCAATGCCTCTGTTGCTGTATTTTCGGGATATGATTTCAGCCATATATTTATACTTTTCAAAGATTTGATTTCTTATTTCAATATCTTTGGTTTCATGATAAATTAAAAACAAATCATGGTTTTTTATACTCTTGGAGTTTTTACCAAACTCATTCATTTCAATCAATTCCTGCTTTAGACTTTTCAAAAGTAATAGCTTTATTATTTAAATCATAATTATAGGTATCAGACAAGCTTTCTATAATCATTATGCTCATATTATCCTTTAAACAATCACCGGATAATCGGCCTTCATTTAAGTCTTTAACTGTCACAACAAGTTTATCGGGGAAAATTTCGTAATTTACCTGGAAATCATCCGAGTTATTTTTGAGATTATTAATGAAAAAGGTGCAGATTTCAGAAATTACCACCTTTATGTCCTCAATCTCGTCAATATTGAATCCTTCCAAATTGGAAAGAGCGGATGATGTTAATCTTATTGTACTCATATATTCGGATTTTTTTGGAATTCTTAATAATACTTTATCCATTTCGTCACTCCCGGATATTGAATACTTTATTTAAACCTGTAATGTCGAAAAGTTTGTAAATATTAGGTTTCAAGTTTATTATCGTAAAATTCAGCCCTTTTTCCTGCAGCTTTTTATAAATGCTCATCAAGACGCCAAGCCCCGTACTGTCAATATACTCCAGACCTTCACCATCAATAAGGATATTTGTATTTCTTTCATCAATCAACGCGAATATTTTATTTTTCAGTTTGGGAGAAGTATAAATATCTACTTCTCCTATTGGTTTTATTTCTATGATGTTATCCTGTATTTTGTTTTCAATTTCCAATGACATAGTTTTTACCTCCACTATTCATTTGTTTCAATATCTTCCTCTGTAAAAATCTTTGCTATTGACGCAACCTTATCGTCATCTTTAAGTCTCATGGCTATAACACCTTGAGTATCTCTTCCCATTATGGAAATATCAGTTGCATGCATTCTGATTATAGTTCCGTTAGTGCTTAATATCATAATGTCATCTTCTTTATCGACTATCAATGAATTTACAATTAGACCAGTCTTTTTGTTCAGGTTGTGGGCCTTCATTCCTTTTCCACCCCTGGTCTGAGGTCTGTATTCCTGGGACAGGGTTATTTTTGCATAGCCGTTTTCTGTAACTGTTAATATATGCTTGTTTTCATCGCTTTTCCTGATGATGCTCATTGCAACAAGTTCATCGTCATCAACAAGGGTTATTGCCTTAACTCCCATTGTGTTTCTGCCCATATCCCGTACGTCGTTTTCATGGAATCTTATACCTTTGCCTTGTTTTGTAACAATGAATATATCCTTGCTGCCGTCTGTCTTGTTCACACTTATAAGTTCATCGTCGTCTGCTACTTTTATAGCCACCAGGCCGGTTTTTCTGTTTGATTCAAATTCGCTGAGCTTGGTTTTTTTGATAATTCCTTTCTTGGTTACAAATATCAAAAATTCATCGTCATTAAATTCCCTTATGGGAATCAATGATTTTATTTTTTCACCGGCCTCAATGCCTATTAAGTTTATTGCAGCTGTTCCTTTAGCCTGACGCCTTGCTTCAGGTACTTCATACGCTTTGATTTTATAAATTTTACCCTTGTTTGTAACAAACATCAGATAATCATGAGTTGATGTTATAAACAAATCCTTTACAAAATCCTCATCTCTGGTTGTAAGTGCGGTTATTCCCTTTCCGCCCCTGTTTTGAACCTTGTAGGTATCCTCCGGAAGCCTTTTTATATAGCCGAAATTCGTCAATGTAATCGCAACATTTTCTTCCTCTATTAAATCCTCTACATTGATTTCTCCTTCTTCGGCTACAATTTCTGTTCTTCTTTCATCATAGAAAGTGTTTTTTATATCCTTTAATTCATCCTTGATTATCTGGTCAATCAAGTGCTGACTTGCTAAAATTTCCTTAAACCTGTTTATCATTTTAATAAGCTCGTCATATTCATCCTTTAATTTTTCTCTTTCAAGCCCCTGAAGACGTCTAAGTCTCATATCAACTATGGCTCTTGCCTGAATTTCTGACAGCTGGAATGCTTCCATCAATTTTAGCTCGGCATCATCATAGGATGCTCTTATAATCTTAATAACCTCGTCAATATTATCAATTGCAATCAAAAGCCCCTCAACAATATGAGCCCTTGCCTCAGCTTTGTTTAAATCATATTTTGTCCTTCTGACTATAACATCCCTCTGATGGTCTACATAGTGATAAATCATTTCTTTCAGGTTTAAAACCTTGGGCTCATTATTTACCAAGGCAATCATTATTACGCTGAAACTGTCCTGCATCTGAGTATGCTTATAAAGATGATTCAGCACAATGTTGGGATTGAAATCTCTTTTAATTTCAATAACAATCCTCATGCCTGTCCTGTCGCTTTCATCTCTTAAGTCTGAAATTCCTTCAATTCTTTTATCCTTTACAAGCTCGGCAATTTTTTCAATTAGATTTGCCTTATTAACCTGATAGGGCAGTTCTGATACTAATATCCGGCTTTTGTTATTTTTCATTTCTTCTATTTCAACTTTAGCCTTAACCTTTACGAGTCCCCGACCTGTCATATAAGCATTCTTAATATTGTCCTTACCTTCAATTATGGCTCCTGTGGGAAAATCTGGACCTTTTATGTATCTCATGAGACCGGGAATATCAATATCAGGATTTTCAATATATGCAATAGTTCCGTTTATTACCTCCCCCAGATTGTGAGGAGGTATGGAGCTTGCCATTCCTACAGCTATGCCTGAAGACCCGTTGACAAGCAGATTGGGGAAACGGCTTGGAAGCACAACCGGCTCTTTTAGGGTTTCATCAAAATTCGCCCTGAAATCAACAGTATCTTTATTGAAATCACGAATCATCTCCATTGCCATCTTTGACATGCGTGCTTCTGTGTAACGCATTGCCGCTGCCTGGTCGCCGTCTACTGAACCGAAGTTGCCGTGCCCGTCTATCAAAGGATAACGCATTGAGAAACTCTGGGCTAACCTTACCATGGCATCATATACGGCTGTGTCTCCGTGGGGATGATACTTACCTAAAACGTCTCCCACTATACGGGCGCTTTTTTTATGTGGTTTATCAGGGGAAAGACCCAGTTCACTTGCTGAATACAAGATTCTTCTATGAACAGGCTTTAAGCCGTCTCTTACATCAGGCAGTGCCCTTGACACGATTACGGTCATGGCATAGTCCAAATAAGACTTTTGCATCTCTTCAGTGATTTTTACGTCTATAATTTTGCTTTTGTTCTCATTTTCGCTCATTTGCAACCTCTTTTATATGTCTAAATTCTGTACATACCTGGCATTTTCTTCAATAAATTCTCTTCTGGGACCAACCTTGTCTCCCATTAAAACGTTGAATATTTCATCTGCTTCCATAGCATCATCCTCATTGATTTTTAAAAGGATTCTGGTTTGGGGATTCATGGTTGTTTCCCAAAGCTGTTCCGGATCCATTTCTCCGAGACCTTTGTACCTTTGTATTTCGTTCTTGTTATCTCTTCCGATTTCATCCAAAACCTCATTAAGCTCCCCGTCGCTGTACACATATTTTTCAAATTTTCCTTTTTTTACTCTGTATAAAGGAGGCTGGGCAGCATAAACATATCCTCCCGTTATTAGCTCCTTCATATACCTGTAGAAAAATGTGAGAAGCAAAGTCCTTATATGGGCTCCGTCAACATCGGCATCTGTCATAATTATAATTTTATGATATCTTAATTTAGAAATATCAAAATCCTCTCCAATTCCGCAGCCAAAGGCAGTAATCATATTTTTAATTTCTTCAGAGTTAAGTATTCTGTCTATCCTTGACTTTTCGACATTAAGAATTTTACCCCTCAATGGAAGTATTGCCTGTGTTCTCCTGTCTCTTCCTTCCTTGGCAGAACCTCCTGCAGAATTACCCTCAACAATACAGATTTCACTGAGTGCCGGGTCCTTTTCCGAACAGTCTGCCAATTTGCCGGGCAGGGCCATACTTTCAAGAGCACCCTTTCTTCTTACCAGGTCTCTTGCTTTTCTGGCTGCTTCTCTTGCTCTTGCAGATCTTAATGATTTTTCAACTATTGCTTTTGCTGTTTTAGGATTTTCCTCACAGTATATGTTTAAAGCCTCACCGGTTATGCTGTCAACTATTCCCCTTATTTCGCTGTTTCCAAGCTTAGTCTTGGTCTGACCTTCGAACTGCGGATTTGTAACTTTTATCGACAGTATTGCAGTAATTCCTTCCCTTATATCTTCACCTGTGATTGGCACATCGTTATCCTTTATTAAACCTGCCTTTTTTGCATAATCATTTATAACACGTGTAAGGGCAGTTTTAAATCCGACTAAATGAGTTCCTCCCTCAATTGTATTAATATTGTTTACAAATGAAAAAATATTTTCATTGTAGGAATCCGTATACTGGATTGCAATTTCTACAATTACCTTATCCTTATCTCCTTCAGTAAATATAACATCGTTATGAAGAGGCTCTTTCTTGCTGTTTAAATATCTTACAAACTCCTTTATTCCCCCTTCATAATGAAACTCATTTTTAATTTTGCTTCTTTTATCTTCAAGGATTATTTTTATTCCCCTATTTAGAAATGCCAGCTCTCTCATTCTGTGCTTTATAGTAGTGTAATTAAACTCCAAAGTATCAAAAATTGTTGGATCTGGAATAAATGTAATGCTTGTTCCTGTTTGTTTTGTTTTTCCTATTAATTCAACCTCTGTCTTTGGAATGCCTCTTTCGTATCTTTGCCTGTACTTTTTACCGTTCCAGTTTACTTCCGCCACCATATAGTCTGATAGGGCATTTACGCATGAAACACCGACACCGTGAAGGCCTCCTGATACTTTATATGCATCGTTGTCAAATTTACCCCCTGCATGAAGAACAGTCAAAACAGTTTCCAATGTTGACTTACCTGTTTTTTTATTTGTTTCAATAGGAATCCCTCTTCCATTGTCTACAACCTCAATTGAGTTGTCTTCATTTATGGTTAACATAATGGTATCGCAGTATCCTGCCAATGCTTCATCTATGCTGTTGTCTACTACTTCATAAACCAGCTGGTGGAGCCCCCTTTCCCCTGTAGAGCCAATATACATTCCCGGTCTTTTCCTGACAGGCTCCAGACCTTCAAGAACTTGAATCTGATCTGCGCCGTAATGATTATTATTTTTATCTGCCGCCATTTATTTCTCCTCTAATTTAATGTATCTATTCTGCCTTGGTTTATATAAAAAATCTTTTTATTGAAATCCTTCGTTAATTTACTAATTTCATGGTCATCAGTACATGTTATTATTGTCTGTATTCCTTCAATGTGATTAATGAGACAGCTTTTTCTCTTATTGTCAAGCTCTGACAAAACATCGTCTAACAATAAAATAGGATATTCTCCTGTTTCTTCCTTGATTATTTCTATTTCAGCAAGCTTCAATGCTAAAATTGCAGACCGCTGCTGGCCTTGAGACCCGAAATACTTTAATTCCTTTCCGTTGATTTTTATGATTAAATCATCCTTGTGGGGCCCATAAAGAGAAGTGCCTTTTAAAATTTCATTGTTGGAATTCTTGTTTATTTTTTCATAAAATGCTTTCTTGATATCTTCCCTTTCTGTAATGAATCCAATGTTGCTGTAGTAAAATATATCCAGTTTTTCCTTGTTTCCCGATATGCTTGCATAAATATCTGCTGCATAAAGTTTTAATTTATTTATGTATTCATTTCTGTAAATGGATATTTCCGTTCCTGTATTTACCAGGTAGTCATTCCAAATACAGATGATATCCTTATTCTTATAATTTGCATGGTAGTTTTTTAAAATCATGTTTCTTTCATTGGTAATCTTCTTGTACTTGTTGAGCAAATACTTGTATTTGGGCTTTATCTGCGAAATATCTATATTAATGAATTTACGTCTTTCAACAGGGCTTCCTTTTATAATTTTCAAATCATCGGGAGTAAAAATAACATTATTTAAAATACCAATCATTTCCGATGTTTTATCAAGCTTAACCCCATTGATAAAAACTTGTTTCTTTTTATTTTTTTCCAATAATATTTCTATTTTTATATTGTAATTGTTTTTTGTAATATGAATTTCAAGGGAGCTTTTGTTTTCGCAAAAGTATATCAATTCGTTTTCACTGTTTAATCTGAAAGTTCTTCCAATGGATGCAATATAAATTGCTTCCATAAGATTAGTCTTTCCCTGTCCGTTGTCTCCCATAAAAATATTAAGAGAATTATTCAATTCTGCTTCAGCTTCTTTAAAATTCCTATAGTTCTTAATTATAAACTTGTTTACCATCATATTATGTTTGGGGATCATAAAGCATGATTTTGGTACATTCATCCATTGACTATCCCGCAGAGACTATCTGACAACTTTATGTGTCCTTATTTCTCTGAAGGTGAGTCCCCATACCTCTGAATTAAATATTTTTTATTATTAAATTCAACTATATCGCCTTCTCTTAGCTTTTTTCCCCTTTGCAGCACAACTTCTTCGTTAACCTTTACAAGTCCGTCAAGTATGACATTTTTAGCCATCCCCCCACCTTCAACAGCATTTGCAAACTTTAACAGCTGGTCAAGTTTAATATATTCTGTATTAATGCTTATTCTTTCCATACAATACCCTTTCCTATTCGGGGACATTCCTTCTACTATCAGAGACTCTCCCATTACAGGAAGGTGTGTCCCCATACCTATTTAGCTGATTCTCACCGGCAGAACCATATAAATGTAGTTATCCTTGTTTACTTCTTTTTCTTCACTTTCTTCCTTAATAAAACATGGATTGTTTTTTCCAATTAAATTCAATGAAATCATTTCACTGTCTATTACCTTTAAATAATCAAGTATGTATTTTGAATTAAAACCTATTTTTATGTCTTCCCCTTCTTTATCTATGGATATATTTTCCTCAACATTGCCATATTCAGAAGCGGAGAAAATCTGCATATTGAAATCCTTTATATCCAAAATAATCAAATTGTTCTTGTCATCTCTTGCAAGAAGCGATGCTCTTTCAATGCTGTCTCTAATATCCCCGGTATTGACCTTCACGACAGATACATAATTATCTTTGATTATTCCTTCATAATCTATGAATTTTCCATCCAGCAGATTTGAAATTATTATAGTGTTTTCAACCTTAAATGAGATATGGCTTTCAGATACAACAATTTCTGTCTCTTCTTTGTTTTCTTCAATAATCCTGAGTATTTCAAACAATGCTTTTGAAGGAATAACTACTGATATTTCTCCTGTATAATCAATTTCTTCCTTTTTAACCGCCATTCTGTACCCGTCAAGGGCTACAACCGTGCACAGGTTATTTTTTATTTCTATAAGACATCCTGTAAATATGGGTTTTATGTTCTCTAATGCTGCAGCAAAATATGTATGTTTAATTAAATTCTTAAGCACTTCTGATTTAATTCTAAAAGATTCCCCTTCATTGTCAAATGTGTTGTCAGGATATTCAGAAGCTGAGTTGCCCAGTATATTTATTTCAGAATTAAGGCACTTTATTTCCATGTTGTTATTTTCCGTAGTTTCAATAAACACATATGTATTTGATGGAAGCTTTCTGACAAAATCCCCTATCAGTCTGGACTGAACTACAATTGATCCTTCTTCTTCGATTTCACAGGGGGAATATGTTTTTATTCCTAAATCCAAATCCGTTGCTGTTAAAATCAGCATATTATTTTTTGCTTCGATTAGTATCCCCGATAATATAGGAAGTGGTGTTCTTGAAGAAACAGCCTTCTGTACAATATTAATAGACTTATTAAGTTCATTTTGGTTAATTTTTACTTTCATAACAGACTCCTTTCAGTTCTTAATTATATT
>ERZ795031.2081-NODE-2081-length-19748-cov-6.066572_pt1 | contig 19748 bp, 11 predicted proteins | sample MGYA00375123_ERZ795031 | MGnify/ENA primary metagenome ERZ795031 (study PRJEB30166, sample SAMN05720159) | activated sludge metagenome | isolation source: anaerobic digester from wastewater treatment plant | place: USA | collected 2015-04-21 ... | reverse complement strand
GAGAGCCCATCCCCCGAAGGAACACACCGGCCTTCCACGAATCCCTCTGAGGGGGGGACTGGAAAAAGGGATGTCCGGGCGCATCCCACATCCGGCGGAATGCCCGAAAAGGGGGGAGCCGAAGGGGGGAGCTCCCCCCCCAACCAAGCTCTTGCGGTCATGGGAGGAGTTCCCGGATTTTTTCGAGGACTTCGGCGCTTTGGGTGTCGAGGTCGGCGATTTCGTCGAGGAGGTCGGCGGGGCTGCGGTGGAGGACGGCCTCGCCGCCGTGGGGGTTTTTGACGGAGAGGTCGCGGGTGGCGGGGTCCACCGCCTGGATGTCGAGAGACCAGCTTTTGGGGGAGAGGGCGCGGGTTTTCTGCATCTGGACGAATTCGGCGAGGTCGTCGTCGTTGAGCGGGTTGGTCTTGCCGAGGTTGCGTCCGGGGTCGAGCTGGTAGTACCAGACGCTGCGGGTGGGGCTGCCCTTGGTGAAGAAGAGGACGACGGTCTTGACGCCGGCGCCCTGGAAGGTGCCGCCGGGGCAGTCGAGGACTGTGTGGAGGTCGCAGGACTGGAGGAGGAGCCCGCGCAGGCTGACGGAGGCGTTGTCGGTGTTGGAGAGGAAGGTGTTCTTGATGACGACGGCGGCGCGGCCGCCGGCGCGGAGCATCTTGATGAAGTGCTGGAGGAAGAGGAAGGCGGTCTCGCCGGTGCGGATGGGGAAGTTCTGCTGGACCTCCTTGCGCTCCTTGCCGCCGAAGGGGGGATTGGCGAGGATGACGTCGTAGCGGTCCTTTTCCTGGACGTCGGCGAGGTTCTCGGTGAGGGTGTTGGTGTGGAGGATGTTGGGGGCGTCTATGCCGTGGAGGATCATGTTCATGACGGCGATGACGTAGGCGAGGGACTTTTTCTCCTTGCCGTAGAAGGTGCGGGTCTGGAGGATTTCCAGCTCGCCGGTGGTGAGACGGCCGTCGGCGCGCAGGTAGTCGTGGGCCTCGCAGAGGAACCCGGCGGAGCCGACGGCGCCGTCGTAGATGGTCTCGCCGATGCGGGGGGCGGTGACGCGGACCATGGCGCGGATGAGGGGGCGCGGGGTGTAGTATTCGCCGCCGTTGCGCCCGGCGTTGCCCATGTTGCGTATCTTGGCCTCGTAGAGGTGGGACAGCTCGTGCTTCTCGGTCTGGGAGCGGAAGCGGAGGCCGTCCATGTGGTCTATGATCTCGCGGAGGTTGTAGCCGCTCTGGATCCTGTTTTTGATCTCGCCGAAAATCTCGCCGATCTTGTATTCGAGGGTGTCGGGCCCGGCGGCGCGCCGCTTGAACCCCTCGAGATGGGGGAAGAGCTTCCCGTTGACGAAATCGCGCAGGTCGTCGCCCGTGAGGGCGCGGTCGTGGTCCGGGGTCCCGTCGGGGCGCTTCGGGGCGGCCCATTCGGTCCAGCGGTAGGGCCCGTCCAGGATGCGGGTGTATGCGCGCCCCTCCAGCTCGGCCTCGAGGGCACGGTCGCGCTCGAGCTCGTCGAGGTATTTTAGAAAGAGGAGCCAGGAGCTCTGCTCGGTGTAGTCGAGCTCCGTGGTGCACCCGGCCTCCTTGCGGAGGATGTCGTCAATGTTCCTGAAGACCTGCTCAAACATGGTTCACCCTTCGGGCTGCGGGTTTCCCCTCTCGGGCAACGCCCCCGGCGGTACAAGATAGCAGGATTCCCCGCCGTCCTCAAGCCGGGCGCGGGGACTCCGGACCCTTGCGGGCACGAGATGGCTTCGCTTCGCTCGCCATGACGTGTGTTTCCGCGTCTTTGCGAGCCCCTGACCGCCGTGGGCGGGGATTCTGCCTATGAAGCGAGAGCTGCGGGAGGGCCGGAAACGTAGACGCGCCATCTTGGCGCGTTCTTCGGGTCAACGAAAAGCCCCAAGAACGCGCCAAGATGGCGCGTCTACATTGCGGGCGTTCTCGCCGACTTACTTCATTAGCAGGAGGCCGCCCCGGCCGACGCGGCAATCTCTTGCGCGTGGGACCGTCTTCCTTCCTTTGCGGCGGGTCAGGGTTTTCTGATAATGGCGGCGGACCAGTCTTCGGGGAGGCGGAGTTCGGTCCAGGTGGCGCCGTTTTCTTCGGTGCAGGGGGCGGTGAATTCGGGGACTTCGCGGCCCGTGTCGTCGTAGACGTGGACCTCGTGCTGGGAGCGGTCGCCCCAGCCGAAGAGGCCGCTGGTCTTGGTGAGGATGCGTTCCTCGCCGATGACGTAGCCCGCGTGGAGTTCGACGGGCGTGAGGGGGTACATGTGGCTCGTGATGTGGGGGTGGGTGGGCCGGACGGTGACGTCGTTGTACCAGTGGTAGACGCAGCCGAAGTCGAGGGCGGCGAGCAGGGTGCGGTAGGCGTCGGTCTCGGAGCGCTCGGTGAGGTGGTCGCCGAGGGCGATGGGCGAGTGCAGGTGGGCCTGGGCGCAGTTGGTGATGCTGCCGGTCTCGACGAAGCAGGGGAATTTCAGGGCGGACATGGCGCGGGTGAAGGGGGGGCCGTTGCCGATGAGGGGGCCACGCGCGAGGATTTTGCGCGCGAGGTCGAGCCGCCACGGCTCGGAGAGCAGGGTGACGGAGGACTTGAGCCGGGTCAGGGCGAGGGTCTTGGGGTGGATGTCGCCGGACCAGCCGTCCCACGGCGCGTCGTAGTGGTAGTGGACGCGGCTGTACTCGTGCTCGTCCCAGTAGACGCCGTCGGCGCGGATGTCGTCGAGGATGAGGTCCACGTTCTTGGCGACGGCGGCGCCGTAGGCGTTTTCGCGCGTGGGAATGTAGATGCGGTCGTGGGGCGCACCGTAGTCGGCGTGGGTGCCGTCGGACTGGATGAGCCGGGCGTCGGCATAGGTTTCCGGGGACTCGTCCATGACGTCAATGAAGCAGTGGAAGTAGACGAGGGTCTTGATCTCCGGCACGAGCCCCTTCCACCGGGCGAAGGAGTTCTTGTAGTTGTCCAGCGTGATCTGCTGGAACGCGGTGCCGTGGGGGTAGCGCCCCTTGTACAGGGGGTAGTTGATGGACGCGCAGGCGTATTTCACGCCCTTGAACCGGAGAAAGTCGGCGATTTCCGCGTCGGTCCACACATCGGTGAGCGGGTCGGCGCGGAGGAAGGCGAAGCCGCCGTCCACCGTGAAGTTCGCGCCGCAGAGCCGCCGGGCGGCGTTGAGGAAGGCCCAGTAGTCGGGCGTCTTCGTGGGGATGACGGCCCACTCGGCGGTGTAGACCGCGCCGGGAGCCAGCACGAGCATGTCGTCCGAGAGGCCGACGGTCCCGTCGGCGGCGGTGTTGGCCACATGGATGCGGGCAACGTCGTCGAGCGGCAGCAGGCCGACGCCCGCCGCCTCCACGGCGGCATAGGTGGTGGGGTTGGCGGGGTTCGCGCTTGACCCGGACAGGTCGGCGCGCTCCAGTCCTGCGAGCCAGAGTTTCGCCAGCCGCCAGTTCAGGACGATCTCGTTGCGCCGCATGAGCGGGAGGTTCTCGCCGGTCAGGTTGGTGAAGGTGTCGCGGACCACCACCGCCTCGTCCGTCAGCTCAATCGCGCGCTCCCGGCGGAAGAAGGCGTTTTTCCCCGACACCCATTCCGGCTTGGGCGTGGAGAAGCGGCTCTCGACCTGGAAGGTCTGGCCGTTCACCGTCACCTCCAGCAGGTGGTCGCCCCGTTCCACGGCCTGGAACGCCGTCTTGGCGGGCTTCGGCGCGATGCGCGGCAGGGTGCCCCGCGGCGGGCCCGCCTTGGGCCTGGGCGGGGGCGGCGGCGCGGTGAACCGGAGCTTCGCGTCGGCCATGACCAGCGCGCAGGGGTTCTGCGGTGACGACTGCTCGACCACCAGCGTGTTTGTCCCCGGCGCGAGCAGGCTGGTGACGTCCACCTCGATGAGGCACACTTTGACGGGATCCACGGGCCCGTAATGGGGGTGCGTGTCGGGGCTGGTGAAGTCGGGGCTGTAGTAGACCGAAAGCGACTCCCCGGCCGCCATGGAGTAGAGGTCGCCGCTGCGCGCCTTGATGCGGGGGGGCTTGTTCACGAGACGGTCGCCGCCCGCGTTCTGCCCGTTCACGGTGAGGCGGAGCACGGCGGCGTAGCCCGCCACCTGGTCGAACTCCTGCCGCGCCAGCAGCGAGAGCACGGCGATCTTCCCCTCCGGACAGGGCGGCGCGTCGAAGGTGAACTCCCGTTTTTCGCCCGGAGCCAGGCGCAGGTCCGGGAACAGCTCCGCCACCGGCGGCTCCTCCGGGACTTTGCCGTCCGCCCCGACGAGGTCCGCGATGGTGGGTTCCACGCGGGTCTCCCCCACCGCCAGCCCGAAGGCCAGCGCGCTGCCCGCGGCGGCCTTCCCCATGCCCAGCGCCGCGAAGGGCACGGCGGCCTCCATGACCCAGCCGTCCGCCGTGTCCTTCCACACGGCGCGCGCGGCCCCGGTGTTCTCCGGGGTCAACGTTTGCGCCAGTGGGGCGGCGGAACCCTCTGGGCCCACGGCCAGCGACACGGCGCGCGGCCCCCCCTTCGCCTCGACGGCGATGAACAGAAACTCCTCGCGCCACGCGGCCCGGGCGGTCACCCCCTCCGCCGGGGTCCACGCACGGGACACGGCGCCCCAGTCGCCCAGGTCGCCGTCCACCGCGATGGGCGGGTCGGGTTTGTAGCGAAGGCGACGAATCATCACCGCTTCGGCGGTGAAAGAGAACAGGAACGTTGCGCACAGAAACAGTCGCAGGAATGGGCTCATCCTTCGTCTCCCCGGAAGCGGTCGCGGTTAGAGCGGCCCGGCGAGCAGTTCCTCCGCGAGACGGTCCGTCTGGCGTTGGAGATGCTCCAGGTCGCCGCTGTTGTCGAGCACAAGGACCGCGAAGGCCCGTTTGGTTTCGGGGTCGGACTGGGCGGCGATGCGGCGGCGGGCCTCGTCCTCCGCCATGCCGCGCGCCGCCGCGAGGCGCCGCACGCGCAGCGCCACCGGCGCGGAGACCAGGATCAGCCCGGAGAGCATGGGCGGCATGCGGCCGTCCTCGCCGAGGAGGGCGGCCTCGACCACGCAGACCTCCGCGCCGTCGGCCGCGAAGTCCGCGGCGCGCCGGGCGATCTCCCGGAAAATCTCCGGGTGGGTGATCTCATTGAGCCGCCGCAGGGCGTCGGGGTTGGCGAAGACCACGCGGGCGAGCCGGTCGCGGTCCACGGCACCGTCGGGTCCGAGGATGCCGGGGCCGAAGGCCGCCGCCACGGGGGCAAAAGCGGGGCCGCCGGGCAGGAGCACCTCGTGGCCGATGCGGTCGGCGTCGAGCACGGGCACGCCGCGCGCCGCCAGCAGGCGGGCGGCCTCCGACTTGCCGGCGCCGATGCCGCCGGTGAGCCCGTAGAGCCTCATGTCCGCCGCCGCCAGAGACGGGCGGGGGCCTCCGGGGCCTCCGGCGGCTCGGCGCCGCGCAGGCGCACGCACAGCTCGCCCGCGAGCTGCAGGGGGTGGCGCAGGGTGATCACCGCCTCGCGGCGGGCCTCCTCGCCGCGCACGGCGGCGGCGCACGCCAGCGAGTCACCGTAGAGGAGGCACTCCGCGGTGACGGCGGGCACCCCGGCGGGGACGCGCGCGACGATCTCGCGGACCATCTGGGGGCTGTCGAGGGCGACTTTCAGCGTGGCGGCGTATTTCCTCCCCGCGCCAATCTCGGAAAAGGACAGACGGCCAAAGCAGAGGGGGGTCATGATCTCATCGGTCACCTCCGCGCCCGGCGTCTCCGCGGCCTGGGGGAACAGATAGAGGCGCTGGAACGGCGCGGCATAGAGCAGGCCGCCGTCCACGAGAAAAAAGGGCCAGAAGAGGCGGGGATCCTGCACGGCGGCGAGCTGCACCGACTCCATAAGCCGCCGCACCCAGTACCCCTTCTTGGGGCCCTCGTCGCCGCAGAGGCGCTCCATGCAGGCGAGGCTGACGAGGGCGCGCTGGCTCAGGCGCACCCCCGCAGGCAGGGCACGCAGGGAGGCGACGGTCCGGGCGACCCGCTCGGGCTGCACAATGTCGTCCATGCGCAGGATCATGGCGGTCCAGGGGCCGCGGAGCACGTCCGCGGCATTGCGCTGCTCCGCTCCCTCCTCGCGGTAGGTCCCCTGCGCCTCGTCCCAGTAGGCGGTCTCGAAATGCGTGCGGACGCGGGTGCACGCGTCCAGCAGGGCGCGCAGGCGCGCGGCGTCGCGCAGGGCCTCGGCGATGTGGGCGCCCGCGCGCAGGGCGGCCATCCACACGCCGCACTCCTTGCCGCCGAGGCCCGCGCACCGCGACTCCGCGCGCGCAAGCGCCCCGTCGAGCAGCGCGGACAGTGACGGCCAGAGCTCCTGAAGGTGGGCCAGGTTGCCCGTGAGCAGGTAGTCGCGCCAGGCGGAAAGGAGCGGGGACGACGCCGTGCGGACGTCCACCTGCCGCTCGGAGGCGAAGCCGCGGAGGCGCCGCGCCAGCGTGGCGGCCTCAAAACGCGGCAGGAACAGGGCCAGGGGGTACGAGCGCAGAAAGGCCGTCTCCGGACCCGGCTCGGCCTCGGGCCGCTGGTCGTCGGACCAGGAAAAGACCTCCGCCGCCGAGAGCCCGCCGCGCACGACGAACCAGCGGACGCTGTCCGCGAGGGCCTTGGCGAGCCAGGGCGACGGGGCCCCCTCGAAGAAGCGGAGATGCCAGTCGGTCACCGCCTTGTGAAAGTAGTCGGCGTGGCGCAGGGCGTGGCGGGCCGTCTCCAGGGCGTTGCGCCAGAGGCGCGCGTAGCACGGGGCGCCGCCGCCGGGCCCCGCCGTGTTGGCGTGCCAGGTGTGGACAAACCAGACCACCGCCTCCTCCCCGGGCTTCAGGTCGAGACGGCAGGACAGGGCGCCGCAGCGCCCCTCGCCGCCGCGCATGCCCGGGGGAAAGACCCCGTCGTCCGCGAAGGCGCCCCAGACCTTTTCCGGGGCGCCCTCCACGGCGGGATCCCAGACGGCGGTGCTGACCGTGGCCTTCCGCGCGCGGGCCGCCAGGCACGTGTGCAGACCGCCCGCCGCGCGGGCGGGGTCGGCGTCGGGGGTGAACAGGAGCGCGTTTCTCGGCGGCGCGCCCGCGCCGGCGTCGCCGGCCTCGCGGAAACTCTCGCCGGTCTGGAGCAGGCCGTCGGTGTAGTCCGCCGTCACCGGCTGGATGCCCGCGAGGGCGCGTTCCGGGTCGGGGGCCGGGGTCTCCAGGTTCAGGGCCAGGGCGCACTCCAGTTTTTCCCGCGTGACGTTGCCGATGTGCAGGCGCAGCAGAACCGCGGGCATGCACGAGGCGTCGTGGTCGAAGGGAACGAGCGGGCTGAACCAGGTCCAGCGCAGTTCCACGGGGGACACGGGGTCGTTCAGACGGAACTCGCCGCGAGGAAACAGGCTCCGGAAGGAGAAACAGTTCCGCGCGAGCGCGGGGGGAAGCCCCCCGGACGGCGCGTCGTCGGCGCGCAGCCTGCGGAGATAGCGGCCGGACTTGCCCCGGACGGACAGGGCGAGAAACCCGTGCCGCATCTCCCCGGGGTCGGCGCCCTCCGTCATCCCGGGCGGCGCCACGGGTGACCAGGAGCCGTCCGGACTGACCCGGACATAGCCCGCCCCGACGCCTCCCAAGGCGAGAAACGGCGGCGTGTCGGCGGGTGCGGGCTTGTCGCGCATGCGGTACAGTATCCTGCGGGCGTTGGGACACCGCCCTATTATGGCAAAGAGCGCGGGGGGAATGCAGAAAACCGCCGCACCGCCCGGCCGCACCGGCCCGGGACCGCCCCCGGGCGGAGCCGGTCTTGCGCGCCGCGGCGCGCGTTTGCTATGATACCGGACGCTTGCGGGTGCGGCGGCCGGTTTTTCCGGGCACCGGGCCCGTGTATTCCCGAAACACCCCGCAGGAGAAGTATCGGCATGGAACGCACCTTCGTCATGGTCAAGCCCGACGGTGTCGGACGCGGCCTGGTGGGGGAGTGCATCCGGCGGTATGAGGCGAAGGGCCTGAAACTGGTCGGCCTCAAGATGCAGATTCTGACGCGGGAGCTGGCGGGGAAGCACTACGCGGAGCACCTGGGCAAGCCGTTTTACGAGGAGCTGATCGCGTTCATCACGTCCGGCCCCACCGTCCAGATGGTGTGGGAGGGCCGCGACGCGGTGGCGCAGGTGCGCCGGATGAACGGCGCGACCAACTGCCTGGCCGCGGACCCCGGCACGATACGCGGGGATTTCGGCCTGAGCAACCAGAAGAACATTGTGCACGCATCGGACGCGGTGGAGACGGCGGCGCGCGAGATAGGGCTGTATTTCGCGCCCTCCGAGCTGGTTTCCTACGCGGTGCCGGGAGAAGAGTGGCGGCGGTGACGCGCGCAGGCGCGGCCCGCATCAACTGCTGGAGGTAGACGACGTGGCTGGTGGAAGAAAAGTTCGCAAGCGCAAGATCAACAAGCACAAACGGAAAAAACGCGCGCGGGCGAACCGTCACAAGAACAAGTAAGACCGGCGTGAAAACGCCGTAGTGCGATGATTTTCCCGGTCCCGCCGCGCCCCTTTCCCGGGTGCGGCGGGGCCGGGGTTTGTCTCGCAACCGGAGGCCCCATGTCCGACGACGACCAGAAAATCTTTATTGACGAAGATTGGAAGGCCCGCGTCCAGCGGGAGAAGGAGGAGGCCCGGAAGCGGCTGGAGGCCGAGGCGCAGGCAAAGGCCGCGGCGGCGGTTCCCGCGGACGCCACGCCGGAGGCCGAGGGGGAGGTTCCCGCCCCGCCGGAGGCCCCGCAGGGGGAGCCGGGGGAGGAGGAATCCTACCAGGCCGATTTTGACGCCCTGATCACCATGCTCGCCACGCAGGCCATGTACGCCCTGGGCTTCGTGGGCCAGCAGAGCGAGCAGGTGATGGTCAACCTGGACCAGGCGCGCTTCTCCATCGAGCTCCTGGCCATGCTGCGCGAGAAAACGAAGGGGAACCTCACGCCCGACGAGGACGCCGGACTGAACGAGGCCCTCGCCGAGCTGCACCGCCTCTTCGTGGGCCGTGTCCGCCAGTTTGAGATGCAGGCCATGCAGCAGGCGGGCATCGACCCCGCCACCCTCCGCCCCCGCGAAGACATGTAACCCCCCTCCCCGCGCTTGACTGGCCCGAAAAGAAGCGATACACTTGCGCCGTGTGTCCGGCGCCCCGGGCGTTGACGGCGCGGCACCCCGCAGGCTGGCGGGCGGTGCCGCGGGGGACCGAGACACCGCCACACTCCAGGAGACGGTTTCCATGCGCGCGAAAAATCCCCTCCCCTTCCTGGCCGCCCTGGCCCTGATGGCCCTGGCCCTCCCGCCCGCCGCCCTGCCGCAGGACACGGCGGAGCCCGTGGCGGAGGTGGAGGCCGCCGACGTCGCCGCCGCCGTCGCCGCGGCCGAGGCGGAGCAGGCCGCCGCACTTCTCGCGGCGCAGCAGGCGGCTGAGGCCGCCGCGGCCGAGGAGGCCGCCCGCGAGGCGGAGCGCGCCCGGGTCATGGAGGGACTGCCCAAGGCGGAGGACAGTCTTGGGTCCGGAAGAACCCTTCAGGAGGAGATCTCCGTCAATCTGATTGACCTGTCCGCGCTGCGCCGGGCCGCAGAGGCCCAGCCGGGCCGGGAAGTCGTCAAGATGAGCCTCGCCGAGGCGGTGCAGACGGCGCTGGCCCACAACCCCGACATCATCGTGACATCCTCCGAGCCCCTGAAGGCCGACGCCGACGCGTACAGCGCGTCCGGCGAGTTCGACCCCGTGCTGCAGGGCTCGATCAACTACACCGAGAGCTCGGCCCTGGCCAGCCAGGAGATCCGGGCCTTCGTGGGCGGCGTCAGCAGCCTGGAGACCAAGGGCCTCAACATCACCGGCGGCGTCGGGGGCAAACTGCGGTACGGCACGCAGTACGGGGTGACGGCCACCATGGACCGCCAGGCGACGACCTTCGGCGGACTGACCAACGAGTACAACACGCAGGTCGCCATCACGCTCACGCAGCCGCTGCTGCGCGGCTTCGGCGTCAAGTTCAACACCGTCCGCATCGAGGCGGCGAAAAATGTGCGCGCGATCACGGAGGCGCAGCTGAGCCTGTCGGTCCTGCAGGCGGTCAGCGAGGTCATCAAGGCCTACTGGGACCTGACGGGCGCGCTGGACGCCGTCAGCGTGCGCGAGGAGTCCCTGCGCAACGCCGAGCGCCTGCTGAAGATCAACGAGACGCGGCGGGAGATCGGCACGGCGGCGGACATCGAGGTGCTCCAGGCGAAGGCCGGGGTGGCCGCCCGCCAGTCCGACCTGGTGTCGGCCTCGTCGCGCGCCAGCGACGCGGCGGACGTCCTCAAGCAGGCGCTGGGGATGCGGGACGGGGACTATTTCTCGAAGGTGATGATCATTCCGACGGACCGGCCGAACCCGGAAGACGGGCAGGGCTTTGACTTCAGCGCCTTCGAGGAGGGCGTGGACCGCAGCGTGAAGCTGGCCATGGAGAAGCGGCCCGAACTGCGCATGAGCGACCTGGAGCTGGAGAACGCGGATCTGGAGCTTTTCCGCGCGCGCAAGGACATGCTCCCCCAGTTCGACCTCAAGGCCACCTACGGCCAGGGGGGCCGCAACCGGTTCCTCGGCGAGTCCGTGTCCGGCATCTTCGAGAAGCAGGAGGATGTCTACAGCATCGGGGTGGAGGGGGCGGTCGCGATCGGCAACCGCGCGGCCAGGGGCCAGCACCTGAAGGCGCGCATCTCGAAGCGGCAGGCGGAGGACCGGCGGCGGCAGACCGAGCTGGCCCTCATGGCGGCGGTGCACATCGCGGCGCGCAACGTGATGACGAACAAGATCCTCATCGAGAGCACGAAGCAGGCCGTGCGCCTTCAGGAGGCCAACGTGATCGCCGAGGAGAAGCGGCTGCGGCTGGGCGTGACGACCAGCTTCCAGGTGCTCCGGGTGCAGGAGGACCTGACGGCGGCCCGCACCCAGGAGCTGCAGGCGCGCATCATGTACGAGCGGGCGCTGGTGGACCTTCAGACGGCCGAGGGCACCCTGCTGGAGCACTACGGCGTGGAGGTGACCCCGCCCGCGCCGCAGAAGCCCGTGGCCTGGTCCGAGGCGGTCTTCAGCAACTTCGAGGACTGAGCCCGGGGGCCTACTCCCCCTCCTCCTCCTCCGTGTAGTCCGCCGCGTCCGAAACCGGGCGGTCCGCCGGGGCGACGTTCACCTCGGTCGGGGCCGACTCCGTGACCTTCTCCTCCTTCGTGTCCGCCAGCGCGCGCGCCACGGAGGCCACCTTCTCGCCCGGGGCCACCTTCTTGATGGTGACGCCCATGGTGTTGCGGCCGACGGTGCGGATGTCCCTCACGGAGGTGCGGATCACGTCGCCCGTGGTGGAGATGATGACCAGCTCGTCGTCGTCGTCCACCGTGTCCACGCTCACCACGTACCCGTTGCGCCCGCCGGTCTTGATGTTGATGACGCCCTGGCCGCCCCGGTGGTGCGTGCTGTACTCGCCGACGCAGGTGCGCTTTCCAAAGCCGTTCTCCGTCACGGAAAGCACCGTCTTGTCGTCGTCGGCCAGCGAGACGCCCACGACGAAGTCGCCGGGCTTGAGACGAATGCCGATGACGCCGCGGGCGTTGCGGCCCATGGGCCGCACGTCGGTCTCGGGGAACCGGATCGCCAGGCCGTTGCGCGTGGCGATGAGGATGTTGTCATGGCCGGAGGTCAGCTGCGCCTCCCACAGCTCGTCGTCCTTGTCTAGGTCGAGGGCGATGATGCCCGTGGCGCGCGGGTTGCTGAACGCCTTCAGCGCGGTCTTCTTCACCGTCCCCTTGCGGGTGACCATGAAGACGAAGCGGCCCTCCTCGTTGAGGTCGCGCACGGGCAGGCAGGCGGTCACGCGCTCGCCCTCGCCCAGGCTCAGGAGGTTGACGATGGCGCGGCCCTTGGCCGTGCGCCCGCCCCGGGGCAGCTCGTGCACCTTGCGCCAGTGCAGGCGCCCCTTCGTCGTGAAGAAGAGCATGTACTGGTGGGCCGAGGCTATGAAGAGGTCCTTGACAAAGTCCTCCTCCTTCGTCTCCATGCCCGCCACGCCCTTGCCGCCCCGCCGCTGCTTGCGGTAGGTGTCAATGGGCAGGCTCTTGATGTAGCCCTGGTTGGACACGGTGACCACCATCACGTCGTCCGCGATGAGGTCCTCGACGCGGAACTCGCCGAGCTCGTCGAGGATCGCCGTGCGGCGGGCGTCGCCGAACTTGTCCCGGATCTCCACCATCTCGCGGCGCACCTCGGCCAGGATGGTCTGCTCGCTGGAGAGGATGCGGCGCAGGCGCTCAATCTCCTTCTGGAGGGCCTGGTATTCGGTCTCCAGCTCCTCGCGCTCCAGGCCCGTCAGGCGGCGCAGCCGCATGGCGAGGATGGCGTTGGCCTGGACCACCGTGAACCCGAACCGCTCCATGAGCCGCGCCTGCGCGTCGTCGGTGTCGCGGCTTTCGCGGATGATGGCGATGACCTCGTCGATGTGGTCGATGGCGCGCAGCAGCCCCTCGACGATGTGGGCGCGGTCCTCGGCCTGTTTCAGGTCGAAGCGCGTGCGCCGCTCGATGATCTCGGCGCGGTGCTGCACGTAGTAGTAGATCATCTCGCGCAGGTTGAGCACGCGCGGGGTGTTGTTGACCAGGGCCAGCATGATCACGCTGGCGGTGGACTGGAGCTGGGTGTGCTTGTAGAGCTGGTTCAGGATGACCTCGGGCTCCTCGCCCTTGCGCAGCTCGATGACCACGCGCATCCCGTCCTTGTCCGACTCGTCGCGCAGGTCGGTGATGCCCTCGACGGTCTTGGACTTCACCAGCTCGGCGATGTCCTCGATCAGCTTGGACTTGTTGACCTGGTAGGGGATCTCCTGGATGATGAGGCGCTCCTTGCCGGAGTCCTTCTTCGCCTCGACGGCGACCTTGGCGCGCACGGTGAGGCGGCCGCGGCCCGTGAGGTAGGCCTCGCGGATGCCCTCGGCGCCGCAGATGATGCCGCCCGTCGGGAAATCGGGGCCCTTGACGAAGCGCATCAGGTCGCCCGGCGTCGCGCCGGGGTGGTCGATGAAGTGGATGACGGCGTCGCACACCTCGGTGAGGTTGTGGGGCGGGCAGCTGGTGGCCATGCCCACGGCGATGCCGTAGGACCCGTTCACCAGCAGGTTCGGGATGGCGGAAGGCAGGACGGTCGGCTCCTTCTGGCTGCCGTCGTAGTTGTCCGCCATGTTCACCGTCTGCTTCTCGATGTCGGCCATCATGAGGGCCGTGATGGACTCCATGCGCGACTCGGTGTAGCGCATGGCCGCGGCGCTGTCCCCGTCTATGGAGCCGAAGTTGCCCTGGCCGTCCACCAGCGGGTAGCGCAGGCTCCACGGCTGGGCCATGCGCACGAGGGTGTCGTAGATGGCCGAGTCGCCGTGGGGGTGGTATTTACCCATCGTCTCGCCGACGATGGCCGCGGACTTGCGGTAGGCCCGGTTCTTGTGGAGGCCCAGCTCGTGCATGGCGAAGAGGATGCGCCGGTGCACCGGCTTCATGCCGTCGCGGACGTCGGGGAGGGCGCGGCTCACGATGACGCTCATCGAGTAGTCCAGGAACGAGGTCTTCAGTTCCTGCTCGATGGGCATGGGCTTGATGCGGTCTGTGGTCATGCTCGAAACGCCTTATGCTTCCGGCCCGGGGCCGGGTCAGATGTCCAGATTCTGCACTTCGGGGGCGTGCTTCTCGATGAAGTCCTTGCGGGGCTCCACCTGGTCGCCCATCAGCACGGTGAACAGGTCGTCCGCCGCCGCCTCGTCCTCGGCGCTCACCTGCAGCAGCACGCGGGAGGCCGGGTCCATGGTCGTCTCCTGAAGCTGCTCGGGGTTCATCTCGCCGAGCCCCTTGTAGCGCTGCACGTGCAGCCCCCGGCGGCCCAGGTCCATCAGGAACGTGCGCAGCTCCACCAGGTCGGAGGTCTCCAGCAGGGGCTCCCCGGGGCCCTTCTCCTTCTCCTTGTCCACCCCCACGACATGGTAGGGCGGGCGGCCGATCTGCGCGATGGGCTCGCTCACCGACAGCAGCGCGGAGAACTCGTGGCTCTTGAAGAAGGCCAGGTCCACCTGGTGCTTGCCGCGGATGGCGTGGCTGCGGGGCTTCTTGCCGTTTCCGTTGCCGTTGGCCCCCTCGATCTCCGTCTGCACCTCGTGGGTGTTGATCACCTCGGCCTCGGGGCCGAACATGTCGAGCAGCTCGGCCGGGGACAGGTTTTCGGGGCGCAGGTACTTCTCGCGCGGCAGGGCGAGCGCCTTGACGAGGGCCTCGCGGGGGACGCCGAACAGGCGGCGGACCCGCTGGATCATGCGGTCGCGCTCCATGGCCGCCCGCAGCGCCTTGAGCAGCAGCCGGGACTCCACGCCGGGGCCGGAGGGGTCACCCCCCGCCGTCACGCGGACGCTTTCCGCGAGGGTCTCGAAGATGAAGTCCTCGAACTCCGCCTCGGTGTTCACGTAGCGGGACTTCTTGCCCTTGCGGATCAGGTAGAGCGGGGGCTGCGCGATGAAGAGGTGGCCCCGGCGGATGAGCTCGGGCATCTGGCGGAAGAAGAAGGTGAGCAGCAGGGTGCGGATGTGAGCGCCGTCCACGTCGGCATCCGTCATGATGATGATCTTGTGGTAGCGCAGCTTGGCCGGGTCGAAGTCGTCCCGGCCGAAGCCCGCGCCGAGGCAGGTGATCAGCGAGCGGATCTCGTTGTTCCCCAGCATCTTGTCCTCGCGGGCCTTCTCCACGTTGAGCACCTTGCCCCGCAGCGGCAGCACCGCCTGGAAACGCCGGTCGCGGCCCTGCTTGGCCGAGCCGCCCGCGCTGTCGCCCTCGACGATGAACAGCTCGCACAGCGCCGGGTCGCGCTCGGAGCAGTCGGCCAGCTTGGCGGCCTGGCCCATGGAGTCCAGCGCGCCCTTGCGCCGGGTGAGGTCGCGCGCTTTGCGGGCCGCCTCGCGCGCCCGCGCCGCCTCGATGGACTTCTGGATGATGCGGTTGGCGACCTGGGGGTTCTCCTCGAAATAGGTCTGGAGCCCCTCGTACACCAGCGAGTTCACGATGCCCTGAACCTCGCTGTTGCCCAGCTTCATCTTGGTCTGCCCCTCGAACTGGGGGTTCCGCAGGCGCACGGAGATGATCGCCGTGAGCCCCTCGCGGGCGTCGTCGCCGGAGATCGCGTAGTCGTTCTTCTTGGAGGCCGGCGCCTTCTTCGCGTAGTCGTTCAGGCTCTTCGTGAGCGCCGCGCGGAACCCGCTCAGGTGCGTGCCGCCCTCGTGGGTGTTGATGTTGTTCGCGAAGCTGAACAGCGTCTCGGAGTACGAGCCGCTGTACTGGAGCGCCACCTCCACCTCCAGGTCGTCCCGCGCCACCTCCAGGTAGATCGGCGCGCGGTGCAGCGGCTCCTTCGCGCGGTTCAGGTACTTCACGTACTCCACGATCCCGCCCTTGTACTGCATCACCACGGGCTCGTCGTCCGTCCGCTCGTCCTCGAAGACGATCTTGATCCCCTTGTTCAGGAAGGCCAGCTCGCGCAGGCGCCCCAGCAGCGTCTCCGCGTTGTACACCGTGTCCTCGAAAATGTCCGCGTCCGGCAGGAAGGTCACCTTCGTGCCCGTGCTGCGCGTGCGCCCGCGCTGCTCGATCTTCCCCCGCGCCACGCCCCGGTCGAAGGCCATGAACCACGCGACCCCGTCGCGCTTCACCTCCACCTCGAGCCACTTGGACAGCGCGTTCACGCAGGACACGCCCACGCCGTGCAGGCCGCCCGAAACCTTGTAGGAGTTGTTGTCGAACTTGCCGCCCGCGTGCAGCACCGTCAGCACCACCTCCAAAGCCGTCTTGTTCTTGAACTTCGGGTCCCGGTGCATGTCCACCGGAATGCCGCGGCCGTTGTCCTCCACCGTCACGCTGTTGTCGATGTGCACCGTCACCGTGATCTGCGTGCAGTACCCCGCCAGCGCCTCGTCAATGCTGTTGTCCACCACCTCGTACACGAGGTGGTGAAGACCCCGCGTGCTCGTGTCCCCGATGTACATGGCGGGCCGTTTCCGGACCGCCTGCAACCCCTCAAGGACTTGGATGGAATCTGCGGTGTAACTATTTTGCGCCATTGTACTTACCTCTTGGGGAAACCGCCTCCTGCACCCGGGACGGTTTGGACGCCGCCAGTATAGCAAAAATGGGGCGATGAAGCAAGAAAAGGCGCAATATTTTGCGATATTCCGGCGTTCCGGCACTTGATGTTGTGTCTTGACAACTTTTCAAACAAATAAGAATATCACAAATAAGGTAAATTATTTACCCCGTAGGGGCAAAACAGAAATGCTTGCGCCCGGGCCGGAGATTGCAGGCGATCAAGGCGCCGCCGTGGCGGATGTGGAGGCGCCTGTTGATCGGCGCCACTCCGGTGCGCAGGCACACATTCCAGACCACCCCCGGCCCGTAGACGGGCAGGGTGACATGGGGGTGCTGGCGGGCCGCGAGGCGAGAACTGCGGCCAAAAGGCACGACAGAAGGCGCACGACGGCTCCTCCCGGGGACGTTTCCCCGGGCTACCCCTCCCGGATTTCGCGCTTTCCGGGGTCAAAAACCTGGCGCCGCCCCGTGTCGTAGGCCTTCATCGCCATGATCACCGCCACCGCATGCTGGTAGCCCGCCTCCATGGGTGCGTTCGGGGTCTTCCGCGAACGGATGCACTGGAGCCAGTCAACGAGGTGGTCGGGCACCGGCACATCCTCGACCCGGATCTGGTCCTCAGGCTTCCCGCCGCTGTTGAGGGCGCCCCTTCGGTAGAGGTAGACGTCCTCCCCCTCCCACAAGTTCATGGCGGCCTGGTCGCCGTACAGGGAGAATCCGGAACCGGAGCAGTTCCCAAAGCCGGTGGAGTAGCAGACCAGAAACCCCTCCGGATAGGTCCACACCGCCTGCACCTGCTCGGGGCAGTCAAAGGGAACCCCCTCATGCCCCTCGCTGTCCCGTCCCAGGCACACTGCGCTCACGGGAAAGGTCGTGCCGGTGATGTAGTGCACCAGATCCACGAAATGCGACCCGTAGGTGGGCACCGGTCCGTCAGAGAACTCGCGGAACCCGTACCATCCGGTCAGTTGGGCGGCGCTGAAGGGGCGGTCGGGCCGGCCCATCAGGAATCGCTGCCAGTCCACATCCTCCGCCCGGGCCTCCTTAAGCTGGGTGAGCCAGTAGGGCCGGGGCTCGTTGCGCATCTGCTCAATGCGTCCGACCTTTCCGAGCAGCCCCTTGCGGTAGGCCTCGCGCGCACCGGTCATGCTGGGCAGGCTGCGGGACTGGGTGCCGATCTGGACCAGTATCCCGCTTTCCCTCACCACGTCGCAGACCCGGTTCAGGCTCTCCATATCCTTGGCGAGGGGTTTTTCGCAGTAGGCGTCCCTGCCCGCCCGCGCCGTGTCCTCCAAGTGCCGGACATGCTGGTGGTCGCAGGTGGCGATCATCACGGCGTCAATGTCGGGGTCGTTGACGAGGTCCTCGTGGCTGACGTACTGCTTCGGGGCCGCGCCGTTCCAGTTCTGGACCATGCCGGCCGCCTCTTCCCGGGCCACCCGCCAGACATCGCACACGGCGCGGTACTCCACGTTGTGCGCCTTTTCGTGGGCGTGCAGACCGGGCATGTGCGCCGTGCGCCCCCGCTCGCCGCAGCCCAGCTGGCCAACGCCAATCCGATCGTTGGCACCGACCACACGGGCGTAGCTCGACGCGTTCATGGCCACGGCGGCGCCGGCGGCCGCCTGAAGAAAGCCGCGGCGGGTGGGGCGGGTTTTCATGCGTGCAGTTCCTTTCGCGGATGCTCGCCGTCCAGCATGTCACATCCCCCGCAGGGATGCAACTCCGCCTGCGGTTCGCCTATTCCGCCGCCGCCGACACCTTGTAAGCGACCAGCGCGTCGCCGTGGCGGACTAAAAGGTGCCCGTTGGCGATGGTGGGATGGGCCCAGTGCTTGTCGTCGCCGCCGTCGGTCACGGGGAACTGGCCCGTCCGGACGAACCCCGACGGGTCGGCCTTGACCAGGCTGACGATGCCCTTTTTCGGCCCTTCGTAGACGTACAGCATGCCGTCGGCGGCGATGGTGACGCCCTCCCCCACCTCCTTGGTGGTCCACATGACTTTCCCGGTCGCCATTTCGAGGCAGACCAGCTTGCCGCCGCCCTTGTAGCCCGTGCCGTAGAGATGCCCGTCCACCGCCACCACGCCGTGGTGCAGGCAGTCCAGGGTCTTGTCCGCCCACTTCTGGGTGACCGACGCGCCGTCGGCGGAGAGTTCCAGCGCGGCCCCGCCGGTGCCGTCGCCCGCCACATAGTAGAGAAGCCCCCCGCCGTAAACCGGGCTCACCCCGTGGATGTCCCAGGGGGCCTTCTGCTCCACCTGCCACAGCAGCGCGCCCGTCGCGGGGTCGGCCCCGACGACATAGAGGCCCGTGGCGGTGGAGATCATGCGCCGGCCGTTGTGCGTGAAGATCACGGGGGAGCAGTAGGCCGCCTTGTCCTTTGGCTCCTTGAGCGCCCAGACCGTCTCGCCGGTGTGCTTGTTAAGCGCGGCGATCAGGCCGTCGTCCCCGCCGGGCGTGCAGATCAGGTTCTCCCCGTCCAGCAGCACCGACTCCGCGTAGTGCCACATGGGCTTCTTCGCGTTGAACCGGGCGGCCACGTTCGCCTCCCACACCTTCGCCCCCGTGTCCGTGTCGAGGCACACCACCACACCCAGGCCTGTGAGAAGGTAAAGGCGGTTTCCCTCCAGGGTCGGGGTGGACCGCGCCCCCGGCGCCTGCTCCTCGTCCGTCTCCGGGCCGTAGGGGATCGTCTTCACGACCGCGCCGTCCGGCGTCAGCACCGTGACCACCCCCTCCTTCGCCCCCGTCATCCCCGTGACATAGATCTTCCCGTTCAGCGTGGCCGCAGACGAATAGCCCCTGCCAATCCCGGTGGCCACCCACGCCTTGTTGGGGCCGCCCTCCGGCCATTCCTTCAGCAGTCCCGACTCCGGAAACACCCCCGTCCGGTCGGGCCCCCGGAACTGCGGCGAATCGGCCGCAACCGCCGCCCCCGCGGCGGCGAAGAGGATCGCGGCAAGAAGGCAATGGCTGGTCTTCATCTGTCCAATCCCTTTCGGTTCTTTGCGTGTCCGGGATTATCCCAGAAACCGCCGCCGGGGGCAACCACGGAACACACGGAGCACACGGAAAAGAAACGTTTTCTTTGCGGTGTGTTCCGTGTGCTCCGCGGTGGCAAATTGCATCCGGCAAGGGGATCGGGTACGCTTTCCCCCATCGGTGGACTGACGGGGCAGGAAGGAAGCAGGCCACAGATGGGAAAAGGAGAGTCATGGCCTTCCGACTTGGCGTGCTTGTTCAGGTTCTCGCGGTGCTGTCTCTCTCGATTCCCGTGACTGCGGACGTGGTCCCGGAGAATCCGGTCACGTACACCCCTGTGGACATCTCGGGTTTCTCGGACAGTATCTCCCACTGGCGGGCGAAGCTGGGGCGCGACCGGAAGGACGCACGGTTTGACCCCGCGCAGATCGTGGAAATCGCGGCCAACCTGCTGCGTTACCAGAATGCGGACGGCGGCTGGCCAAAGAATGTGGACTGGCTGGCGGACATTCCGGAGACGGAGGTGCGGCGGCTGTGCGGCGACGGCCTGAAGAAAAGCACGCTGGACAACCGGAACACCTATACGCAGATCGCGTATTTGGCGCGGGTGTTCC
>ERZ795031.2062-NODE-2062-length-19852-cov-16.746123_pt1 | contig 19852 bp, 29 predicted proteins | sample MGYA00375123_ERZ795031 | MGnify/ENA primary metagenome ERZ795031 (study PRJEB30166, sample SAMN05720159) | activated sludge metagenome | isolation source: anaerobic digester from wastewater treatment plant | place: USA | collected 2015-04-21 ... | reverse complement strand
TCCCGACTCTCGGGAAAAGATTCCAAAGTATGCAGGAACGAACCCTGCAAAGCGAGGCCTTCAATACGCGGCAGGAAGTCGCAATATAAGGCATCGCAAGAAGTCCTTGTTTGTATTCCGACACTCGGATAAAAGGTGCCGAGCACCTTTTAAATTGAAAACAACCTATACGCGTTCAGCGTACACCACTTGTCGGGTTTGCCTTTTTTTATTCCAAGCAGAGAATGAATGGTTCCGTGCGAGTCGGCTTCGAGACTGAATTTGCCGGATGAATTTTGTTTAGATACGATTTTGTTAAAGTAGGGAATTATGCCGTTGTTGAGTTGATTCTCTTCGGCAAGCAGTTTCAGAATTGATAGTAAATCGGTCTGGGACAAAACCGGATATATTATTTTCGAGAAATCATCATTGCAGTAAATTCCTCTGTGCTCATTTTTTAGAGTGAAGACTGAGTTTTTAAGATACTTGATTCCTTTCTTTACTTCAAGATGATATTTGTTGTAGATATTTTTATAAGGAATAAGCGCGCCGAGTACGCATGCAGTAGAGATGATGCTTGAAGACAATTTCTCGTCATCTTCGCGCTGAAGTCCCTTGCCGGTTTTTCCTGAAAAATAAAGTTTTATGCTGTCCTTAAATCCCGCAACCGGAGAATAAAACCATCCTCCGTCGCGGCGCTGAATTGAAATAAGCCACTCTGCGCATGAATGTATTTCTTCACCGCAGTAGCCGCTTTTAATGAGCGATTTTAATATTGATCCTGTCCACCCAGCGCATGGAGTCTTTGGTTTCCATTCGGGCGAAAATCCTTTTCCTTCAACAAATGACTTTTCTATTATTTTATTTATTACAGGCTGAATAAACTTTTCATCAGCTCGCATTGCGCTTTCGGCTGCAAAAGTGAAATAGTGAATTGTTGAGTTTAATGATTTGTGTGATTTATCACTGAATGTTTTTTCGAAATAGGACACGGCTTCTTCGTAGGAGACTGAATAATCTTCGTGAAGTATTTCTGTTATGGTAAGGTTTCTTATGATTGGATTGTTTTTTTCGAGCAGCCAGTCGATGACGGGCTGCTTAAAATAAGGATTCATTTCGCTGTAAAAGTTCCAAGATTTGCCTGAATCGCCGGATTTGTTTTATCGGCTTCGGCAGCTTTCTTTATCATTTCCGCCGCTTTGTCTTTTTTGCCCTGGGCGAAATAGCTTGCTGCAAAGTTGTTCATTATCTCAGGTGATGAAGGGTTCACAGAATATGCCGTAGCGAACGCGATTTCAGCTTCAGGATATTTTTTAAGCATCATGAAAGTTTTTCCGAGTTCATTCCATGCCGCGTACATTTCGAAATCAGCAGATGTTGCTTTTTCTAAAAGTTCTTTTGCGCCCCAGAAATTTCCGAGACCGTAACGCGCCTTTCCGATAATATAATATGCCATTGCATTGTTTTTTTCTTTTTCGGCGATTTTCTGGCCGACTCTTACTGCGTCGGTGTATTTTTTCATTTCAAGATAAATGAGACCGACATCGATCATTGCATTGGTGTCATTCGCTCTTATCTGAAGGCATCTTCCAAGATGGGAGAGTGCATTTTCATATCTTTTCATTTTCCAGTGATTGTGACCTGCAAGAAAACGGAGTTTGTAGTTGGGAGAATCGGCAGTCATATCTTTTGCGGCATCAAGTTCTTCTGCAATTACCTTCAGAGAGTCGTCATACTTGCCTTCTGTAAAAAGCTTGAGAGCTGAATTATAGTCTGCGAACAGAGGAAAAGCCGCGATGCAGAAAATTACCGGAAAAATAATCTTTTTCATTATAATACCCCTTGGACATGAAAATCATCGGCTTTTGCCGGTTAAAGCGTCAAGAAATTTTTGGTTTGACCTGAGCTCATTGTGATTGTCGAATATAAAAAGTAACGCCGTTTGAGGTTAATTATGAAACTAAAGATTTGTCTGGCTGCTTTATCTGTCTGTTTACTTTCTTCTATAATATATCCCGGATCGGTTAATTCTCATAATCTGAATGCAGGACCTGTCGAGGGAAGTCCCGGCTTCTATGCGCTTGCGGTTAAGTTTAAATCGGTTGAAAAGGTTTCCATAAGCACAATGCTTCCTGCGGAATCTCTCGGAAGAAAGCATGAGACGATTACTCTGCCGGGAAATGACTGGAGTTATGATGAAAAAACGGGTTTGATAGAACTTAAAAGAAAAATTGATGATTCTGTATATATCGTAAGGGCTGAAGGAAAGTTTGAGACGCCATTGACCGTAAAGGTTTCAGGCGGTGAAAAAGCTTCCAATATCAGATTTGTTTATAATGGAAAAATAGGAAAAGCTGGTGCAGATTTTTCTTATGATGAAAAAATGAATGAGATAAAACTTCTCCCGTGTGTTTCTGGAGATGAAAAATATATGCTCCAGTATTCAACATCAAATGGGGCATGCAGTATCGGTTCGATGAGTTCTTCTGATATGACGCGAGAAATCCGTGCATATTTTGAATGGCCGGTAGACGGAAACTCTCGTGCAATTGACGCCTCTTGCCGCAAATTCAGCCCTGTAAATGCGTCTTTCAGCGGAGTGTGGCTTGTTCATCTTCTTCCGCGGCGTGACGGATATTTCGGAAAAGATTTAATAAAAGGTTTTACGTGGGATGAATCTTCGAACACCCTTATTCTTTCCGAACCAGTTGACCTTGAGAAGTATGATGTTTATATTTTCGGAGAAGAGAAAACCCGGCATAATTAATTTGCCAATGTGCGGATTTTGTGCGATAATAGTTAAGAGGTTATGATGAATACTGTTAAAGTTGAAGGAACTGATAAGGGACATGTACTTTTGCTAGGTTTGAGCACCTGCATCTGGTGCAGAAAGACCAAGGAATTTCTTGAGTCCAATAATATTCAGTTTGAATATGTTTTTGTGGATCTTCTCGAATCTGAAGAAAAAGATAAAGTTAAAGAAACATTAAAGAAATGGAATCCGGCTTGTTCGTATCCTACTCTTGTTCTGAATAATTCTTCGTGCGTAGTCGGTTTTGATGAAGAAAAAATCAAGCTGGAGCTTTTGATATGAATTCAGAAGTTTCAGAAAAGGAAACAGAGAATCTTTATAAAAAATTGAAGTCTGCTGCTGATTCAGGCGGTTATATTCTTAATCCCGATAATTCTTTTACGCTTGCTTTAATTGAAGGGCTGATCGTAAACGAAAAGCGCTACGGATATCAGGCGTGCCCGTGTCGTTTGGCTTCGGGAACAAAAAATGAAGACCTTGACATAATATGCCCATGCGACTACAGAGATCAGGATATCAATGAGTTCGGAGCCTGTTATTGCGCTTTATATGTGAATAAGGCTGTTGCTGAAGGAAAGCAGAAGCTTAAGCCTGTTCCTGAAAGGAGAAGCGCGGATAGAAAGGATTCGACTGTTGAAACGTTTTCGGCAGCAAATTTAAAATATCCTGTTTGGCGCTGCAGCGTATGCGGATATATTTGCGCGAGAACCAATCCGCCGGAAATATGCCCTATTTGCAAGGTTCCGAAGGAAAGATTTGAAATATTTATGAAATAAGGAAGAAACATGAAAAAAGTCATTGCTTTATGTCTTGTGATGCTTGCTCTTGAATGCACAGCAAAAAAAATCGATTATAAGGATACTATGTACGCAGAAATTGTCACAAACCATGGAAAAATCAAACTCGAGCTCTGGCACTCGAAAACACCTATTACGGTAGAAAATTTTGTCGGACTTGCTTCCGGAACAAAAGAATGGACTCACCCTGTTTCAGGGGAAAAACTAAAGAAGAAGTATTATGACGGTCTCATCTTCCACAGAGTCATCAAGGATTTTATGATTCAGGGCGGATGTCCTCTCGGAAAAGGAACAAGCGGTCCCGGTTACAACTTCGAAGACGAATGTTATGATAAAAGCAAGGCAACTGAGATTAAAGGTAATTTTACGACTGATGAAGAGGCGATGATTGTTTTTAATCAGCTTCTCCTTCCTTACTTTCAGGCAAACGGAGCCAACGCGGATAAAGAACTTCTTGCCATTGTAAACGAATGCCAGCAGAAGCAGTCTGCAAAACCGCTTACAAAACATTCTGTTGAATTTTATAAAGAAAAAACAAAGATAAACGCGGCTGTAATGACAGGCGGCGAACTTATCGCAAAGATTGAATACGGAACAATATGCATGGCTAATGCCGGACCTAACACAAACGGTTCACAGTTTTTTATCGTAACAAAAAAAGACGGATGTGACTGGCTTAACGGCAAGCACACAGTTTTCGGAAAAGTTATCGAAGGAATGGATGTTGTCGAGAAAATACAGTCTCTTAAAACAGCTCCGGGGGATAAACCGGTTGAAGATGCTGTGATAAAAGAAATAAATATTCTGGATAAGTAATCCGCCGGCAGGATAAATTATGGATGGATCGACTCCGAACGAAGAATTCATAGAGATGATGAGGTCGGAAAAAATCGCCGACCAGACCATCATTGACGCTCTGGATAAAAAAGTCTATGATATGAGAAACCTGATCGAGGTTGGAGCGAGTTTATCCTCCAATCTCGAATTTAATTCTCTGGTTGATTCCATCCTTTACAGCTGTATCGGTCAGATGTTCATAGAGAAAATCGCGATTATGCTTGAAATTGATATCGATAATCCGAATTTCATGATCGTAAATAAAAAGGGTTATCCGGCGGACAGTATTTCGCCGGCGCTTCTCCTTCCGGGTGATTCTCCTCTTTCAATTTATCTTACCGATAATCCGTTTCCAGTTGAATATGAGTCGTTGTATGAACATGCCGAACTTGTCAGAGATCTGAATATCCTGAAATCGCTTGAGCCGAATCTTCTTGTTCCGATGAAATCCAAAAACTCTCTCAATGGTATTATAATAATAGGAAACAAGATTCAGGGCGGGCTTTTTTCTGCCGATGAACGTGAATTTCTCCGCGGACTCGGACGCTTTGCGTCTATTGCTGTTGAAAATTCACGTCTTTATCAGATGGCTACGATGGATAGAATGACAAAGCTTTATATTCATCATTATTTTCAGCAGAAGCTTTTAGAAGAAATAAAAAACGCAAATAGATACAAGACTCCCTTGAGTATTTTTATTTCTGATATTGATCATTTTAAAAAATTCAATGATACCTACGGACATCAGCAGGGCGATATCGTCCTTAAAGAGGTTGCGGTATTGTTTAAAGAAGCATTCAGAAAGCTTGATGTTCCCGCGAGATACGGCGGTGAGGAATTTGCCGTAATTCTGCCTGATACCGATATAGAAAAGGCTGTCATGATAGCTTCCCGCTACAGAAAAAGAGTAGAAGCTTATGAATTTTCGGGACAGAAGGAGCCTCTGCATGTAACAGTCAGTATCGGCGTTGCGCAGTATGATCCCAACAGGGATTTTGAAAAAAGAGATATCATAGAACGTGCCGATAAGGCTTTGTATAAGGCAAAAGAATCAGGAAGAAACAGAGTGGCGGCTTCAAAATGATTTCGGATAATTTTGAATCAAAAAGCAAATTCGAACAGGCATATTATTTTGAAAAGCAGGGCAAAACCGAAGAAGCGATTCATTACTATGCGGGAATAGGAAAGGATGAGCCGAGACACAGGGAAGCCTTGCTTTCAATGGCTGCTCTTTATTCCAAATTAAACAGAACGATTGATTCACTCTTCTGTTTTGAAAAGGCCGTCTCAATTGAGCCGGATTATCTCTCCATTTTTAATATCGGAAATATCTACTATAAACTGGCTGATTATAAAAAAGCTGTGCTGTTTTTCGACAGGGCGCGCGGAATGAAAGAAAGTTTCATGCCTGCAAAACTGATGCTTGGTCTCGCTTTCAGCAGAATGAATAATTTTACGGCGGCAGAATCGTGTTTTCATGAAGTACTTACCGTGTCTCCCGCAAATGAAGTCGCACTCATTGCTCTTTCAATGCTCAAATACGAACGCGGTGATTTTGAAAGTTCGGAAGAACTTTCAAATAGAATTCTTCTTATTAACCCTTCTAATGTTACGGCAAAAAAACTCCGCTACAAGGTTCTTCTTAATCTTGGCCGCATCGAAGAATCAAAGGAAGAAGTTCTGGATCTTTCAAAAACCGATAAAAAATATACCGATTATTCGGCATACGTTTCCGCGCTTCCTCTTGAAACTTTTTCGGACAAATACGGAACAATGGAATCAAAGATCGAAACGCTTGAAAAAAAAGCTGAAGAAACTCATGATCCGAAAACAATGGTTTCTCTGAGCCTTTGTTACCTGCTGCGCGGAGACTCGGATTCGGCGATTGAATTTCTGTATAAGGCCAGAGAAGTTTCATAGTCCGGAGTTCTGATGAAAAAGATTACCGTTCCGGATGATATTCTTACTGTAGCAGAAAATTCATTAATCTGTGATGAGCTGACTTTTGTTTCTTACAGAACAAGCCTGAAATGTGAAACAGTCAGTGCAATATTAAAATCCGACATTCTTGTTTATATAATTGGCGGTGAAAAAGAGATTCAGCGCGAAGGAAAAACTTTTGCCGTCAAAAAAAACGAAATCGCGCTTATAAGAAAAGGCGCATGTCTGATGAAACAGTATTCTAAGGATGAAACATATTCCGCGCTTATTTTTATTTTAAGCGGAGATTTTCTTTCTGAGTTTTCAATGCGTTACGGAGAAAAGTTCGCGGACAGAAAGGATACGTCTGAAACTGTTTTCTGCGTAAAGGCGGGCAAAAGAATTAAAAGCTGTATCGATTCGCTTTTTCCATATTTTAATGAAAAGGCTGGATTCGAAAAAGATATTGTTAAAATTAAGTTCAGTGAACTGATGCTGAATTTTATAGAAGAGGTTCCGTCGGTATGTTCTGTTCTTTTTGAAAAGGAAACATCCTTATCCTCCAGAATTTTAAACGTAATGGAAAAATCGTTTCTTGAAGATATCGGTCTTGAGACTATTGCAAAACGATGCGGAATAAGTCTTTCAAAATTTAAAAACGACTTCGAGAAAAATTTTCAAACAACACCGCATAAATGGATAATAAACAGGCGGCTTGATCTGGCTGAAAAAATGCTTAAATCAACTGATAAGAAAATAATTGAAATTTGCCAGGATTCATTTTTCCCAAGTCAGTCAAATTTCTCTGTGCTGTTTAAGAAACGCTTCGGCGAAACCCCGCTTGAATACAGACGTAATTCAACAAAAACTTTTTCAGATAATAAAATAACCGAATAGAAAAGAAATCTTTTCATTAATATCTCATTGTTGTTTAACGGTTAGATGTTTCCGACAGACCGTTAAATAATAGTTATGAAAGAGAGGCTTTATGAGGAAAATGAATTTGGCAAAAGTATTGTTTTCGTTATTGCTGATTTCGCAGTTGTTGTTTTCGGCAGATGCAGGCAAAGTCGCCGGATTAATAAAATGGTATGGTCAGGCAGCCGTATCGATGACGCTTGAAGGAAAAAAGATTGTCATTGATCCTCTGCATATTTCCAAAATCGAGTATGCGGATATCGTTATGATTACGCACAGCCATGATGATCATTTATCTCCTGCTGATATGAAGAAAGTAGTCGGACCTGACACGATTATTGTGACCGCAAAAGAAGCAGAAGCTACGATTAAGAAACATTTTAGCAATAAAATAATTTCTTTATTACCAGGACAGAAAATCAATATCGGCAAAATCGAAATAAAAGCTGTTTCCGCTTATAATATCCGTAAAGTTAAGTTTCATCCTATTGAAAAGAAATGGCTTGGATTCGTTATTACTGCTGACGGAATAAAAATATATCACACGGGTGATACTGAATTTATTCCTGAGATGAAAGAGATAGATGCCGATATCATAATACTGCCGCTCGGACAGACATATACTTTTGACAGTGTCGATGAAGCTGTTAAAACTGCAATTGAAACAAAGTCGGAAATCGCCATTCCGGTTCACTACGGTGAATATGAAGGAACTGTTTCTGATGCTAGACAGTTCGCTGAAAAACTTCGAGGAAAAATCAATGTGATTTTAAAGGATAAGGAAAATGAAAGGTAAAACAGCCGAGGATAAATTTAAGAACGGACATAATTGTTCTCAGGCTGTATTCTGCAGTTTTTGCGAAGAATTCGGTTGTGATGAAAAAACCGCACTTTCAATCGCGACGGGTTTCGGCGGCGGATTCGGAAGACAGGGATTGATATGCGGATGCCTGAGCGGAGCTGCGATGGTTATCGGAATGAAGTTCGGTAGTGAATCAAAGGGAAATCCTGAAGTGAGGAACAGAACTTATGACAGGATAAAAGAGTTTTCAGAAATATTTGAGCAGAAATTCGGTGAAATAAACTGCGCCGATATAATTAAACTCAGGCTTGATAAACCAGAAGACAGGCAAACTGCCGATGATAAAAATATTTTTGCTCTTAAATGCTCTGCCATTGTGCGTGAAACAGCGGTGATGTTGAGTGATTTTTTGGATTAACCTGATGCTGCAAGAGTTTCTTGCAGCACATATTAATTTCGCAATAAGTATTTAAAAAAATCGGGAAATTATGTTTTAAAAAAATATAGTCAAATCGTGTAATTAATTAAGTTGGCTGGCTAAAAAATCGCGTTTAATTAAATATTTTTCAAATAGGACTATTAAGAGCGTTTAAGCTGTTTTGTTCCAATAGATGTTTATCAAAGCACGTTCTTTGTGATTTTGATCAATTCGGAAAACAGTTTGTTTTAATTATTATTGTTAAAGAATTTAATATGTCTGATGATTCTTTACTGGAAGTCGGCAGATATAGTTTTTGTTGTGAGGGAATATGAAATTTGGTAAATTTATTGCAGTTTTTCTTTTGCTTCTTTCTTCCGTATTTTTTGCAATTAACTTAATTATGATGAAATATTTGAATTGTGCGATTGGCAAATTGATAATAGTTGTTCCTGTTTCATTTTGTCTTGGCATTGCTTTCTTTTTATTTCCTGGAGAAGGATTATTTCAACAGATTGATGCAGATAAACCTGTTTTGAAGCAAATCTGGAATAAATCGAAAGTTATTGAGAAGATTGCATGGTTTAGCGGAGGGATTATCGGGTTTATAATCGGAATAATTGTGTGGTATAATATTAAGTTAGTATACTCGGCAATATGCTAACTTGACGGAGGAAGATCCTCTTAATTCTGATTTATGAATTGATTAACAATAAAATCACTAATGTTTTAGTTTTTTTATGGTATGAATATTGATTACATATTAATTTCGGCATTGAATAAAATGGAAATAATACTTAGTAATGAATTCTGATAAGATATATTCATTAATTATAGTAATAGAAGATCTTTTTATGGTAGGCACGAATTGCGACTATAGTGAATAAAGTGTCATTTATGTTTACTAAGTGATAAATATTGGCTTATGAAATATTAAGAAATTATTGTGTATAATAATTTCTTAATATTCTAGTAATTAATAATGCTTGCAGAATGCTTGTTCTCAGGTAATTAAGTCGGATTAGTTAAATTATTGTTCAAGTCAAGGTGGTTAGATGCGTTCGGCAGTAATAATTACATCTATTGCGGCGTTTTTGGCTACAATTCTGCTGTTAGTTTTACCTTTACGAAAAGATCTGGAGCGGAACTCCTCAGAAGTAATTCCATTAAAGATTTGGCGGGTTAACGATCCTTTTTGTTCTGGATTCTCCCATGAGATTGATTTAAGTGAAAAAAAAGATAAAGACAAATATTCTCAGTATATAAATCGTACAGGTTGTAGTTCTTTTCAAGCCAGTGTTTTTATTCCTGATAATTTATCATTAATTACAACTGCCATTTTTTTCCCGGGAATTGATGATGCTGATGAAACATTTTTCAACGGAATTCTCATAGGAAAGACAGGTCGGTTCCCTCTCTCGGAAAACAATCCTGATGGTTATATTTCTGCTTGGGTTTATCCAAGAGTCTACATTCTTCCCGGGAATATCATTAAATATAATTCTGAAAATCTTATAGAAGTACGCATTTATAATCATTCCGGACAAGGCGGATTTTCGGAATTGTCAGTTCCCCTTATAGGGGATTATTCTTTTTTGACTAAAAAGAGCCGGCTTATTTCCTTTGAAAGAAATATTCCAAGAATTGTTGCGATTTCATGTTTAGGAGTTTTTGCAGTATATCTTGTGTTTCTGATAGTTGCATTGAGTGGCCGGGGAATAACTCGATATTTCTTGCAAACTATTATGCATGATATTATGCCGGTTGAACTGTTTAAGCCGTATAATCTTGAAGAATTCAAAAGATATAATTTTCCGTACGATCTGGCTGTGAAATATATGTATGCGGTTTTTATGATTCTTTTTTTAATTATTTTTATGTTTTATGAAATAGTATATGGAGATTCCGGATTACCTGGCATGGCTGTTTATGGTGTTAAATATCATATGCATATTTTATACTTAGGATTTATTTTTCTTATTCTTTTTTTTCGTAGAGATTTTTTCTCAGGTTTTGGCGGAGAAAATAATAAGTGTTCAAAAATAATAATTATTTTTTTTAAATTTATAACTAGTCCGGTATTATTTCTTATATATTCTGTTTTAGTCTTTATGCAGTCTTCGATTTCATATTATAGCGATTTTATTGATAGAGGATATTGGGTAATATTGTTTTTTCTGTCCGTTTTCGGGACAAAGTATGTCGTAAATTTTGTTGTACTGTTTTCAAAGAATGTCGGCAGAAATAGAAAACATTTTCTCTTTAAAAATTTCTTTCATATGATTTTCGTATTCACTTCCTGTTTAACTGTATTTTTATATCTTTCGAAAAATCCTTACGTAAGTGAAAATGGAATTGTTTTCGGTATAATATTGTGTGTGCTCGCTATTAATCTTATTATTTCTTCTGATGATAAGCATTTTAAACTTTATAAATCAATGAGCAAAGTTATCAGTGAAGTTTCTGAGGACAGCAATAGCCGGATAGCTGCAGCTAGAAGATTTATTGAGCGAAATGCGTATTCTGATATTTCAAGATCAGATATTGCAGCAGCCGTTGGAATGTCCCCGGAATATCTCAGCCGTATGTTTGCAGCGTCTACAGGAAAAACTTTATCTGATTACGTTACTGAGATTAGAATAAAGAATGCAAGTGAACTTTTAATTTCCACTGATAAAACTGTAATTGAAATATGCTTTGATTCGGGTTTTTCGAGTCTGAGAACTTTTAACCGCACATTCCAGAAATACTTCCTGATGAATCCAACTTCATTCCGACAAAAGAAAAATGCTGCATTTGGTAAATTTTAAGCCTGCTGATTGATTTTTTCTGGATGCTGTGAAGTTGTCTTATTTTTAAACCGGACATAATATGCTTTTTCTCATAATGACTGGACTCTCTATATCAAACGAATAATATTTCTGAAATGAATTAAAACTAATAACTTGGATAACAAATGAATAAGATTTTATTTGTGCTTTCTGTATTATGTTTGTCCGGGTCAGTTTGTACAAAGATTTCAACTCCTGAAGAGGAGGCGAGAAAGTCAATGAATGAACTGATATCTCTCACGGAAATTATGACTAAGAGAATTGAGAATGTGAAAACAGAACAGGAGGCAGCAACTGTCATGCTTGAGTTTTCTGTAAAAGCAAAAAAAATTATAGATACGCGTAAGTTTCTTGAGAAAAATTATTCTGAATTGAGAGAAATTGAAATGAATCCATTGTTTCTTAATGAGACATCAAGGTTTAAAACGGTATTTATGACATATGAAAATGCTCAAGCTGTCACATGCGGAAAATATCCAGATTCTAAAATAATTAATTCTGCATTTGATGCGTTTGTTAAGGTATTCAGATAAGTTATACTGCAGAGAAAAGCAATTGGCTTAATGTAAGTATGTATTATGCTTCCTTGGTTTAAGCATTATACGGTAATAAATTAGAGAGGTGTTTTTGTGGTTAGGAAATTATCAGTTTTGATGATGTATGTTTTATCAATGATGCTTCCTTTGTCGCTCTATTCGGGTGATTTTAAATGTTCGGGTGAGCGTATAGAAAAGAATGGAAGTACATGGGGTGTGTATCGTTCTGACGGTTATGTGTTTCGTATTGAAAAAAGCGGTTATACTATAGCATTTGTAAAAAGCAGAGGAAGCAAATGGGCGATTGAGGATACAGGCTCAAATACTCTTGCCTGGCTTAACGGAAGCAATATTGAACATGTAAACGGAAGTTCGTGGACAAGTTTAAGTACGGCGAAATCGTTTTGTGAAGCGCCTGATCAAATCGCTGCGGCCATTTGGGTTCTTTCTCAGCTAGGTAAATTATGATAAAGTTCAAACAGGTTTTAACTGATGATGATTACATAAAAGCCGGTATCGCGGGATTTAAGCGCAATGTGATGATGAGAATTCTGTTTATCCTTTCGATTTTACTTGTTGTTGTAGGCTTTTTTCTTATTTTAGTTAGTATCCCATTATTTATAAGCGGAGAATATGTATATACTATTTGCGGGGTATTTTCGATATTATGGGGAGTAATTAATTTATTCAAAAAGAAAATATACCTAAAGCGACTTTTGAACATCGTACGATCAAACAAAAATTATGGTTCTGAAATGTTTATCAAAATTGATGACGACGGAATGATTGAATTGTCCAGAGGTAGTGATAAGAATCTTTCTGAACTTAAAAATTACTACGGATACGCAGTGACAGATGATGCTATACTTCTGTATCCGCAGAAAAATCTTTTTATGATCCTTAAGAAGGAAATGCTTGGTGAAAACTGGGATATTGCTCTGGATTATTTGATAAGTACTAATCTGAAACGTATTTTTTGATTATTTCTAATCAGAGTAATTCTTTCTGTATTTAGTTCAAACTGTGACATTACCGGAGGATAAGTGTGAAAAATATAATATGCCGTCAATTTATAATAGTCCAGGCGCTAACGTATGTTTTTGCAGGATGCGGAGGAGGAGATGGAAAAGATAGCGAATCAGACCAAATCACAATTAGTTTTAGCATTCCTGAATATTATGATGATATTATAACCAAAACTGGAAACTATATTATAGAGGAAGGCAAGACGGTAAATATCTATGGTATTATGAAAGATCATTTTGACAGTCTTTCTGATAATATTATAATTGAATCGGATTTTCTTGGGTCGGGTTTAACGGGATCCGGGGCAGTAAATATTAGTATCTCTGATTCTTTTAAAAATAGTAAGAGATACATAATTGCAATAGCGGGTGATTCTTTTGATTTTAAAGGAAAGACAATGGCTGACATTAAAAAAGCTGTTGCTGACGGGATTATCCTTTGGGGACAAACAAAGGATTCGAATGGTAATGCGCAGTTAATTGAACTGACGGATAATTCCTTTGTTAATTCTCTGAAATTTGCGGGATGTCCGGGAAAAACCAGGGTTTGTAGTATCGAATTTACAATGCCCTCAGATTATTATAATACTTTTGATGCGGTTGATTCAATTCGAAAAATTCCAGCGGGGAAAGAGGTTTATTTTTATACAATTGATTCTATAGGCGATCCCCTAATTTCCGATTCTTTGATTTATAAAGGGAAAACTTCAAAAGAAGGGGGAGCTCTTTCATTTGTTATGCCGGATTCATTGAAAGGAAAGGAAAAGTATATTTATTCAATTATTATTTTATCCGGTGCATTTGATTTGAATGGATCAGAAAAATGTGATTTGGAAAATGCGATTATAAATGGAGATATATTGTTTGGGAAAATATATCCTGATGCTGGGGGATCCGAAATAGTTTCCTTGAAAGAAAAGAATGTGATTTCTAATCTTAAATATATTGGGAAATAAATAGTTGGGGAAATTAATTCCAATTTTCAAAGATGATTGAGTTTGAGATCGAGATTGATTGAAATTGACTAATTCTTTCATTCAGATAATTTAAAAAGAACTTGATTTTTGACTGGAAAAGATGGTTTTATTTATTATGAATAAAACCATCTTAATTTTATGTATTCTGTGTTTTTTCTCCTCATGCGATTTTTCAGATGATGACAGTGAAGATCTGGAGTCCAGTCTGAAAAAAATTAAAATTATAAATAATACCGACAAAACTGTTTCTGTTTATTGGGTAAGGGAAGAAGGCGGAGTACCTGAACAGCGAACGGATACAGTTGCCGCAGGAAGCTACATATTTATAAATATTCAATACAGGATTCATGTCGATGGACAGTTTTCGGTTGTATATAATGGTTCAGTACACGGTTACGATACCGACGTTTCATCCGGTGATCAGCAGACGATAACGATTGAAACGTGGGATTTTCCATGATAAGAGTTCGCACAGTACTGATTCTGTTAATATTATCATGTATTGTTTCATGCAGCGGAGCCGATAACGGAGAAGTTACTGTTGCCAATGATACTGATAGAATAATCAGAGTATACTATGAAACTGAATCTGAGGTTTCTGATGAAGAAACAGATGATGATGACAATTATTCATTTCCATCTGATGAAGATGAAAATGAAGACGAAGATAATACGAAATTAGTTGATGTGAGTAATTTTTCTGAAATAAGTCCGGGCGAAACGAAAACTCTTGAGGTAAAAAGCAGTATAACGTTCGACGGTTATATCAAATCATCATACTGCGGCATCCTTATGCGTTTCGATATAGATTTCAATATTTTTGATCAGGCTGATATCACAATTAAGAAACATGATTTTATAGATGATGTTCTCTCGAGATGATTCTGTGAGTGCTTAAGGGTGAATGAAAAAAATGTTTCAGAATGAATATGTCCGGAGAATGCAGGTAGTTGGTTTTGTTATAAGTTTTGGTGTTCTTTTTTTATTGGCAGGTTTTGGATTATGGGAGAAATATTTTCCTGATAATAGTTTGAGATACGGCATAAACAAATATTTTAATGACTGTAAAATTAAAAAAATCAGAATCTATTATGGGTCAAACCCGGATGAATCAGAATTCATTAAAGAAATTACTGATATAAAAGTAATCTTCGGATTTGTTCAATCAATAAATAAATCATCTGAATATGAACCGAATCATCCGGTTTACGGAAAATATTATTTCACAAGAGTTTTTATAGAAGGTAATAGCCATTATGATTTTCAGATTACATTTATAGATCAGGATGGTTATGCTTACATAGAAGATTTTAACAACTCTGCGCCGGATATGAAAAGCAAAAGTTTATGTCATTGGTTTTATGCAAACAAGATATATTGATGTGCGTCTTAGTTGTGGTCTATATCTTGGAAATGTTATTGTTTCCCTGTGACTCTAATAAATGACAAAGTAAGAGAAAGGTAAAGGAAGCTTCAAGGAATGGGAGGCATATTCAAGCAAGTGAATTTGAACGGGTATCATTATGCGGGAAACAATCCTGTGAAGTTTGTTGATCCAGATGGGAAAAGATCAGATGAAGCTTGGGTATAGGATATGATAACAAGACCGAAAAAGGAGAAGAAGTAATGAAGCGAATATTAATCTCTGTTTGTTTAGGTTTGTTAGTATTTGTGACGTGCGGTAATGCTAAATCAAAAACAAAACAATCAGATTGTATTTGGGGAGAATGGAAAGTAAAAGGAGCAGAAGGGTATCTTTATGTTTATAGTAGTAAAAATAATTTTGCATGCGTTGGAAGAGATGCTCTTAATTTTTTTTAATGTATCTAGCATGAAAGGTGAATATCCAGATTTTATTTTAGTTATTACATTTAGAGGTGAGGAAAAATTTGTTTCTGGTGGTGAATTGATTATGCATTTTATTACAAAAGACAATGTGTGGCTTGAAAGTCGGTTTAACAAAGAGTTAGAAGAAAGTTTTAGTCGTCGTGTAAAGAATGGTGCTGATATATGGATAAAAACCGGTAAAGAAAATGTTTATCATAGGTTGCCAGAAAGAAATGATGATGAAATGACCCCTCCTTGAGTTGATTAGGTCTGAAAAATCCAACCGGCTTACGGATAAGCGGCCATATGTCGTCATTGGAAAGCAATGAAGCAAAACGATTAGTTTATCGGAAGCCGGGGCAATGGGTGAATGTCGAAAGCAGGGTATATTGATTAGAACTAAGCATATGAAGCAGATAAAATTATGCGTATGCTGAGCGAAGCGAACAAACGCGTAATGAAATTATATAATAAAAGGAGAACAACCGAGCAATCAGGTGATTGGAGATTTGGCTAGAAATCTCGATCAGAGACCGGGCGGGTCTGGTCAGAAAGTTTTGGATGAAGGTTTAGGACCGAATCGGGCTTCATCCTCAACTTATTGTGCTACAAACAGTCTTTTTCTTGGAATTGCAAAACTTGGGAATATAGAACCTACAATGGAAGGGTATAAAAAGTTTGTGAGGTATGTTGTAGATAAATAATATATTAAAGAAATACCTGGTGAGGGTATATGTTTTGAGAAAGTAGCAAATGATTATGGAATTGATTATAAAAGAACATTTTCAGAAGAGACTCCAAGTCCTAGTGATAAATATATTGGATTGCAATCAACAGAGGGAATTGTATTGATGATTAACGCTATTCATCACTTTGTGACAAGCGTAACAGGAGGCAGGGCTGATAACGAATACAGCTTTGATAATGGTGGTGTCAGGAATATCGGAAAGCGGCAAATGAGAGGGCGATTAGAAGTTCGTTCCGAACGTATTGATGATTTGATATTATTAAAGCGGAGATGATGGGAGGAATATATGAAAATTATATTTTTGTCTGCAATACTATTCTTTGTATTCTGCGGAACAGGGGCCAAAGACTTGGGTGCTCTATCCGAGGAAGAGCAAAAAATATTTAATGAGGTACAGTCTTATGCTGGTTATGTTAGTAAAAATAAAACAGGATCAATTGATATCTTGATAAGTGATAAAACCTCAAATAAGAAGAAAATTGTTGCTGATGACGTAGCATTTGAGAAGCTAATGTTATTCAAAGATAGAATTACTTTTCTTCAGATAAGCTCAAATCTGATGACAGCTAAGAGTTATAAGAAGATTGGAGAGTTTACAAGATTAAAAGAGTTAGTTTTTAGTGATGCAAAGAATTTTGATGATGACTGCGCGCCGATGCTTAGAAAGCTTGTTGATCTTGAAAGATTTGCTGTAACGGGAGATGATGTTAAAGATATAAAGATTACAGGGAAAACGCTTAAAGAGATTAGCGGTCTTAAAAAATTAAATGAAGTCTGCATTGAAAGCAATTATATTTTAGACGATGATATTGAGTACTTAGCCGACCTTCCTAATCTTGTTTCATTGGTTGTAACAGGTAGTGGAATTGCCGACAAGGGAATTGAAATGCTTGCGGCACAGAACCATCCGAATTTAAAAAAGCTTGATTTGAGTCGGACAAATCTGACAGACAAGGGAATGGATTATTTAAAGAAAATTAAAAGTCTAAACAGCTTGTATGTCATAGGAACGAAAGTAACGGAAAAAAAGAAAAGAGAAGTAGAGAAAGCTATTCGTTCAAGCGTGGGCGCTGATCCTAATTTCTTAGTAGTTTCACAGCCCATAGGGGAAGGGAAAATAGAGAAATAGCAAAGTTGTAACAGAACTCGTATCAACTTAATCTGTGGGAATTCTCTATGTTAATAAAGAAAGAAAAAATAGAAGACCTTGAATTTATGGATGTAGAGCCCTATGATGAAGAAATGAGATCAGGTTGGTGAACCATATGTTGCACCTAGAGATAAACAAAATTCTAGCAAACCAGATTTTGAAAATGAAGGTAAACTTGTTGTTTTTACAGCGAAATCAGAAAATATTAAAGAGGAAAATAATAAATGAAAATAAAATACGCAAATATGATTTTTTTGCTAATCCTATTTTTTAGTAGTTTATCAAACATTTTAGCATCTGAGTCGAAATTGGAAGATAAAAAAGCTATTGCGATAAATGAAAGTTTTAATATTAGTAAAGAGGATTTGCCTAAAATTAAAAAAGAGGCATTGCTAGGTTCAAGTGAGGCTGCATTTAAGTTATTTAATTATTATGAATTATATTTATATGATGTTGAACAAATGATGTATTGGTTAACAATTGCTGTTGAAAATGGACATGTATATGCTCAATATCATTTGGCATTTTTCTTATATAAAATTTCTACACCTGAATGTAAATTTAGGGCTAAATTCTGGGCTAAAAAAGCACAAAAAAATGGGGTTAAAGAGGCAAAAGAATTATTACAAGAATTAGAAAATGAATAACTCCCTTACTGTGGACTTTCTAGTAAAATGAGTTTCGTCTAACGTTGCTTATGGATTATGTACTGCCATGTCAGACCCAACGCAAAATCAAACTGAGGTGTATAAATATCCGGACACTGAGACGAGTTTCATGCCGGCTTTGTTTTCTTTGAATAAAACAATTCCCAACCGGCTTACGGTAGGCGTCCTATCATCATTGGAAAACAATGAGCCAAAACGATCCGTTTTTCGGAAGCCGGGTCAAGGAATGAATGCCCTGTTTGTTCGCACAGGAGATGCATGGATGGTTGGGTTACCTATTTGTCAAAATGACGGGTAGGACGACAGAGCAAAAATCTCAGAGGTGGCAAGGTTGATTCAAGATGCCTGAATGACCACGTATTCTGCAATGGAAGAAGAAGTCGGAACAGGGATATTGTCTTCGATCATACCCTGAACGTGCATTTCAACGGCTTCATACATGTTTTTTTCGACTTCTTCAAGAGTTGATCCCGTGGCAATACATCCGGGAAGGTCTGGAGAATATGAAGAAAAATTATTTTCTGTCTTTTCTATAACAACAAGAAATTTTTTCATATCAATGAATCTCCTTTTTTAACTGAGCTTGTTTCAGTATGCTGTTTTCGGTCCCAGGACTAATGTCGTCAGATGGTTTTCCTGCAATGGTTACGCGACCTGACTTAGAAGGGTGCTTGAATTGTCTGTGGCTTCCTTTCGTTGCGACGATATACCATCCGTCAGATGTAATTAAATCTATTATGTCCTTCACCTTTATCGGCATGATTTATAATAGATTAAGCATGATTGTTTGTAAATCATTTTTCAGAAATCATGGGATCTTTATCTTGAAAATCTGAATAATTAAAATTTCGAATTGCTTTCAATGATCAGAATTCTGAAAATATGGAAAACCTGAAGCAGAAATAATTACGTGCTTACTGAGCGAGAATATATCGTTGATATCAAAAGAATATAATTATCTTCTCAGTAGATTTGTGGCGCGTAACCCATCCTTGGGCGCGTCTTATGGCCTGAAGAACTCCGGCAACAAATAACTTAAAGTCGACACAGATGACGACAACAAGCGATTTGTACTGCCTTAATCCGCATTTATAATCGTAAGACAAGAGACAAAGACGAAATTATGATTATTTGATTGATCTTTTTAATGAAGTAGTTCTATACATTTGTTGCAGAAGAAGTACAATGGAAAAATACGTGGGATTATAAGGAGTAAGCAATGCTTACAGATATGATGTTAACTTAAATATCATATACAATAATTATTGTTATTTTGATTGTCTTTGATGGATTTATTACTGGATTTACATTTAAAGAAATAAAAAAATATTTAGTACTAATATTATTTTTCGGGTATGCTTTTATCGTAATATATCATATGGGTGGATTTAAAAAATAAAAGATAGAAGAACTTGAATTTATGGATGTAGAGCCCGAAGATGAACAGCTGAGATCGATAGGTATGGAAAAACACTTGGAAGGTTGCTGGATGTTGATAAAAAAGCAGTGCCTGAAATTATTGGTTCTATAACTATAAAAACAGAATATTTTAAGGTAGAGAAGGCAGAGGTTTTTCGTGATAAAATTTCTCGTTGATCATGATTTGA
>ERZ795031.2054-NODE-2054-length-19912-cov-3.828826_pt1 | contig 19912 bp, 13 predicted proteins | sample MGYA00375123_ERZ795031 | MGnify/ENA primary metagenome ERZ795031 (study PRJEB30166, sample SAMN05720159) | activated sludge metagenome | isolation source: anaerobic digester from wastewater treatment plant | place: USA | collected 2015-04-21 ... | reverse complement strand
TAGATTATAAAGATAATAATCACTGTTAAATATCCGGATAAATAATTATTTTTTTCGTCGACTTCAATTTTACAATTTTTTGATATATTGCCATGAAGGTAAATTCTAAGAACTGTTATGGGCGTACAAAGAGGTGATTTTGCATTGCGGACTGAGGTTGAAAATGTAGATCTTGGGTTTAAGTTGGGATATTCTTCTCTGTCCCTATTTATGGGTTCATGTTTTTCCGACAATATTGGGAACATTCTTCTGCGGAATAAATTCCCGGTCATGTCTAATCCTTTTGGCGTACTTTACAATCCGATGTCAATTTCTAAGGCTATTGGGCGAATTATTAGTCATCAAAATATCGAAAAAGGAGAGTTGGTTTTTCACAATAATCTTTGGCATTCGTTTGATTTTCATGGATTTTTCTCCGGAGTAGACCCCGACACGGTTGTTTTTCGTTGCAATCAGGCTATTGACTCAGCGCATCGGTTTCTGAAAACGTCACGTGTTTTATTCATTACTTTCGGAACATCATGGGTTTACCGCCATCTGCAGCAGAATGTTATTGTTTCCAATTGTCATAAAATCCCCGATTATGAATTCGATCGGTTTCGTTTATCCGTTGATGAGATAGTGAATGAATGGCAAGGAATTTTGTTCAAAATACAAAAATTTAACCCAGACTTGAAGGTTGTTTTTACCGTTAGCCCGGTGAGACACCTTAAAGATGGTATACATGCCAATCAGCTGAGTAAAGCCGTACTTCTACTTTCAATTGACGAAATAATCAGGAGAAGTACCCCGGGCTTGTGTTCATATTTTCCTGCCTATGAAGTTGTTAATGATGAGCTTCGCGATTATCGGTTTTATGACAAGGATATGATTCATCTTTCTGAAACCGGGGTTCTCTACATTTTCGAGATATTCAAATCGGTATTTTTCTCTTCATCGACCATTGAATGTATGAAGAAAGTTTCATCGGTGGTAACTGCTGCTGAACATAAACAATTAACAGAAGATATTTCGGCTATCAGGCAATTTGCCACTGCAATGTTACGCAAGATAGAAATACTTAAAATAGAGTATCCTGAGGTTAATTTTGATGGAGAAATCAAACATTTCAGCGAACTTGGGGCATAAGACAAACTATTTTTTTAATTTTATAAGGTGTAAAATCAATTATTAACGAGGAATGAGTTACTTAAAATTCGATAAAAATCAACTGGTTAACCTTGAATATTCCTTGATGAGGGAAATATTGCATACCAATCGTGCCGGTTCTTATTGCTGCACAACGCTTTCAGGATGCAATACCCGTAAGTATCATGGTTTATTGGTATGCCCTAATAATTTACTCGACGGGGGCAAGCATGTATTGCTTTCATCGCTCGATGCAACAATTATTCAGCATGGTGCCGAATTCAACTTAGGAATCCATAAATATTCCGGCGACTTTTATGAACCCCGGGGGCATAAATATATCCGTGATTTCGATATTGAAACCATTCCTATTACCACATATCGTGTTGGTGGTGTTATTCTTACAATGGAAAGGGTTTTGGTTGAAGAGGCCGAGCAAGTGCTTATCCGTTACACGTTAGTCGACGCTCATTCTGAAACTAAGCTCCGGTTCAAACCGTTTTTAGCTTTTCGTAATGTGCATACGCTGAGTCATTCAAACCTCTATGCCAATTCAAAATATAAAGAAGTTCCCAAAGGAGTAGCTTTCCAATTATACGATGGGTATCCGTCGTTGAACATGCAATTTTCAAAGAATACAGAGTATGTTCATAATCCCGATTGGTACTACAATATAGAATATATGAAAGATCGGACTCGGGGGTACGATTATCTCGAGGATCTTTTTGTTCCTGGTTATTTCGAAACAGATATTAAAAAAGGGGAAAGCATTGTTTTTTCAGCTTCAACAAGCGAAGCCCGGCCAGAAGAACTGAAAAAACTGTTTATACGGGAAGTGAATAACAAAACTCCGCGTGATTCATTTTTCGGTTGCCTTCGCAATTCTGCAGAGCAATTCGTGGTTAAAATGCCATCGTTCACCGACATACAGGCAGGATATCCTTGGTATAACGGGCGAATAAATCAAACATTTGTTGCACTGCCCGGGTTGTCGCTCGCTTTGAATAACCCTGATCTGGTTTCCCGTATTATTGATACAAATGTGTCGAGGCTTAAAAATGGGTTATTTCCTAGAAAGTGGGGTAGGCATGGTTCCGATTATGACTCTGTCGATAGTCCGTTGTGGTTTTTCTGGACAATACAAAATTTGGTCGACGACTTAGGAGGCAAGAAAGCTGTGTGGAAAAAGTACAAGCCCGCATTTACTGAGATTTTAGAGGCATTTAAAAAGGGCACCGATTTCAATATTGGTATGATGGAGAACGGGCTTATCAATGCTTACACTCCTGGGATTGCACTTACCTGGATGAATGCATACTCCGACGGTTTTCCTGTAACTCCGCGTTATGGTTCTCCGGTTGAAGTTAATGCTTTGTGGTATAATGCAGTGTGTTTTGCCTTGGAGCTGGCATCTGAAGCAAAAGATAAGGCTTTTATCAAAGAATGGGGTGAGTTACCAGAGCACATCGCAGCCTCGTTCATCAGCACATTTTGGAGCGAAGAAAAAGGATATCTGGGCGATTGTTGCTTTCAGGGAACCTGTGATTGGACAATAAGGCCCAACCAGGTTATTGCTGCAGCATTATATTATTCACCTCTTTCCAAAGAAATGAAGAAATCGGTGTTGAGCCTGGCCAAAAAAGATTTACTAACTCCACGTGGACTTAGAACATTATCGCCTGAAAATGAAAGATATATGGGTAGTTACGAAGGAAATGAGCAACAACGGGAAGAAGCAATTCACCAGGGCTCGATATTTCCTTGGTTGATAGGCTTTTTTATCGAAGGCTATCTGAAAATTCATAAACGTGGAGGCTTAGCATTTACTAAAACCATAATGGAAGGATTTGAAGAAGAAATGACCCAGCATTGTATCGGGACTATTTCTGAAGTATACAACGGAAATCCTCCGCACACAGGAAAAGGTTCAGTATCCCAAGCATGGAACATAGGCGAAATACTGAGAGCGTATCACCTAATTGATACGTATGAAAGTGAAAACCAAAATTGACTAATAAAGATTTGATGATGAAGGTGTTAATGTTCGGTTGGGAATTTCCGCCCCATATTTCGGGTGGTTTGGGAACAGCTTGTTACGGGCTTACAAAGGGACTGTCGGGTTTCGATGATATTGAAATAATTTTTGTTGTGCCAAAAGCATGGGGCGACGAAGATCAGAGCTCGATGAAACTTATTGGGGCAGGAGATATACCGGTTACCCGCAAAAAAATCAAATTCGACGACATACAACAAAAAATCGATTATTTTGAGGTCGATTCTATGATTGTCCCCTATGTCGACCCTGATGAATTCTGGAAACTGAGTTCAATAAAGCGTTCTTCAAAAACCCGTTTTGTTGAAACTGACGATTTTGGTAAAATCAAATTCACCGGACAATACGGTGCCGATCTTATTTCAGAAATTTATAACTATGCATTAGTTGCCGAAACTATTGCTTCAGACAATGAATTCGATATCATCCATGCGCACGACTGGCTGACTTATCCTGCCGGGATTGCAGCTAAACGGATATCAGAGAAGCCGTTAGTAATACACGTCCATGCTACTGACTTCGACCGAAGTGGAGGAAGCGTGAACCCTAAGGTTTATGCCATCGAAAGGGAAGGGATGGAAGTAGCCGATAAAATAATAACGGTAAGTAACCTTACTAAACAGATTGTAATTGAAAAATATGGGATCGATCCTTCGAAGGTTGTCACTGTGTACAATGCTGTTGAGCCGGTAACATTCGACACCCGCAAAGCACTAAAGCGAGGAATTGATGATAAGATTGTTACTTTCCTTGGGCGTATTACCATGCAAAAAGGGCCTGAATATTTTATTGAAGCTGCTCATAAAGTTTTGAAAAGGACAAAGAATGTACGTTTTGTGATGGCCGGAAGTGGCGATATGATGAATGCCATGGTGAGGCGCGCTGCTGCATTACGAATTACCGACCATTTCTATTTTACTGGATTTCTTCGTGGCGACGATGTGTTTAATATGTTTAAAATGAGCGATGTGTATGTAATGCCTTCGGTGTCTGAGCCTTTTGGCATATCTCCGCTCGAAGCAATGCAATCTGATGTACCGGTAATCATTTCAAAACAGTCGGGGGTAGCAGAAATTCTAACCCACGCCATAAAAATCGACTTTTGGGATATCAATGCCATGGCCGATGCAATTTATGCTTTGGTTACTTACCCCGCTTTATCCCGTGAATTTAAAAAGCAGGGTAGAACCGAAGTTGACAGCTTGCAGTGGAAAAATTCTGCAAAAAATGTCCGCGATGTATATATGAATACTTTGAACCTTATTAATAAAAAGATATGAAGACTATTTGCCTCTATTTTCAACTCCATCAGCCTTTTAGGTTTCGTCGTTATCGTTTTTTCGATATAGGGAACGATCATTATTATTACGACGATTACGCCAATGAAACCATTTTGCGCAAGGTGGCCGACAATTGCTATCTGCCTGCCAACAAGGTTATTCTCGAGGCGATAAAGAAGCATAAAGGCAAATTTCGTGTAGCTTTTTCGCTATCGGGCATTGCCATAGAACAGTTTTTGTTATATGCACCCGAGGTTATACAATCGTTTAAGGAGCTAGCCGATACCGGTTGTGTTGAGTTTCTTTCCGAGACCTATTCCCATTCTTTGGTTTCGTTGAAAAGCAAAGAAGCCTTTCAACATCAGGTCGAAAAGCACGATAATCTTATCGAGAAATATTTTGGAATGAAGCCATCCGTTTTCCGTAACACTGAAATGATCTATTCCGACGAAATTGGAAGCATGGTTGCCGATATGGGCTTTAAAGCTATACTAACTGAAGGAGCAAAGCATGTTCTCGGCTGGAAGAGCCCCAACTTTATGTATACCAATGCAATAAATCCTCGATTAAAGGTGCTTATGCGTAATTTCAAGCTAAGCGACGATCTTTCATTTCGGTTTTCTAATCATGCATGGTCTGAATTTCCGCTTACTGCGGATAAGTATGCCGGGTGGATCTCCAAACTCGACCCGAAAGAAGAAATCGTGAATATCTTTATGGATTACGAAACATTTGGAGAACACCAAAAGGCAAGCTCAGGGATATTCGACTTTCTTAAAGAGTTTCCAAATGTTGCATTGAAGAATAAGTTGCTGAAGTTTGATACTCCTTCGTCGGTTGTTGATGCATTGCAGCCAGTTTCAAGTGTGCATGTACTTTATCCGATCTCTTGGGCCGATGAAGAACGCGATTTGTCAGCATGGTTAGGGAATGAGCTTCAGGAAGAAGCCTTTAATAAATTATATGCCTTACAGTCTCGTGTCGAAAAGTGTAATGACCCGGAGATATTGAAAGATTGGGAATATCTTCAAATTAGCGACCATTTCTATTATATGTGTACAAAATTCTTCTCCGATGGGGAAGTTCACATGTATTTCAACCCCTATGCTTCGCCTTACGAAGCGTTCATTAATTATATGAATGTGCTTAGTGACTTTACGTTACGGTTAGATAAGGTAGTGCCGGAGAATGAGATGGAACGACAAATTTCAACCTTCCAGCGAATGCTCGACGAAAAGGAACAAAAAATTAAAAAGTTGGAAGCCGAATTAAAGATTAAACCAGTGCGGAAATCACCAGAGAAATCAACACAATTAGCTGAAAAACCAAAAGTTTCAAGGAAGAAGAGAGATTAAATCAACGTAAATTTCATTGAAGTAAAGAGTCTTTGCATTGCTTTTTAATAGATCTTTAGAAAAATATTACTCAATTTGCCGGCCTTATACTTTATTTGGGAAAATATCGGCATAAAAATTAAATAGGAAAAAAGATGGAAGGAGTACGTTTTATTGACAGAAGTTTTGGAAACGCACCTGCATGGAAAAGGCTTATTGTTGAATCGAATATACCGCAGAGTTTACTGCCACTTAAAGAAATTTCAAGAAACTTATGGTGGACATGGAACACCAAAGCCAGGGAATTATTTGAATACATAGACCCCGTAATTTGGGAAGAAGCTGCACACAACCCGGTTGTTTTGCTCGAGAGAGTAAGTTTTAGCCGCTTTAGTGAGCTTGAAAAAGATGAAGAATTCAGATATAAACTCGACTGGGTATACAATGACCTACGGAATTATATTTCTGAAAGGAGAAATAATGAAGGCAACAAGATTGCATACTTCAGCATGGAATATGGGATTCACGACAGCCTTAAAATTTTCTCTGGTGGGTTAGGCGTTCTTGCCGGCGACTATTTAAAAGAAGCTAGTGACTCGAAAATTAACATGGTTGCTGTTGGTTTGCTTTATCGCTATGGGTATTTTAAGCAGACACTTAACAATAAAGGCGAACAGATTTCAAATTACGAGCCGGAAGAATTCTCAAAAATTCCTGTTCAACCGGTTATGAATGGAGAAGAATGGCTCTCTGTAAGTGTTACGTTTCCGGGGAGAGAACTCCGTGCAAAAGTATGGCAGGTAGACGTAGGCAGTGTTAAGCTTTATTTGCTCGACGCCGACCTTCAAGATAACCGAGAAGAAGACCGTTTTGTAACACACCACTTATATGGGGGCGATAACGAGAATCGACTTAAGCAAGAAATTTTGCTCGGTTTTGGTGGAATCAGGTTACTCCGCAAATTAGGTTTCGAAGCAGATATCTATCATTGTAACGAAGGGCATGCCGCGTTTATCGGACTTGAAAGGATTCATGAATTGATAACCCAGAACAACCTTACATTTAATGAGGCTAAGGAAGTGGTTAGGGCATCAACACTATTTACCACACATACTCCGGTTCCTGCAGGTCACGATGCTTTTCATTTGGATTTGTTGAAATCGTACGGGCAAGGTTTTCCCGAGAAGATCCAACTTTCCGACGAAGAGTTCTTGCAATTGGGAAGAGCTTCGGTTAATGAAGATCATTTCAATATGAGTTATCTTGCCGCTAACTTATCCCAGAACATTAACGGAGTGAGTATGCTACACGGTGATGTAAGCCGTAAGTTGTTGAAACCGCTTTATCCTGGCTATTTTCCCGAAGAATTGCATATAGGCTATGTTACTAATGGAGTGCATTATTCTACCTGGGCAGCAAAAGAATGGAAAGAATTACACAAAAAATATTTTGGCCATAACTTCCCTGAAACCCAAAGCGATTTCAAAATCTGGGACAAAATTCAAGACGTATCCGACGAAGAAATCTTCAAGCTAAAGCAACAACTGAAGATTAAGCTGATGGAGTATATCAAACAACGTTTTGCCGATACTTGGGTTCAGCGAAACGAAAATCCAAAGCTTATTACCGAAGCCTTAAGCCAGTTTAATCCCAACGCGTTAACTGTGGGTTTTGCCCGCCGTTTTGCTACGTATAAGCGAGCTTATTTAATATTTAAAAACCTCGATCGACTGAACGAAATTGTAAATCATCCTGAGCATCCGGTGCAGTTTATTTTCGCAGGGAAGGCTCATCCGGCTGATAAACAGGGACAAGATTTAATAAAATATATTGTTGAAACCTCGAAGCGACCTGAATTCATTGGAAAGATCCTTTTCATTCAGAATTATGATATGAATCTGGCCAAAATGATGCTTCAAGGGGTTGATATTTGGATGAATACACCAACTCGTCCGCTCGAAGCTTCGGGGACCAGTGGCGAAAAAGGGGTGATGAACGGTACAGTTCACTTTTCGGTACTCGATGGTTGGTGGGTTGAAGGCTATAAACCCGAAGCTGGTTGGTCTTTGCCAATGGAACAGTCATTCGATGTGCCTGAATTTCAGGATGAATTAGATGCTGAAACCATTTATAACATCTTTGAACAAGAAATTATACCTGCATATTACAAAAGAAACAAAAAAGGAATTTCTGAAACATGGATTTCTTATGTGAAAAACACGATTTCTGAAGTAGCTCCGCACTTTACTATGCGCCGACAGTTAAACGATTATATATCAAAATTCTATGGACCGCAAGCAGATCGTTATCGGATGTTGATTGCAGATGACTTTAAAGTAGCACGCAAAATATCAGGTTGGAAAGGCAATGTTGCTTCTAAATGGGATGGAATAAAATTGGTTGAAGCAAACGTTGAACACGGAATTGCGCACACTTATAAAATTGGGGAAACTCATCCAGCTAAAATCACGCTCGATTTAAATGGGTTGACCTCTGAAGATGTCGGTGTTGAGATTGTGATTTCTAAGAAGCATGAAGAACGAGAAGTTTTTGTCGAAACACAAGAGTTTAGAATTGAACATGTCGACGGAAATTATTGTACATATTGTCTCGATCTCACGATACTTACTCCAGGAAGTTATAATTACGGGCTAAGGGTTTTTCCTAAAAATAAGTTGCTCCCGCATCGACTCGATTTTCAATACTTGCATTGGATATAAATATTACAAAAAAAACCGCGGCTAGCGGTTTTTTTTCAACTATTTTTTATTTCGAAGGGCAAAACAGTTGTCAAAATTCAACGTTTTCAATTTTAAAATTGTAATGATATTATTTTTACTTTTGTACGTTAACAAATGACCAAATTGATGGAACCTCTTCAACCTAATTTGAAGCAGCATCCCGTTTTTTTTGATATGGACGGTGCAATTGACGACATGATTGGGCTATTAACCCTCATGGCTTTAGACAATTGTAAACTCACTGGAATAGCACTTACCAACGCTAATTGTTTTTCCGAATGTGCCGTGACACAAATTCAGCGGATAATTGGTCTTTTTGGTCAGCGTGATCTTCAGGTGGCCATCAGCAATGCCGAACCGGTTAATCAGTTCCCCGAAAAGTGGAGGGCAAAAAGCAGGTTATTGTCAAAATTGGCATTAGGACCTGATGACGAGTCCCAATTAGGATCGATTTCTAAGATGGAAGCAGCTCAGTTCACTGCTGAGAAAATTCTGGAACAAGATGAAAATACAACAGTAGTACTTACTGGGCCAGCAGCAAATCTTATTAATGCCATTCGTTTGTATCCTGCTGTTTTACAGAAGATTGATCGGATTGTGTGGATGGCAGGGGCTTTTTTAGCCAACGGGAATGTTATTGCTCCCGACCATGATGGAAGTGCAGAATGGAATATTTTTTGGGATCCGGCCTCGGCAAGGGACTTGCTTCGCACTGGTGTGAAAATTGTTCTTTTCCCTCTCGATGTCTGTTGCCAGGTTTCGGTGGATAATTATTTATTATATCACCTTAGAGAAAACAGCCATTTCAGGCTTTCACAATTGGTTTGCGACATGCTTGAGATAGCTCAGAATAACCATCCCGAATATTGCATGTGGGATGTTCTTCCTTGTCTTTTTGTGGGATATCCAGATATCGTGCGTTTATCAAATACTTCGATTGATATTGAAATGAGGGGAACTTCGATGGGAAATATGTTTAAAACATCAAAAGGCGCTCCCGTTCATTTTGCCTCTTTTGTCGACGACGATAAATTTTATAACTGCTTTATTGAGTTAATGAAGAAATTTTAAAAAAATGAGATTGGCGAAACCAATCTCATTGTGAAATTTTACAAACGGTAGGGTAAATATAAAATTACTGAAGGGATCTTATTCTTGAATCGTAAAATATTTGTTAGTCTGTTTACATTATGGGATTAAGACAATGAATAATATTGCAATTAAAATTATAACGGCTAATGCAATAAAAAACCATACAACGCCTGTTCGATAGCGTTTGTTTGATTTTACTAATTTATTGACCGATTGAATCTTGTTGATTTTATTGACCAGCTTTTTAAGTGCCATTTGGTCTTTCACAATGTAGTCATATGCTCCATATTTCATAGTATTTATTGCCACATCGATATTGTCTTGGCCCGAAAGGAATATGAACTCTATATTGGTGTTTTGTTCCTTAGCTTTTTTAAGTACATCAATCCCATTCATTCCATCAAGCAAAAAATCTTGAATAATGATGTCTGGATTTCGATACAAATTATTTATTGCATCTTCACCCGAATAAAAAGGCATTACATTAGTGAAATTATTTGTTTTTAAGTAACTCACTATAAGCTTGTTGTATACTCTGTTATCTTCAACAACAAAAATTAATGAATCATTGGTTTCCTGCATAATAACCAGTTATGTTTCAGATTTGACGAATCCCGATTCCTTCTATTCTTCGAAATTACATTAAAAAAATTAACTGACCATCTAATTTACAATTTTTATTTCATTCTTTTGTTAAATCGCGGCTTTATTTTTTAATTCCGGTGCTCCTATACGTGGGTTCTGTTCTTTCGTTTACCTGCTATTTTATTTCATTTGCCGATATATTTATTGCAAACAATCTAGTTTCGATTGGCGCTTTTGTTGCTTAGTCTTTATCTTTAATCCAAAATTGAGAAATTTATAGTCATGCAAACAATTATTGTAATCCTTTCAGGTGTTTCGTTTTCATTAGAGCATAGAGCCTACGAACAGTTGAAAGCTTTCATCGACAAGATCTCGCTTCATTACTCTGGTTACAGCAACCAGCGGGCAATACTTATTGAGGTTGAAAGGCGTATTGCGTCATATTTCACCACAAACCGTCTTCCCGATAGTGATATAATCAACGAGAGTTTGGTTCAAAATGCTATCGACTCGCTGGGCAACTCGGTGTATAGCTTCGAAAACGTAACTGCAGATCAGCAGCCGATTTACAATTCGGTAACCAATACCTCCGAGCCTTTATCTGGTTCAAAATTGTATCGCGATACCAATTCTGCCATTATTGGAGGTGTTTGTAGCGGGTTGGCGCAATACCTAAAAACCGATAAAATAATTGTTCGCTTATTGTTTGTCGTGTTTTTCATTGTTTCATCTGGCTTAGTGCTTTTGGTATATATAATTCTTTGGATTGGAATGGGCAAAAAAAGCAATATTTTGCCTCCTCCGGCTTCTGCGGGTGAAAACAATGATTTGTCGGGGCAACGTAATTTTTCGCAGAATCTTTCTGGTTCAGCAAGCTCTGAGAATCGATATTCGCAAAATGTTGCAACCGAAAAGCCGGTTAAACCTTCTAGTTTTAACAAGGTTATAGGGTTCCTTCTTTTTGCTTTTGGGATATTGAACCTGGCTGCATTAATCACGGGTTTTGTTTTTTTATCCGAAGTTGTTGATAAATTACCACAAGTGTTTCATCCTCTAGCTCAAGATGGTTTTTTTAACCACTTTTTTTCACAAACATCGAGTTCAACAATGGTTATTTCAGCCTTAGTTGTCCTGGGGTTGCCACTTCTGCTATTAATTTACTTAGGTTCCCGATTAATGTTTAATATATCTACAAGCGGCCGCCCGGTTGTTTTATCGGCATTGGCTGTTTGGTTCATCGCTATTGTGGTTGCCATTTCATCGGTGATAGGGGCGGTTAATGTTTTTAGTACTTCGGCAACAGCATCCGAAACGAATAGCCTCGCTTTTGCTTCCGATACAATATATATTAAACTTGCAACGGACGACAATTTTGAGAAAAAATCCAAAGTTAGCATGAACCATATCATGGTTGTTGATGATAATGGCGTTGAAAAAATTGTTGGTAAAGCCAAATTTACGGTCGAAAAAAGTGATGGAAATTATTCTGAACTTATAGTCAATAGGTATGCCAAAGGTAACAACTATCGCTCGGCCAAAACTAATGCCGATCGTATTGAATACGATTATTCGGTTGCGGGTGATACCTTGTTCTTAAGACAATTCTTTACGTTACAGAAGTCTGACAAATGGCGTTCTCAGCGGGTTGATTTAACTATGAAGCTTCCTACAGAGACAGTTATCTTTCTTCATCAGAGCTTGCTCCCAATTGTTTCCAATATTGAAAATCAACAAAATATGTGGGAAGGCGATATGCTTGATAAGTATTGGGAAATGAGAGATAATGGTTTAACCCTTATAAAATAACCCTATGAGTTTTTTTGTAAAATTAGGAATATTACTGGCCATGATCATGGCAAGTATTGTTGGAACGGCACAAAATGCCACAAAAAAAGTATACGATATGTTTGAAGGCAAAGATGGTGTTTCTTCTATGAGCCTTTCAAAATCGGCAATGTCTTCTTATGAGATGTTCCTTGATGATGACACTAAAGATGTGCTCTCGAAACTTACCATGTTCCGATTTCTCAATTATGATGAAAACGATGGACAACTGACTTCTCAAAACGTGTTCGACCGAATTGCCAATGAATTTAATAGTTCAGGTTATTTTACAATAACATCTTCAGAAATAAACTGCAGAGGCTGCAAACAGCAATGGAACAGTAGCGATGCATTGCTATGGGGCAGAGGTAGCCGTTCGGCTATGAGCGAGTTTCATATCTTGCTGATAGACAGATCAGACTGTTTGCTTTTCTCCTTTTTTGGCAATATCTCCATCGATGATATTAACAAATGTGCCCAATTGAGCGATAAGGCTCAAATTACGATCAATATGAATAAATAACTTTTTCTAAACATCGTTAAATTATATCATTATGTCGTTTATCCTAACGTCGGTCATCGCATCTTTGCGAGTGATTTTAACTTTAGTTGTTTTTATTTTTCTTCTTCGATGGATTTTCGGCCTTTTTAGTACGGGCAAGCAAGATTCTGTTAATGAAAATCATGTGTATACTAAAGAATCCGGAGACACGCAAATTATTATAGAAAAGAGAGTTGCCAAAAAAGTTGACAAAACCGAAGGCGAATATGTCGAATATGAAGAAATCGATGGCGAAAAGTAATATCAAAAACAAAAATCTTTTTTAAAGGAGAATTGTTTTATATTTGTTGCGTTAAAAATGTGGACAGATTTGTGAATGATTGCAACCACAGAAAAAAACGCTAAAGCATTCGTATATAAACGATTGCACATCTTTTTCACATCTTCCACTCATTATTACTAATTTAAAGTTACGTATTATGAGTTATTTATTTACCTCAGAGTCGGTTTCAGAAGGGCATCCCGATAAAGTAGCCGACCAAATTTCTGATGCTATTCTCGACAAAATTTTGGCTTTCGATCCGAATTCGAAAGTGGCTTGCGAAACGTTAGTAACAACTGGCCAGGTGGTATTGGCTGGCGAAATTAAGACCGAAACATACATTGATGTACAGGAGGTTGCTCGAGAAGTGATAAACCGAATTGGCTATACCAAAGCCGAATACCGTTTCGATGGCGATTCATGTGGCGTTTTTTCTGCTATTCATGAGCAGAGTCCCGATATTAACCGGGGAGTAGTTCGCGAAGATCCTATGGATCAGGGGGCTGGCGACCAGGGAATGATGTTTGGATACGCATGTAAGGAAACCGACAACTATATGCCACTATCTCTTGAGTTGTCGCATAAATTACTTCTCGAACTGGCAGCAATTCGCCGCGAAGGAAAGGTAATGACTTATCTTCGTCCCGACTCGAAATCGCAGGTTACCATTGAATACAACGATAATGGAGACCCTGTTCGTGTAGATACCATTGTGGTTTCTACTCAGCACGACGACTTTATCCATCCTGTTAATAATTCAGTTGAGGCTCAGTTGAAAGCTGATGAAGAGATGATTGCCAAAATCAAAGCCGATGTTGTTTCGATTTTGATCCCCAGGGTATTGGCTACATTGCCCGAACGCGTTAAAGCGTTGTTCAACGATAAAATTATCTACCATGTAAATCCAACTGGTAAATTTGTTATTGGAGGTCCTCACGGAGATACAGGTCTTACCGGTCGTAAAATTATTGTTGATACCTACGGAGGAAAAGGAGCCCACGGGGGCGGAGCATTCTCAGGTAAAGACCCTTCGAAAGTTGACCGTTCAGCGGCTTATGCTTGCAGGCACATTGCAAAAAACCTTGTGGCAGCTGGTGTTGCTGACGAAATTCTTGTTCAGGTTGCTTATGCTATTGGCGTTGCAAAGCCAATGAATATTTTCGTTAACACCTATGGGAAATCGAATGTGAAATGTTCCGATAGCGTTATTGCACAGAAAGTTGCCGAGATCTTCGACATGAGGCCAAAAGCTATTGAACAACGGTTGAAACTTAGAAACCCGATTTATGAAGAAACAGCGGCTTATGGGCACATGGGACGCGAACCTAAAACAGTTGTGAAAAAGTTCAACTCTTCATATTTCGAAAATATAGAGGTTGAAGTAGAACTGTTCACTTGGGAAAAACTTGACTATGTTGACAAAGTAAAAGCAGCATTTGGTTTGTAATACAGTTCATTATATAACAAAAAAAGAGAAGCACTTGCTTCTCTTTTTTTGTTAGTGTGATATTTAAACGAATATATTTCCGTTTCGAAGTTTGTTGATAAGCTCGCTTAAACTGAGGTTAATTTTCGGGATTTTCAGTTTCTTTAGTCCGTTAGGTTCTTCGTCACGCGAAGTGGCAAAAATATCTTCAATGATATAGGCATACTTTTTAGCGATGTAGTTTCGCTTCAGTTTAAGAGTAGGCGACATTTCACCCGATTCGGGCGACCAACTGTCGGGCACTAATCTAAAACGTTTGATCTCTTCGACTTGACCAAGGGTTTTGTTAATTTCTGAAACTTCACGCTGTAATGTTGAAAGAACCTCAGGGTGGTTGATCATTTCTTCGTGAGAAGAGAAGGCCAGGCCCTTACCTGCAGCCCATTTATCAATGTGACTGAACGAAGGAACAATTAGCGCTGAAGCAAACTTCTCGTTTTCGCCAATTACCATCGCATTTTCAATAAACATCGATTCCTTTAGACGGTTTTCAATCATTTGAGGAGCAATATATTTTCCTCCTGAAAGTTTGAAAATCTCTTTTTTCCGGTCTGTAATTTTCAGGTATTTACCTTCTACAAGAATTCCAATGTCTCCTGTGTGGAAAAATCCGTCCTGGTCAACAGCCATTTGTGTGCGTTCTTCATCTTTGTAATAGCCCATCATAACATTTGGTCCTTTGCAAAGAATTTCTCCATCCTCGGCAAATTTCACTTCAACACCGGCAAGTATGGGACCAACTGTGCCAATGCGAATTTCATTAGTAGTAATGTTGCTGACCGCGATTACAGGTGAGGTTTCTGTAAGGCCATATCCTTCAATGGCTTGAATGTTGGCGATGCCAAGTACTCTGGCAATTCGTGGCTGCAAGGCTGCTCCGCCCGAGACAACATATTTCACATTCCCGCCCAACGCTTCTCTCCATTTTATATAGATCAGTTTGTCAGCAATTTTGCGTTTAATATTGAAAAATATTGAGAAAGGTTTACCATAGTCGAACTTTTTTCCAAGTTTGACAGCCCAGAAAAATAACGTCTTTTTGATGCCTTTCAACTCTTTTCCTTTATCGATCAGTCCGTCGTAAATTCTTTCCAATAAACGGGGCACGGTATTAAAAATGTCAGGTTTTATTTCTTTTAGCGCAGGCATTATCTGTCCGAGGTTTCCAACATAATAAATGGCAAGTCCCTTATATTGAAAATGATAGTTCATGCTGCGTTCGTAAACATGACAGAGTGGGAGAAAACTTATGGCTGTAGATTCTTTGCCTAATGGGTGGTGTTTTGAGTGGGCTTTAAAGTTGGAGCATAAATTCTCGTGCGACAACATTACACCTTTGGGCACACCTGTGGTTCCTGAGGTATATATTATGGTTGCCAAATCATTGCTCGAGATAGATGCTTTAATTTCATCCAGTAAAGGTTTGTTTTCAAATTGTTCGCCTAATTCAACCAATTTTTTCCAGTTTTCAACCGACTCCAGTTCGTCGAACGAATAAATCTTTTCCAGCATGCTGGTCTCACTGACAAGATCGCAGATTTTGCTATACAGCTTTTTATCTCCTACGAACACAACTCTAGCTTCGCAATGCTCAAGGATGTATTTATATTCTTCGATACTAATGGTTGGATATATGGGTACATGCACTGCTCCAATTTGGGCTATCGCCAGATCGATAAAATTCCATTCGGGGCGGTTTACAGTTACTGTGGCAATTTTATCGCCCCTGTTAATCCCAATGGAAAGCAATCCATAACTCAGGTTGTTGACATAGTCGACATATTCTTTGGCTGAATAGGTGTACCAACCATTGGCATTTTTTCCACCCAAGGCTACTTTCTTCGAAGAGTATTCGGTATTATATAAGTCGAGAAGATCGAACGTCCGTTCGACCGACAGGTTATTAATTTCCATAAATAAAAAAAATGTTTTCCAGATTTCCAATCGTCTAAAGTATAATAATCCAATAAACCATGAAGCTTCATAGGGCTTATATCGATAAATAAATAATGATTATTCATTATAAGAACTTGAGAAACAGAAATATATTTTTATTCTGGTTAGTAGCGTGATTTTGAATTTTAAAGAATAAAAGTTGAAAAAGCCATGGATTTCCATGGCTTTTTCAACTTTTATCAAGTATTATATCACTTGGTTAATATACCAAGTTAGATAATGAGTCTTTATTTTATCGAAGACAAGGCAATTTCATAGGCTTGTTTGAGCCCTTCCGGGTTGTTCCCTCCAGCCGAAGCATAGAACGGTTGCCCGCCACCTCCGCCTTGAATTGCTTTTGCTGCTTCGCGAACTATGTTCCCGGCATGTAACTTTCTTTCAGCCACTAAATTGTCCGAAATAATAATCGACAGATTGGCTTTTCCCGCAATTGACGCTCCAACGACCATAAACAAGTTAGGAATTTCGTTGCGCAACTGGAAACAGATGTCTTTAATGAGAGCGGCGTTTTCCAGTGTTAGCGTTTCGCTAATAATAGTAATGCCGTTTATAAGCTGAGCCTTTCTTTTCAATGAATCTTTAATCTTCATGGCTTCTTTTCGCTCAACTTCTTCAATTTGCTTGGAAAGAGCAGAATTCTTATCGTGAAGATCCTGAATTGCTTGCGGGATATCGGATGGGTTGTTCAGCAGCGATTTCAGTTGCTTTAATGTTGAGGTTGCATTTTCCAGATACTCTTCAACTTTTTGCCCTGTAATGGCTTCAATTCGCCGAACACCGGCAGAAATTGCACTTTCTGAAATAATTTGAAACATTCCAATTTGTCCGGTTGCTTTTACGTGTATGCCACCGCAGAATTCAATAGAGTCGCCAAATTTGATAACGCGAACTTCTTCTCCGTATTTTTCCCCAAAGAGGGCAATAGCTCCCATCTCGTTGGCTTCTTTGAGCGGAATGGAACGAAATTCATTGCAGGAAATATTTTCCCTGATCGCCGCATTAACCAAACGTTGTACCGTCAGCAACTCTTCGTCGGTTACTTTTTGGAAATGGCTGAAGTCGAAACGCAAGTAATTGGGTGTAACCAGCGAACCTTTTTGTTCGACATGTGAACCCAATACTGTACGCAACGCGTGGTCGAGTAAGTGTGTGGCTGAGTGGTTGTTGGCAGTGCGCATGCGTGTTTCGTGGGGCACAATAGCTATGAAAGTTGTTGATGGGTCAGAGGGAAGTTTTTCGATATGAATAATCAGGTTGTTTTCTTTTTGAGTGTCGATAATGGCAATTATTTCATTATCGGCTTCAATATGTCCCGAATCTCCGACTTGACCTCCGGATTCAGCATAGAAAGGAGTTTTGTCGAATACGAGGTGAAACAACGTTTTTTTAGCGGTTTTTACTTGCCGGTAACGGGTTATGCGTACTTCAGTGGTTTCAAAATCGTAGCCAAGGAATTCAACACTGTCGGAATTTCTGATTTCAATCCAGTCGCCAGCTTCCTGAGCAGCTGCATTCCGTGAACGGCTTTTTTGCTGTTCCATTTCGGCATTGAACTGCTCAATATTGACCGATAAATTATTTTCTTTAAGGATGAGTTCGGTGAGGTCGAGAGGAAAACCGAACGTGTCGTAAAGGGTAAATGCATCTTTGCCATCAACTTCGTTTTTCCCGTCGGCTTTTACTTTTTGGATCATGCCGTCGAGAAGCCTGAGCCCAGTTTCCAATGTTTTGAGGAACGATTCTTCCTCTTCTTTAATCACTTTCGCGATGAGGTTTTCCTGTGCAACCAATTCGGGGAATGCATTGCCCATTTGGTCTTTAAGAACAGACACCAGTCTGTAAATGAATGCTTCCCTGAAGTTGAGGAAAGTGTAGCCATAGCGCACTGAACGGCGTAAAATGCGGCGGATCACATAGCCTGCCTTATTATTCGAAGGAAGTTGTCCGTCGGCAATGGCAAACGATATAGCCCGGAGGTGGTCGGCAATAACGCGCATGGCAATATCTTGTTTTGCGTCGATGCCATATTTTTTCCCGGCAAGCTTGCCAATTTCAGTGATAATAGTTTGAAAAACATCGGTATCGTAATTTGATTGTTTACCCTGAATCACCATACAAAGTCTTTCAAAACCCATGCCGGTGTCGACATGTTTTGCCGGCAATTCTTCTAGTTTGCCATTTGCTTTGCGGTTATATTGAATGAAAACATTGTTCCATATTTCGATAACCTGAGGGTGGTCATTATTTACTAAATCTTTACCTGCAATCAATGCTCTCTCACTGTCTTGTCTGATGTCGACGTGTATTTCAGAGCAAGGACCACAGGGCCCTGTGTCGCCCATTTCCCAGAAATTATCCTTTTTGTTGCCCAAAAGGATCCGGTCTTCAGGAAGGAATTGCTTCCAATATTCAAAAGCTTCGTTATCTCTTGCAACGCCGTCTTCTTCATTGCCTTCAAATACAGTGGCATAAAGTCTGTCGGGTGAAATGCCCATTTTATCTACTAAAAATTCCCAGGCCCAACCGATGGCTTCTTTTTTGAAATAATCGCCAAAGCTCCAGTTCCCGAGCATTTCGAACATGGTGTGGTGATATGTGTCATGGCCAACTTCTTCAAGGTCGTTATGTTTTCCCGATACACGCAAGCATTTTTGGGTGTCGGCAACACGGCGATATTTAGCCGGTTCGTTGCCCAAGAAAATGTCTTTAAACTGATTCATCCCCGCGTTGGTAAACATGAGGGTTGGGTCGTTTTTAACAACCATTGGAGCAGAGCTGACAATCTGATGTTCCTTGCTTTTGAAAAAATCGAGGAATGCTTTTCTTATTTCTTGAGATGTCATATAACGCAAAAAATTATTGAATTAGAAAAAATAGTCCTTAGGAATTTTTAAAAATATTATTAGTTTTGCTACAGATAGGGAAAATTTCTATTTGAGCGATGCAAAAATAGAAATTGTACATTTAGAACGACTATTATTTCCAGTAATTTTTTGAATGATGGGGGGACATAAATACCATTTTAATCCACAGACACTATGCTTCGAACCAAAAACGAAGAAGCGGAGCAAAAGTGTAATGTTAATTTTAGGCTTTTTAGTTTTTTTTGTTATTGTATCTATTGCATTCTCAACACTTTTTGTATCTCACTTCGAAACTCCCGAAGTAAAATCATTGCGCAAAGAAAATCAGCAGCTTTTATCTCAATATAATTTTCTGAATTCTAAATTGACACAACTTGAAACAGTACTTGAAGAACTTCAGGTAAGAGACGACAACATTTATCGTGTTGTTTTAGGGAAAAACCCTATCCCCGAGGATGTCCGCAAAGCAGGTTTTGGTGGTGATAACCGGTACGCTTCGCTCGAACAACTTAGCGATGCAGAAATTGTATTGAATACGTCGAAGAAAATCGATGAAATATCGAAACAGGCTTACATTCAGGCAAAATCGTATGAGGAAGTTTTGAATATTGCCTTAAAAAAAGATCGTGAAATGGCTTGCACCCCAGCCATTATGCCTATCGCAAATAAAGATCTTGACCATACTTCGTCAGGGTGGGGAATGAGGATTCATCCAATTTATAAAGTTAAGATGTTTCATTGGGGG
>ERZ795031.2036-NODE-2036-length-19985-cov-5.487155_pt1 | contig 19985 bp, 18 predicted proteins | sample MGYA00375123_ERZ795031 | MGnify/ENA primary metagenome ERZ795031 (study PRJEB30166, sample SAMN05720159) | activated sludge metagenome | isolation source: anaerobic digester from wastewater treatment plant | place: USA | collected 2015-04-21 ... | reverse complement strand
TCCATAATACCCTGATATCATACCAACTACGGTAGCTATTACAGTCATCAACAAACCCGTGGAAACACCTATCCATAATGAAAGTCGCGAGCCATAAATAACCTGTGAAAATATGTCTCGCCCCATCCTATCAGTTCCAAGCCAATGTTCCGTAGAGGGTGACTGATATGGTACTGTAACAGTACGATTAGGGTCGTATTTTGTAAGTAGAGGTGCAAAAATGACGATGAAAATAAAGAAGACTATTATTCCTAAGCCAACTTTCCACACATCAATTACCCCCTGACACGCGGATCTAGGAATGCGTAAATGAAATCCATAAGAAGGTTAGCGATTAAGACTGAAAGTGAGATGAAGAAGAAGATCGCTTGTATTAACGGAAAATCTTGGCTAATAACAGCTCTGTACAACTGATATCCAACTCCTGGATATGAATAGACTACTTCGGTAAGTAATGCACCACTCACCACAAAACCCAATGAAATACCGAATGCAGTTATACTTGGTAAAATTGCATTTCTGGCAGCGTAGTGTACCATTATGTGCTTTTTATCCAATCCCTTTGCTTCTGCCAAGGTGATGTAATCTTCAGCTAAGACGGAAATCATATTGTTTCTCATTGTCAAAATCCAACCGCCGAGGGATGCAATGATAAGGGTGATAGATGGTAAAATAGCATGGTATATCACGCTTAGAACAAGTTTGAAACCCGTTAACGTCTCTCTTGTAGAATATGCATTCGATATAGGGAACCACCCCAATCTGTAACCAAAGACGTAAAGGAAAAGCATACCAAGCCAAAAATAAGGGATGGATCTAAGTAAAAGAGAGGAAATTAAAAGTACAGAACCTGCAGGCTTGTCTCTGTTCCATCCACCGTATATGCCAAGAAAGGTACCAAGCAAAAAGCTTAGAACGGTTGAAATTCCCACCAATCCAATCGTCCATGGGATGGAAGTAGCCAATACATCCTTCACCTGCACAGGATAGTACAAATACGATACGCCAAAATTGCCCGTGAATGTATTTTTAAGGTAATCGACGTATTGACTGAATAAGTTTTTGTCTTTCTCAACTCCGAGTGCAATTCGCATGGCCTCTACGGTTCTCTCATCCACGTTTGGACCAAATTGTGAAAGGATACGCTCCGCTGGATCTCCAGGCATGAGCCTAGGTAAGATGAAGTTTAGAGTCAATGCAAAAAATAGGGTTATAACGAAGAAAAGTAATCTGTTTGCAATGTACTTCAAATTTCTCACCGCCCTGTGTTAACTTTAATAAAAAGCTGAGATGCATGATTTACGGCTTAATAGAATCCCACTCACTCATTTTGTTGACAATGAGTGAGTGGGAAGGTTAGTCTATTTCACAGGTTCGAGATTCATAATTAGATATACCTTATCCATTCCATTGATTCTTGGTTCAACGTAAGGATTTTTGGCACTTGGCCAACCTGTAAAGTTCTTTGTCGAATAGATGAACCAGACCGGGTTGTAATAGAGAGGTACAGCTGGAATGTTTTCCAATACGATTCTTTGAAGTCTTGACATGATAACCTTCCTGACACTTACATCCGCAGTTTCTTTAATTTTAGCTAACAGATCATCTGTTGATTTATCAACCCATCCGCCCCTGTTACTACCAACGTATGCATTTGCGGAATTGAGGAAGTTATTATAAAATTCGTATGGAGTGGCACCATAATTAGTCCAACTAAGCACAACATCGAAATCCTTGTTCCTTATCCTTTGGAGATATTCACCATAGTCTATAGGAGTTACCCTAAAATCGACACCATAACTTTGCAGCTGTTGCGACAAAAGTTGGCAAACGGCTATCCAGTCTGTCCAACCTGCAGGAACGAGTATGTCGTAAGAGAGTCTGATAGATCCCTTTGTAAGTATGCCATCTTTTCCTTTTTTAAACCCTGCTTGTGAGAAGAGCTTTTCAGCAGTTGTTGGATCATATTTCCACCACATGTTCTTTAGGTCTTGGCTGATGAGATATTCATATCCTGATTTTATAACGACTGGATTAACAGGTGCTGCATAGCCTGTCATACCAATTTGAACTAGCTGATCAGTATCTATCGCATAAGCAAAAGCTTTCCTAAGAGTAACACTTTTGAAAGGATCCTTGTTCAAATTAAAGAAAAGGAATACAGGATTGCCCTCGGCGAACCAGTAATTTATATCCTTCTTCTGCTGTATTAATTTTTCGATCTGTGGGTAATTGATACCTGCCCAATCGAGCTCACCATTTGCAACAGCTAATTGAGCACTTTCATTTCCGCTGTATGCCGGTATTCTGACTCTGTCGACTTTGATCTTAGAGGCATTCCAGTAATTTGGATTCTTTTTCAATGTCACAACCTGTGTCGAAAAATTCTCTAAGATGTAAGCCCCTGTGCCTATCGGTTCTTCGTTTGCAAACTTCGATGGATCATCGAGTTTGCTCCAGATATGCTTTGGAACGATATAAATCCCTGCTAAGTTGTAAAGCATTAGGGTATTTACAACATTTAGTTTCACTTTTACAGTGTAATTATCAACTTTAGTAACTTCAGCAACCCCACTTTTCCAAACTCCAGTCACGTCTATCGCTGGAAACTTCTTTAATATTTCGAAAGTAAAGACTACATCATCGGCGGTGAATGGTGTACCATCAGACCACTTTACACCGTTTCTAATCTTAAATGTTATCTCCTTGTAACCTGCACCCCATTTGTACTCTGATGCAAGCCAAGGTATAAACTCTCCAGTTTTCGTGTTTGCATAAACGAGAGTTTCATAGATAAAACCTGCTGAAATATACCCGGTCACCGAAGAAGAATATGGGTTAAAATTTCTTTGGAACGGACCGGTGACTGAAATCACCATCGAAAGTTCGTTGGCGAAGGAAACAACTGAGAGAAGTAAAAATAATGCAAGTAAAATCCTCGAAAAACGTTTCATATACTCCACCTCCATAAAATAAGATTGGGTTACTCAACATATTGTTATAACATTCTATCATATACGAATGAAAAATACCAAATTCTTAGTTATCTGGAAAAAGGAGCGAAATTGCCATTTAAAGTTTCAGTACGTTCGTATTCACTATCTTCTTGTTTATTTCGATATGTACATGTTAAAATGATAATGTACTAACTCTTCAAACATTGACAAGAGTAAGTGTGAGTATCCATAAGTTAATGAGAAAATGCAATAAAAGGAGTGATTCTTCTTCAATGCACCCAAAATGAGAAATGACTTGACGGTGTGAGTGCATTGTGAGTTAATGCTGAATTGGTGAATTGGCGATTAAGAAGGCGGTCAACTATGTGTTATACTAGAGGCATTGAAAAAAGATAAAGGCAGGGAAAAACAAAAAGGTAGGCAAAACTAATTCAAGTGCCTACCTTCCATCAGATTTTAATTAAGTCCTTAGTTAGAAATGATCACTCTACATTCCACTTCATTATACTGATGATGATTGTAATGACAAATGCCCAGGTAATGGAAAAGAGTGGTATGAGTGCTGCACTCTTAACGGTGAAAAAGTCTATCACGTTAAGTGCTACCCCTATGGTGCCCATTACGAATGCCTTTCGCATACCCTGTCTAACTTTAAGATTTGCAAAATCGCGAGCGATGATGAAAGTGAATACCGCAACTATTATGTACGCTATTGGTGATATAGAAAGACCCAACTTTTGGAAAAACATACCAAAATCGCCAGAGAAAAATGCAGTGGAGATCAGTATGTAGACAATCGATACAACATTTGCTATGTTCATCGCTGCTTTAGACTGTTGGAACAAAGATAGTAAAATAGGTACGGAGAGTATTATGTTTGCGATGAACATGAGAACGGAATAAGCATTGACATTTGTCATTCAGCTTATGCCTCCTCGATCATTTTTTTGTACTCTTCTTCGTCCAACAGTTCATCTATTTCAGATGGATTCGTTGGCTCAACTTTTACTAACCAACCTTCCCCTTCAGCATCTTGATTGACCAATTCTGGTGTTGCGCTGACTTTATCGTTGACTGCAATTACTTTACAACTTATTGGTGCATAAACATCTCCAGCAGCCTTAACGCTTTCGAGAGAAGCGAGCATTTCTCCCTTTTTCACTTCTTTTCCAACCGCTGGAAGGTCAACGTATACGATATCACCAAGCTGTTCTTGTGCATGAACTGAAATACCAACATATCCACTTTCCGTATCAAACCATTCGTGAGACTTTGCGTATTTTTTCATTTTCCCTGCCTCCCTTTTTCTATAGTGTTCTGCAATCTTTGAGATATGAATTCATCCACCTATTTTACATATTATATCATGATTTTTTAATTAACCAACATCTAAAAGCTTCATTCTTTCACCGTAAACACTGAGAACTCTGTTTATTATTTCACTATCAGAGTGATTTTCAATTATGCTCTTCGCATCTTCTCTCGCTGTCATTATAAGTTCCACATCTGAAACTAAGTCAGCAACTTTGAATTCTGGCAATCCATGTTGCTTCATTCCGAAGAATTCGCCGGGACCTCTAAGTCTCAAGTCGTATTCAGATATCTTGAATCCATCGGTGGTACTTGCGAAAAATTGTAGCCTTTCCCAAGCCTCTTCACCGGCCTCACTGACGATTAAAAAACAGTAACTCTGTTTTTCACCTCTACCGACTCTACCTCTCAATTGATGTAATTGTGCCAATCCAAATCTCTCCGCATTTTCAATCACCATTACAGTTGCGTTTGGTACATCCACACCAACTTCTATAACCGATGTTGAGACGAGAATTTTTATATCGCCACGCACAAACTTCTCCATAATATCGTTCTTTTCCGCATCGGACATACGTCCATGGAGAAGGCCCATCGAAATATCTGGAAATACGTTCTGACTCAGTGCTTTGTACATATCTTCTGCTGCTTTTGCATTGATCTGCTCAGATTGCTCGATCAACGGGTAAACGATGTAAGCTTGGTCTCCATTTTCGATTACTTGCTGTCTGACAAAATTGTACACTTCCTTGGCACGTGTGTGTCTGAGTGTAAATGTCTTGATTTCTTTCCTACCTGGCGGCATTTCGTCGATGATGGAGACGTCCAGATCGCCGTAAAGTGTGAGTGACAGCGTCCTTGGTATCGGTGTTGCTGTCATTATGAGTGTGTCCACTACTCGACCTTTCGATATCAGTTCTTCTCTTTGTTTCACACCAAACCTGTGCTGTTCGTCGATGATGACGAGTCCAAGGTTTGCAAAGTGTACATCCTCTTGTATCAATGCATGCGTGCCAATAACAACGTCCAAATCTCCACTTTCCAAAGCTGACTTGATCGTTTCTTTTTCCCTTTGGCTCGTAGAACCAACTAGTAACGCAACTCGTATGCCCAAATCTGTTAAGTGTGTAAAGAGTTTTTGGTAATGTTGAACTGCAAGTATCGAAGTTGGAACCATGAACGCACTCTGATAACCCGCTTCGTAGTTATCTATTATTGCAAGCTCTGCAACGAGTGTTTTACCACTGCCTACATCACCTTGCAATAACCTGTTCATTGGATTTGAACTCTTTAGATCTACGGATAGCTCTTCGTGCGCTCGCACCTGCGCATTTGTAAGTTTGAAGGGTAGTGAGTGTACAAATCTTTCAGCTAATTCGCCCGAAAATGTCTTTGGAATACCACCTATTTTCTCGGAAGTTTTCCTCGATAGCATCAACGCGAGCTGTAGCAAAAGCAATTCTTCGTAAGCTAATCTCTTCCTAGAAATCTTCTGATGGTAGATGCTCTTTGGAAAGTGCATTCCCATGTATGCCTTTCTTACATCTATCAATCCTCGCTCGAAGATCAATTCATCTGGGATGAGTTCTTTGAAATTACATATCGCGTCTATGTTTTCCTTTATAATCCGTCTCAGAACTTTTTGTGTTAGATTTTCTGTCAACGGATAAACGGGCAGTATCTCTCTTTCTAACGAGTCACCAGCAGATATCTCTGCATTTTGGATCTCCATTGCACCAAACAAGCCCCTCTTTGGTGTGCCTGTAACGTACACTTCTTTACCGATTAGCTGCCTTATCTCCAGTTCCTTGAATTCTTGATTGAACCATTTCAAGAGTACTTGACTGATACCATCTTGAAGTAATGCACTGATGATAACCATGGTGCCTTTCTTTACCTTCTCAACGTTTCTGATCGTACCTCTTGTTGTTATTTTTTCATTCTCTGCTATGAACTGGAGCGGAACTATCTTTCTCCTGTCTTCATAATCTCTTGGGAAGTAAGTTATCAAATCTCCAATTGTCTCTATACCCAGTTTTCTCAATAGTTTCTCTCTCGATGGCCCTACTCCCTTTGCGTACTTCACGGGTACATCGAGTGTCTTAGGCTGGGATGTACAATCTACATCACACGTGAGGTAATTTTGCTTGAACCTTTCAACCATTCCACGTACTTGTTGTAACCTTTTAAGAGCCCTATCGGACGGGAGTCGCTTTGCGGCGAGAATGTAATCTTTCAACTCTCCAAGCTTTGTGGAAATCTCATTATCGCGCAAAAGGGGGTCTTCTATACGTTCAAAATTGTCTTCTATGTACTCTAACAATGCATTTAATCCAAGCTCACTTACTTCTTGAGATATCTGATAGCAATTATCCAAAAACTCCTCTATCAAGAGCATCTAAACACCTCACAATTGACGAACTCAGGTGTGCAATTTCCTACATTACGTGCTTGTAGTACATGTATAAAAAGGTCCAGATGCCACCATTTTGGAATCTGACCTTTTTATCAGCTCTTCCAAAGTATTGCTCGAACTTTTCAGAAGGGTGCAAAAGATAATAACATGCGTTGGGGAATTTCTCTTTTAGGATGGGGATCTGCTCTATGATGTCATCTTCCATCCGCTCGCCGTACGGAAGGTTCGATATCACGTAAGAACGTTTTGTATTTACGGGAAGGTCTTCAAAATCGATGCACGAAAAGTCGATCTGAGCACTTGCCCTCTTTGCATTTTCTTTTGCGACTCTTACGATATTGCAATCTCTATCGTAGCCATGTATCTTCTTATCACTAGCAAGTTCTATTATCGCTTGCCTTTGACGTGCTTGCCATAGTTGGTTGTATTCCTTCTTCAATTCTTGCCATCTGTCTTTCAAAATAGGCCACTTTTCGGAGGAAAAAGTCCTATTTGAATTTGGTAATTCCATTGTAGCAGCTTCTATCGGTATCGTGCCACTCCCACAGAAGGGATCGAACAGTTCTATATCCTCGTCCCATTTTGATAGTATTATAACAGATGCGGCAATCGTCTCGCGTAAAGGCGCTCTGCCACTCCTTGTTCTATATCCTCTCTTGTTTAGTCCATCTTCACCGGTTGTATCCAAAAGCAGATAAACGATATCGTTCTTTATAATCAATATGAATCGATATTCTGAACCTGTTTCATCCGTTCCACCGATACTTTCGACAAGTGCTTTTTTCAAAACAGATGCTACCGCACCTGTAGCACTGAGTTTTGAATTTGTTATTTTCATCTTCTCTATCGTTACCTTTGCATGAGGTTCAAGAAAGTCTACGATATTTGAACTTTTTACATTATCGAACAGTTCATCGAACGTATCTGCTTGAAATTGTGAGATGAGTATACTTATCCTATCGGCCGATTTGATCTTCATATTTAAAAATGGTACATCTCCAAGCGTTCCCAAGAAAAATATCCTTCCTGAAGAAGAGTACGTAACTTTGAAATTGTACTTTCTGAGTTCAAAAGCAACGGCACCTTCCAATCCTGATGTGCAAAATGCAACGAACGTTACTTGATCATGTAAAGTCACAGCCATCTTATTTTTCCATTCTCCTCTTGTGGATTTCAGATTCCAAGAGCACGTACGTCGTGCCTTCGAATAGTATCCCATTTTCGTTTTCCGATGTAAAAACCATTCTATTTGTAGTCCCATTGTATATGATGTGTCCGAAGACATTCACCTTCGATATCTGTGCACCAACCCACATCTGTGCCTTTCTGTAAAAGAATTTTGCAGGATAGCTCGTCTTATCAAAACATATGAAAAGATCAGGAATCGCTTTGACATAATTCTCCGGTATACCTATCTCGTTTCCTATCATGACTCTGACGATCATATCATCGAATTTTATATCCACTTTCTTATTGGTAACGTGTTTCAATACCTTGTAGTTGAAGATACTCACTTTGTCACCGTCGTAGTATATCGTGTACGGTGCATCAAAGAGATAATTGTTTATATCTGTCAGTATGAATACATCCACATCATACTCATCCAAAGTGAGGGAGTTACCTGACAATATCGTCAATTTACGTCATCTCTCTTCTCAAAATCTCGTACAAGATGATTCCTGCACTCACTGAGACGTTTAGCGAATCTATGGGCTGCTTCATGGGTATTGATACGAGTGCATCACACTTTTGTTTTACTAAGGGTCTAATTCCACTTCCCTCATTGCCAAATACAATGCCAATTGGTCTTTTCAAATCTACATTCCAGAACATTTCTCCGTTCATATCGGCACCGTATATCCATATGCCTTTTTCCTTAAGCCTATCTATGTACCTACCAAGATTGACTGTCATTACGATAGGTATTCTGAAGATTGTCCCGGCTGAAGCCTTTATTGCACCGGCAGTCACGTGTGCACTGTTATCTTTCGTAATGACAACCACATCTGCACCGACTGCAACTGCGCTTCGCACTATAGCACCTAAATTCTGCGGGTCTTGAACTTGATCTAGTAAAACGATGAATGGATTGTCTGGAATGTCATTTTCCTCGGCGTACTGGAATTCACCGATGTCTATCACAACACCCTGATTTTTCTCCTCACCGCATAGCTTACTCAATACGCTCTTTTGTGCGACAGAAAATGGAAGTTTTCTTGCTTTGACCTCTTCTATTAATTCATCTAGTTCCTTATCGTGTTGATTTGAAAAATATATCATCCTTATCGGTTGATTACCAACGAGCAGTTCTCTCAATACGTTCCTACCGTATACGATCATTATTATTCCGACTCCTTGCTCGATTCTTTCAATTCTTTTACCTTGTTCCAATAACCATCCAAAATTTGTGGTGAGAGTGCTTCGATCTCTTTTCCATCTTCTTCAATGAGTTTTTCCATCTGCTCAAACCTTGAGATAAACTTCTCCGTCGCCATTCTTATCGCCCTTTCCGGGTCCACGTTTAGAAACCTTGACAAATTCACTATCGCAAATAGGAGGTCTCCTATCTCCTCTTGGAGCTCTTCGTCATTATTGGCATTTTTAACCTCTTCTATTTCTTCGTGAACCTTTGCCCAAACTTCTTCGGTCTTGGTCCAATCGAATCCAACTGCTGCGGCATTTTCCTGTACCCTGCGTGCCATCGATAAACCGGGTAATGCCTTGTTTACATCGCCTATACTCGTTCTCTTTTCGTTCCCTTTTTCTTTTGCCTTTATCTCTTCCCATCTTGAATACGAATAACCTTCTGCATCTCCAAATACATGTGGATGCCTGCGAACTAATTTATCGTTGAGTGTCTTCACCACGTCACTTATCGTAAACGCATCACGTTCCTTGGCGATCTGTGCATGGAATACCACTTGGAGCAGTACATCGCCGAGTTCCTCTTTGAGTTCTTCGTCATCTTTAGAATCGATGGCACTGAGTACTTCGTACGATTCTTCTATCAAGTATGGTTTCAGCGTCTCATGTGTCTGTGCCTTATCCCAATCACAACCGTGTTCACTTCTCAATTCCGCCATTATTTCAACTAATCTTTCGAATTCTTTTCCAACCATTCCTTTACTTCCCCCATTTCAACCTTCAAACTACGCGACATCAGACATTTGATCGAATCTGAAGGTGATTTCTTGTTGTATATGACCTCGTAAATCTCTTTAGTTATAGGCATATCAACTTTATCACCATAATTCTCTACGATTGCCTTGCAAGTGTATGCACCTTCAACGATTTCAACACTTGCTTCAAGCAGTTGCAGCGGGTCAAATCCCTTTGCTATCATCTCACCGTATCGCCTATTTCTACTATGCCTACTGTTGCAAGTCACAACGAGATCCCCGAGCCCCGCTAATCCCATGAAAGTTAAAGGATCGGCACCGAAAGTTGCAGAGAACTTCGTTATTTCGTAAAGCCCACGTGTGATGAGTGCTGCTTTTGCATTATCCCACCCACCGAGTCCATCAACAACGCCAGCAGCGATAGCTATAATGTTTTTGAGTGCACCTGCAAGCTCTATGCCTACGATGTCTTCGTGTATGTAGACTCTGAAATAATCGTTTGAAAACTCTCTTTGGAATATCTCTTTATTCTCACCGGCAACCGCCACTGCAGTTGGCAATTTCAACGCCACTTCCTCTGCGTGGGACGGACCAGATAACACGGCGTAATCGCAATCGAAGAACTCTTGAACAATTTGAGATACTCGCTTCCCCGTTTTAATCTCGATACCTTTGGAAAGATTGAGGAAACACTTTGGCTTGTAATCAATTCGCTCGAGGACGCCTCTCACAAACTGTACTGGTGTCGCTATGATCAATACGTCATATTCTTTCCCAATCGATATATTGCTAACAACCTCTACATCGAGTGCTACATCGGGTAGATGCGGCATCTTCTTCTTTTCATTCAATCTATTCGCAAGCTCCGTACTGTGTGCCCAGAGTAAGACATCGTGGCCATTCTCTTTCAGTAATTGGGCGATAGTACATCCCCAACTTCCTGCACCAAGAACAAAGTATTTCATTCTATCCACCTCTACATTTTACCTATATGTTATTTTATGTTATTTATTGTCTTCTCAACACATCGGCGATCATCTGGACTGACCATTTGACTGCGGGGGTTCTGTACGGATTAGATGCGCTATCCAACTTGATTAGCCACACATCGCTTTCTGTGCCTTCCATCCCTTTCATTCCTTCCATCTCACGTTGCACTGTGAGGTAGTAATGCTGTTGGAAGTCACCATCCGATGCAATCAGCTTTACAATGTACGAGCTATCACTTTCGGATCTGTACACATTCTTTACAACTACAACTTTGGTATCTTCTTTGAACACTTTACCAACCAGACTATTGAATTTTCCTTCATCGATTTCACACTTCGCATGCGGCATTTCATGTATACCCCCGATCAACCTATCGACTTCTACGTGTTTTGCTTTCTTCAACGTGACGGCATATATATTCCTACCGTACTTCATCCACTTTTGCTCATATCTCGTCTTTATCTCTCGATCAGGATTTTCGGCATATCCCGAGACCTCGAATAACCCATTGCTTATAGCTGTATCTATCGTCTGCTTTGCATACCATTCCACGTCGGTGGTTAATTCAAATGTCCCACCGTCACAAAGTACATTCGCTAACGTGCTGAAAAACTCTGGAACGATGACTCGCCTTCTTTCTTGAGAATGTTTGTCCCAAGGAATTGGAAAATTCATGACCACTTTCTCCAACGTTTTTGGCCCAAAAAACTCGCGCATTCCGAATCGTGCATCTGTAATGACCAACCTCACATTGTTTAGACTATTTACTCTGTTTTGTGCCTTCTTCATCGATGTAACGGAGACCTCAAAACCCACAAAATTCTTTTCAGGATGACTCCTTGCACAGTTTTCCAGATACTCTCCACCACCAAAGCCTATCTCAACGATTATTGGATTTTCATTACCAAAAACCTCAGACCATCTGAGTGGTAGATAATCATGGTTTGCGGGTCGTATTTCGTTACCATATGTACCCTCGTAAGACATATTGCACCTCGTTGATTTCATCTTATTTTCTGTCTTTTAAGTTCTTAAAGTCACTTAGATCACTTAACATCACTTAAAGTACGTATTTAATTCATTCAAATATTGTCCGGTTGGATATTTTACCTTGTAATCTTGGTATTTCTTGCTCGCCTTTGCCACATCGTTCAAGCTAAGATACGATTTTATCTCATAGTAGTACACGTCTTCTTTGAAGTATACCTCTATGCCATCTAACTGTACTTCCAAATATGAGAAGATCATGATTGCGTTTTCATATTGCTCATTTGAATAGAACCGCAAGCCAATCAAAAATAGCTCACGCAGGTCTCTCGTCTCCTTTATGATCTTTTGAACATCGACAGTCGTTCCATTTGTACTTTGTGATGTTTGTGATGTTTGCGTACTCGTAGTTGTTGCTGCATTTTTCAGTGTATCCACGCTCTTTTTTAGATCATCGAGTTGCTTAGAAACATTACTCACATCTTTTGAAAGCGTGTCCAAATTCTTTTGCAAAGTACTCACAGTAGAGCTGAGCTTTGAGACATCTGAATTTGTGGTTTGAGATTGAGTATTGATTTTGCTGATACTATCATTTATAGTCGCAATCTGTTTTGTCAACGAACTCACAACCGTTGAAATGGCATCTATCTTACTCGACACATTCCTATCGTTCTGGTTATTCGTATCCTTCAACTCTGCCAAAGATTTCTCAAGATTTGTAAGCTTGCTTTCCAAAGATTTTATTGCGTTGAGTGTATCTTCATCTTGTTGGCTAAATTGTTGATCAATCGGCGTAGTAGATGTAGGAACATTACTCGTAGGGTCATTTTGAGCATTCGAATTACTTTCGTTTAACCTGCTCATTGCATTATTGAAAGTTTCTTTTAAGTTAGATATTTCCTTTGAAAGTGTAGAGACTGTGCTTGTAAGTGCATCGAGCCTTGAATTGATGGCAACCTCATCCATATTCGATTGCGCTGGAACTTGCGTTGATTGTACTGATTGTACTGATTGTGGTGATTGCATTGTTTGTGTGGTTTGTGTGGGTTGAGCTGATATTTGTGATAGATTTTGACTAGCGGCAGCGCTCTGTTTCAAAGATTCAATAGACTGCGTCAATGTATCTATTCTCTCGCGCAGTTGCAGGATCACTTCAGTCTGCTGCATTATTTTTTCATCTATGCTCCTTATTTCTGTACGATCTACCATGTTAGTTGCCGAAGATGAGTCTACGAGAGATTGCATCTTCGAAGATAGTGCATCCATTTTAGCTTTCAGATTGCTAAGCTCTTTGGTTATGGGCGTTAAATCCACATTCACGTTAGCTGCATTATTCACATCAGCTACGTTACCCAAGTTACTTGAGCTAACTTTTGAACTATCTATACTTGCAATGCTCTTCTCCATTTTTGAAATTTTATCCGATATCAGTTTCATCTGGTCTTCTATACTCTTCACAAGATTTTCAACGAATGCATCGTTTTGCGACGAACTTGATGAAATATCCGTATAAGTCGCACTCTTCATTGCTTGCGAGAGCTTTTGATCCAAGTAATCTAAACTCGTCTTTATTGTGACAAGAGCATCTGATAATGCGGCGATCTGGGCTGAGGACTGTGTGTTGTAACTTTGCATTTTGCTTGCTATGTCTTTTATCCCCGATTCAACGTTTCCCAATTCCAGTGCGGGTGATTTGGTCAACGAAAAGACAGATATGAACAAGTTTATGAGAACTAATGCAAATATAGTAACTATAATTGCGGGGATTATCGCACTTGCATTTCCATGTGACGACTTAACTTGTGAGAGTACTGGATGGCTTTTATCCAATTGTCTCAGAATATCCGAGAGACTTTTGATTTTCTTCTTGTCGCCTTTACGAATGGCGGTTAGTAGTTCTATGGCAACTACTTCCACAACTTGGGGGAAGGATCTTTTTAACTTTTGAGCTTCCGCAATGACTATCGGATAATTCTCCGTTTGAAATTCTCTCAGGATTTTCTCAAGTGACCTTGCCACTTCCTCTGCATCATTTTCTATACCTTCAACCATGTGCAGGTATATTTGCTTCTTATCCTTTGGCAATAAGTTATATATCTCGACTGCCCTCTTAAGATTTCCAGCCTTTACTTCGAGCTCGAATAGCACGTGATTGTAACTGTCGCCAAGCGATTCTATCAAATTCCTCGCCAGTGACAATTCGTTCCTTACGATTAGCATCCTCAAAAATTTCTCAACTACATCTGATCTTGTATCATTTCCTTCGAAATCTTCGAAAGCCATATCCCATCCTCCCAGATTATCCCACTTCAAACTTGCCAAACACTTCTGGCAACTTAGCGATTACTTCAAAGGTACTGTTCATGCCCTCTTGCGGCATCATCTCACCGGCAAGTCCAAATACGTAGGTAGCTGTCTTTGCAGCATCTATTGGTTGTAGATGCTGAGAAAGCATAGCGGAGAGTACACCAGAAAGGATATCTCCACTACCAGCTTTTGAAAGCGAGGTGTTGCCTGTTATATTAAAATAGATGGCCTTTCCGTCAGATATGATCGTTGTCGCATCTTTCAGTATAGTTATAACACCAAACCGATGTGAAAATGATTTTACTTCAGCATAATTCTGTTTTATCTCCCCGACAGGCTTTTCGATCAATCTCGAAAACTCACCTGGGTGCGGTGTCAATATGATAGCCTTTCCAGGCTCTCTATTTTTGAGCAATTCTTTTAAGTGAGGTGTCTTTGACAATATATTTAGTCCATCTGCATCGATTACTACAGTATTCGGGGCTTGAATTGCAAACTCTAATATCTTGCCTTTCTCTTCTTCATCGTCCAAACCCCAGCCAGGACCTATCAACAATATAGCACTGGTTGGTAATGAAGAGATGAATTCATTCACATAATCTGCGCTTAATCTGTCTGTGATACCGCCACATATAAGTGACGGATCATGAGCCATAGCACACTGACAACTCTTTTCTGGGGCAACCAATCTCACCATTCCGCTGCCACACCTCTGTGCAGCTAATGCACTTAAAACCGGTGCGCCGATGTATCTATTAGATCCACCTATAACGATTACCTCACCAAAACTTCCCTTGTGTGAAGACCTTGGACGATTTGGCTTGCATACATTATCTACGGTCAGTAGAGATTTGTTGAACGCAAACATATTGTAAATTTGTGATGGGATACCAATCTTTGCAACTTTCAACTTGCCGGTTAGTTCTCTACCTGGGAATAAAAAATGGCATGGTTTTGGATAGCCAAACGTGACGGTCATATGTGCTTGCACAGCATAATCGAGCACCTTACCCGTATCGGCATTTACACCTGATGGTATATCTACAGAGACTGTGAATTTTGAATAAAGATTAACCGCTCCGATGACATCTATGTAATTCTTATCGTCTATAGGTCTATTCAGCCCGGTACCGAAGATTGCATCCACTACGATATCTACTCCGGAAATCATCTCGGATAACTTCTCCAATCCGATGTCCGAATACTTGTATACAATCCCACCGTGCCTCATGTATCTATCGAAATTGCTCTTGGACACATCACTCCTTGGTTCTCCCATCGCCACAACTCGCACTGCTTCGGTATAATTCAAAAGGTCCCTTGCAACGACGTAACCGTCACCACCGTTGTTTCCACTACCACAAATCACAAGGAAACTTTTGTCTTCCAGATTACCAAATTCATACCACAATGCTTGGACCACAGAAATTCCTGCACGTTCCATGAGGATTTCTTCGGATATGCTGAACTCATCTATCGTTACCTTCTCTATCTTTCTCATTTCTTGGCTATCAACGATCCTCACTTGATCATCTCCTGTACAGGATTTTGTAAATATTATAGTACCTCAATATCTTCTTTATATACCTTTGCCCCGCATCGGATTTCACATCTTCAGATGCATTTGGCCCCGTATTGTAGTGAATGAGTGCAGTATTCACATCTCCATCTCTTTCGAGCAGATAATTCAAATACATGCATCCCAATATTATGTTTTCTTGAGGATCCGTGTAATCGTAGTCTGTACCAAATTTCTTATTGATCCATTCTGCGGTTTCCGGCATTAGTTGCATGAGTCCATAAGCACCGACTACTGATGTTACATTCTCTCTGAAACTGCTTTCCGTCTTAATCACGCTTAGAACGAGTAAAGGATCAAGATTACCTGAATAATTCAAAACCGTGTTGTAGTACTTGAGGGGAAAGAGCTGGAAGACTAAAAATATCATTACTATGATGAAAGTTAACAAACACGATATAAACAACCTCAATTACTATTCCTCCTTAAAATGCTTTGAATCACTTCAGCCATAAATTATCATAAATATCGTACATCATCGTACGCCATAATACAAACACAGAGGAATGTATTTTCCCTTCCTCTGGAGTACTTTTACGTAACAGTTTTCTTCATTAATATTATAGCATACGTTATCACCATAAAACAACATGTTGAAAAATTATCGATGCTCCACTTTCAAAAGTGTGCCAATTTAGTGCAGATTATTTAAGCACGTATCTTAAGAAGACCAATACGTATCCGACAGATATGATTGCGGGTCCAAAAGGAATAACCTTGCTCTTTTTCACAGCCCCGAATATTATACCCAAGAGTGAGGAAAATAACAATAAGAAAGGCATGTAGACAAATCCGCACGCGTAGGCAAATGTTGGAAGAAGGAAAAGATCTCCAGCGCCTATACCATCTTTGTACCTCATCTTCAAAAGTAACAATATGGTCAACGCTACGACTGCACCGACTATGTCAAGTAGCCAATAATCTGAAAAGTGATAAAGATTTGCGTAGATACTGGCAACCAAAGTGCAAATCCAAGTGTAGTCTGGAAGAAGCATCTTACGTAAATCGATGAAGATTGCCGGTACAGAAACGGTGAAGATGATATCCAACACTATAGCCAAATCCATTGGGAAGATTGCATGATTGAGCAAAAACGAAAGTGCGTATGTAATCTCAATTATCGGGTATCGTATACTTATCTTTGCACCACAATCCCTGCATCGCCCTCTTAGTACAAGGTAGCTTAGAATTGGCACATTATCGTACCAGCGAATTGTGGCACCACAATTTGGGCATATCGAAAAGCGGGGCTCCGTTAACTTTAGCCCCGCCATAGGACGATATATCAATACATTTGCGAAACTTCCAAATATTGCACCAATGATAAACCAGAACAATAAAATCAGACTATTCCACATTTTTCCTTTTCACTCTGCGTAAGTAATTCATCGAAAAATTCCTTTTTCCCATATAGGTACCAGAAATTGTCTTCCTTGAGTTCATCGATCACTTGCCTTGCCATATCCATCTTACCAGTCTTTGCATAAGCCACTGCAAGTATGAGACTCAGATGCTTCGCTTCAGAATTCGTGCTAATAATACTTTCCACGGTATTTATAACCTTCTCGTAATTTCCCTTCTTGAGATGTACCTTTGCCCAAATTTCTATACCATTTGGGTCCTTTTGAGGGTCAACTTCCATGAGTAAACTCTCGTACTCTTTGGCTTTGGCTTCATTACCGAGCCTTCTGTAAAGCCCTGCAAGTTCATACAGTGCAATTATACTGTTCTCACTGTTGAGTCTAAACTTCTCAAGCACTTCAACTGCCTTCCCCAGGTCACCAATCTTCGTGTAGGCATCAGCCAGCATGAAATATGTAAACGTATCACTAGGAGAAAGTGTAATTTCCTTTTCCCAGTATTCTATGGCTGTTTCGTAGTTACCCATATTGTAGTATGCCTCACCCAACATTGAATACGACTGAACTAACCAAGGATCAATTTCGATAGATCTATTTAGATACTTAATAGCTCCTTCTACGTCCCCTTCTTCAAGTAAGAGAGAACCGTAAAGTTCGTAAGCAGGAGCATAATTCTTGTCAACCTTCGTGGCAAATTTCAGAATATCTTTTGCAGTATCTGCTTGATTCTTGTCTGCATATTCTATCGCCAATTCGTACAACCCGTCTGCTGTTACATTCATCAAACTTTCTGGTGTAAATCCATATTTCTCAAGGAACTCCACTACTTCCGTCCAAACGATCGGTTCGTAAATCATCTCGTTGAGAGATGTAATCTTCTTTTCGATCTCTTCAAGCATTTCAATCTGCTTGTACAATTCAGGAACACTCTCAAAATCTCTTTTCATGTTACGCCAGTCACCAGAATAGAAAAGGTCACGTAAAATAACTAAAATGGGTGTTTCGTCGTTGATTTCCATTGAAAAATCACTTTTTGAGCCCAAGATGAGCCTTATGATCATTAACAACACCTCCCTTTTTTGTAACTTGGTATTTACATTCTATCATATTTCTTCATCAAAGTAAATATAGTAAAACGTAGTACTTGAACAGAAATCGATAGAAACAGGATGATATTATTAGGAATATTCAATTACTTCCCAAATACCAATGCGCTTGCTAGTTATTCGATTATTGACATCAAAAATGCAATCATCGGTAATGACAAGGAAGGTATGAAAGAGCTGCTAAGAAGAGAAGTAATTTTAAGAATTTTCTAAGCTAGACAATGATATAATATACTCGAAGACGTAAGAAACGAAGTACAGGTGGAAGATTGAAAAGATGAATGTTATAGTAAGAAGATAGAAAACCAAAATACTAAGTTAAAAAGGAGGCATGTGCTATGAAGAATATGAAAAAAGTATTGTTTGGTGTACTGTTGCTTGTGTCAGTTTTGTCGCTTGCTCAGGTAAATGCTGGTTACAAAAGCCCCGTAGTAAACGTTGTTAAAGTTGCTGCACCTGCAGTTGTCAAAATAGACGTAGTCGTCCAAACAGAGATATCTATAGACCCGTTCATCAGTGAATTCTACAGGCAGTTCTTTGGTGATATACCACAACAGTATGAGGAATCGGATGCAGTTGGTTCCGGTTTCATAATTAGTAAAGAGGGATACATCGTAACTAACTACCACGTTGTTCAAGGTGCAAAAAAGATCACTGTTACACTTCTAAACGGGGATAGCTACGATGCTCAGTACGTTGGCGGTGATGAGGAACTAGATCTTGCCGTTGTAAAGATCAAACCAAATAAAGATATACCAGTGATAGAGTTGGGTGACTCGGACAAGCTGGAAATTGGTGAATGGGCAATTGCAATTGGAAATCCGCTTGGGTTCCAACATACAGTCACGGTTGGCGTCATTTCTGCAACTGGTAGAAAGATACCAAAGCCAGATGGAAGTGGATACTACACAAATCTAATTCAGACGGATGCTGCGATTAACCCAGGTAACAGTGGTGGACCACTACTCAACATATACGGTCAAGTTATAGGTATCAATACAGCGATAATCAATCCAAGTGCAGCTGCTAATATCGGTTTTGCAATACCAATCAACACAGCAAAGAGATTCATAAACCAAATAATAGCGACAGGAAAAGTTGAAAAGGCATATCTTGGTGTCTATGCACAGACCGTGACTGAGTCGCTTGCCAAGAGTCTTGGACTGAAAGTGACAAAAGGTGTCTACGTTGCCCAAATTGATAAAGGCTCTCCAGCAGAAAAGGCCGGTATAAAAGAAGGAGATGTCATCGTAAAGATCAACGGTTCGTTTGTTGAAGAAGCAGCTGAATTGACATCACTCATAAGAAATTACACACCGGGTACGAAGGTAAAAGTCACAGTAAACAGAAATGGAAAGGAAATCACAATTGACGTTACACTTGGGACATTACCAACTGAGACTTCTTCTTCAAGCAGCACAGCAAGAGAATTTTACGGTATCAAAGTTGCAAATGTTTCGAATGATGACAGAAACAAATACAAGATACCAGCCAGTGAAGACGGCGTCATCGTAAAAGAATCTAGCAATAAATACATAAAAGTTGGCACACTCATATGGAGAATATCGATCAATGGATTTGCATACGATATCAGAGATGTAAACTCTTGGAATTCAACGGTAGGAAACATCAAAAAAGGTGACTACGTTGGAATATTCTATTACTACAATGGCGTAAGATCAGTTTATTCATTCCGGTACGATGGTTAAAGATGATTGATGGCAGATAAATAATAAATAATAAACGGTGTAAAGAAATCCCCGCTATTCAATTGCGGGGATTTTCTGTATAATTGTACTTGTGCAACTGAGTAATAGATTTGGCAAAAAAGCAGGGGATGATTAGCCAATGG
>ERZ795031.2035-NODE-2035-length-19985-cov-6.216106_pt1 | contig 19985 bp, 12 predicted proteins | sample MGYA00375123_ERZ795031 | MGnify/ENA primary metagenome ERZ795031 (study PRJEB30166, sample SAMN05720159) | activated sludge metagenome | isolation source: anaerobic digester from wastewater treatment plant | place: USA | collected 2015-04-21 ... | reverse complement strand
AGCCGGGCTGCAGCCGGCGTTGTTTCCGTGGGCGCGGGCAAGAGCGTGGCGGGTTGGCGGGTCTTAATCCTTCCCGCCCGCAGGGCGGGCGGCAGCTTGGATTCTTCACCACAAAGTCACAAAGGACACAAAGAAGACAGGAAGAAGAGAGTCGGCGAAGAAGCCGGAGCGTGACAGCTTGTATCCAGCACAGCCAGGCATGAAGAAGCCCCTCCGCCCCGTCTTCCTGTCTTGCTCTTCCCTGTTCTTTGTGTTCTTGGTGACTTTGTGGTGAGACTCTCTGGAATTCCCGCCACAAAAACCACAGGGGCGCAAAGGCGGGCAGGCGGGGGCTGTTCCGTAGCGCCGCCGTCCCGGCGGCCTTGTCTTGGGGTTTCGCGCTGGATCGGCGGCCGGGAAGGCGGCCATGCCGCAGGACAAGAGGGCGCGGCAAGCGGCGCCCCTACGCTCCCACACCCTGGGCACACGCAAGAACACAGGGATCACCGCCTGTAGGGGCGCCGCTTGCCGCGCCCCAGTGCGGACACGAAAGCCGCCGTTTGTCTGGCGATTGGGCCTTTCGTGTCTCTGCGTGAGGAATGAACCGTCCGGCGGTGTGTTATCATGGAAAACATCCGGTGCGGTGTGTTCCGGACCGGATGGCACCCCCTGGAGCGAAAAGGAGCCTGACCATGAAAAAAGTGCTGTGCTTCTCCCTGTGCGCGGTGTTTTCCCTGGCCGGACTTGCCGCGCTTGCGGCGGACGCCCCGGAGCCGGTTGTCTTCAACGGCAAGGATTTCACGGGGCTGAAGCTGTTCCTTCCCGACGCGTCGAAGGACCCGGCGAAGACCTGGTCCGTGAAGGACGGCGTGATCCACTGCACGGGCGACCCGGCGGGGTATTTCCGCACGGAGCAGAAGCATTCGGACTACGAGCTGACCTTCCAGTGGCGGTGGCCGGGGGAAGGCGGGAACAGCGGCGTGCTGCTGCACATCCAGGACCAGGACGAGGTGTGGCCGAAGTCCATCGAGGGCCAGCTCCACAGCGGGGACGCCGCGGACATCTGGGTCATCGGCGGCACGACGTTCAACGAGCACAAGAACAAGGACGACCGGCGCACGCCGAAAATGAAGCCCTCCACCGAGCGGCCCCTGGGCGAATGGAACGACTACCGGGTGGTCTGCAGCGGTGACACCATCGAGCTTTATATCAACGGCACCCTGCAGAACAGGGCCACGGGCTGCACGGTTTCGTCGGGCTATATCGGCTTCCAGAGCGAGGGCACGCCCATCGAGTTCCGGAACATCCAACTGACCCCGCTGAAGAAGGCCGAATAGCGGAATCTGCGCGAGGAGAGGTTCATGCACGCAACACGATCGCTGGCCGCCGCGGCGCTGCTTTCCCTGCTGGCCCTGTGCGGCGTGGGCTGTTCCGGTCCCGCCCCCGACGCGGGGGACGCGGCTCCGGACGGGCCGGTGGACCCCGGCCTGACGGAGTACCTGCCCGACGCGACGCCCGAGCACGGCGACTGGCTCATGCTGCGGCTGCCCGCCGAGATGCCGCACCTCAATCCGGTGACCAGCACGGACGCCTATTCCAGCACCATCCTGGTCTACGTTTTTGACCCGCTGCTCGACCGCGATCCCGACACCCTGGAAATGACCCCCTGGCTGGCCGAGTCGTGGGAGGTGTCCCCGGACCACCTCGTGTACACCTTCCACCTCCGCGAGGGGCTGGTCTTCTCCGACGGCGCCCCGCTGACCTCCGAGGACGTCAAGTTCACCTTCGACCGCATCCTTGACCCTGCGGTGGACGCGCCGCACCTGCGCAGCTACTTCACGGACCTGGTTTCCGTGGAGGCCCCGGACCCGCGCACCGTCCGCGTCACCTGCTCCAAGCCCTACTACCGCCACCTGGTCATGATCGGCTCCACGCAGGTGATCCCGAAGCACATCTACGGCGTGGGCGACTTCAACAACCACCCGGCCAACCGCGCGCCCGTCGGATCCGGCATGTACGTTCTGGAATCGTGGACCACGGGCCAGGAGCTGATTCTGGCGCGCAACCCCCGGTTCTGGGGGGGCGCGCTCCGGGGATGGCCCCACTTCGACAAGATCCGCTACGCCGTCATCACGGACGACAACGCGGCCTTCCAGCTCCTGGCGCGGGGCGACCTCGACTCCATGACGCTGACCCCGGAGGACTGGACCCGCCGGGCGAACACCCCGCGTTTCCGGGAGCGGTTCAACCGGTTCACCAGCAACCGCCCGGCCTACACCTACATCGGCTGGAACCTGCGGAAGCCCCAGTTCGCCGACAAGCGGGTCCGCCGCGCCCTCGCCATGCTCCTCGACCGGGAAACGATCCTCCGGGAAATCTACAAGGGCCTGGGCATGGCGGTCCACAGCGGGTTCATGCCCGGCACCCCCGAATACAACGCCTCCCTTTCGGCGGTGCCCTTCGACCCCGCCGGGGCCGCGCGGCTGCTGGAGGAGGCCGGCTGGCGCGACACCAACAGCGACGCCCTGCTGGACAAGGACGGGACCGCCCTCCGCTTTGAGACGCTTCTCACCAACCAGAACCCGGTGGCCGAGAAGATTCTGACGGTCTACAAGGAGGAGCTCGCCCGCGCGGGCGTGGAGCTGGTCATCCGTCCCATGGAATGGGCCTCCATGCTCGACCGGGTGGACAAGCGCGACTTCGACTCGGTCATCATGGGCTGGCAGATGCCGCCGGACCCCGACCCCTACCAGATCTGGCACTCCTCGCAGGCGGACAAGGGATCCAACTACGTGGGCTTCCTGAACCCGGAGGCCGACAAGCTCATCGAGGACGCGCGCGTCACCTTCGACACGGCGGAGCGCATCCGGCTCTACCACCGCTTCCAGGAGATTCTCATGGACGAGCAGCCTTACCTGTTCATGCTCGCGCCCAAGGCGCTGCTGGCGGCGGACAAGCGCATCCAGGGCATCCGCAGCCACCCCTTCGGGATGGACGAGCGCGAGTGGTTTGTGCCGAAGGCGCTCCAGCGGTACGGAAACTAGGCGGGAAGGCGCGCGATGCGGGCGTACATCACACGCAGGCTGCTCCTGATGATTCCGACCTTCCTCGGAATCAGCCTGCTCACTTTTGTCCTCATCCAGCTCGCGCCGGGCAGCCCCGTGGCCGCCAAGCTGCGCGGCATGGACGGGTCCATGAAGGCCGACGCCGCCACCGCCCAGATCATCGAGCAGACCAAGGCCCTCTACGGCCTCGACAAGCCCCTGCATGTCCAGTACGCCCGGTGGCTGGGGCGGCTGGTCACGCTGGACTTCGGCGCGAGCATGAAGGACCAGCGGCCCGTCACCACGAAGATCGCCGAGGCGCTTCCGGTGACCCTGCAACTGAACCTCCTGACCATCCTGCTGGTCTACCTGATTTCGGTGCCCCTGGGGGTCTACTCCGCCACCCACGGCGGCACCCGGACCAATACGGCGATCACGGGCGCGCTGTTCCTCCTGTACAGCCTGCCGGGGTTCTGGGTGGCCATGCTTCTCATCCTGTTCCTCGGCGGCGGCGAATACCTCAACTGGTTCCCCATCTACGGGCTGAACTCCCCGGGTGCCGCGGCGCTGTCGCCGGGCGGCTGGCTGCTGGACCGGCTGTGGCATCTGGCGATGCCGCTGTTCTGCCTCACCTACGGCAGTTTCGCGTTCCTGTCGCGCTACATGCGCGCGGGCATGCTCGACACCCTGCGCCAGGACTACGTGCGCACCGCGCGGGCCTACGGGTTCTCCGAGCGCGTCGTGGTGTGGAAATACGCCATGCGCAACTCGCTGATTCCGGTGGTCACGCTGCTCGGCGGGCTGCTGCCCGCGCTCATCGGGGGCAGCGTCATCATCGAGACCATTTTCTCCCTGCCCGGCATGGGCCGCCTCGCCTTTGAGGCCGTTCTCAGCCGGGACTACCCGCTCATCATGGGCAACGTCGCCATCGCGTCCCTGTTGACGCTGGCCGGGCTCATCCTGAGCGACCTGCTGTACACCCTGGTGGACCCGAGGATCAAGCTGGGATGACGGAACAGGAACAGCAACAGCGCTCTGCCGGCTACTGGCGCCTCGTGTGGCGGCAGTACCGCAGGAACCGCCCGGCCTTGCTGGGTGCGGCGCTGGTCCTGTTTTTCGGGGCACTGTCCCTGGCCGCGCCGTTTCTCGCCAACGACACCCCCCTGTGGCTGGTGAAGGGGGGGAAGACCTACCCGCTGCCCAACGTCATCACCTACGCCGACCTCCAGGCCGAAAACCTCTACAACAACTTCGACCGCTGGCGGCCGGGGCCCGGCGAGTATGCCCTGTGGCCTCCCGTTCCCCACGGCCCCCTGCGCCAGGACCTGCGCGCGCGTCTCGCGCCGCCCGGGCCGATCCACTGGTTCGGCACGGACGACCGGGGCCGCGACGTGCTCAGCCGGATCATCTGGGGCGGGCGCATCTCCATGTCCGTGGGGTTCATCTCCGTCGGCATCGCCGTGGTGGTCGGCGTCATCCTCGGCGCGCTGGCGGGGTACTACGGGAGATGGGTGGACGCCGCCGTCCTGCGCCTCATCGAGATATGGATGTGCGTGCCCTCGTTCTTCCTCATCATCACCGTGATGGCCCTGCTGGAGCCGGGCATCATGAACATCATGGTGGTCATCGGGCTCACGAGCTGGCCCGGGGTCGCCCGGCTGGTCCGGGGCGAGTTTCTGAAGCAGAAGGAGATGGACTACGCGGCCGCCGCGCGCGCCCTGGGCCTGGGCGACGGCCGGGTCATCTTCCGGCATATCCTGCCCAACGCCGTCAGCCCCGTGTTTGTGGCGGCCACCTTCGGCGTGGCCGGGGCCATCCTCACGGAGTCCGGCCTGAGCTTTCTGGGCTTTGGCGTGCCGCCGCCCACGGCGAGCTGGGGCGAGATTCTGAAGCAGTCGCAGAGCTACGTGGATTTCGCCTGGTGGCTTGTGCTGTTCCCCGGCATCGCCATCTTCCTGACCGTGGTGGCGTTCAACCTGGTCGGCGACGGCCTGCGCGACGCCATGGACCCGAGGCTCCGCCAATGACGCAGCCAAGCACCAACGCCTCATCGGACAGCGCGCTCTCCGTGCGGGGGCTCCGGACGGTGTTTCACACCGACGCCGGGACCGCCGTCGCGGTGGACGGGGTCTCCTTTGACCTCGCCGCCGGGGAGACGCTGGCCCTGGTGGGCGAGAGCGGCTGCGGCAAGAGCGTGACGGCCCTCTCCATCCTCCGGCTGATCCCCTCGCCGCCCGGCGAAATCACGGACGGGGAGGTGCTGTTCGACGGGCGCGCCCTGCTTGGGCTGCCGGAGCGCGAGATGCGCCGCGTGCGCGGCAACGACATCTCCATGATTTTCCAGGAGCCCATGACCTCCATGAACCCCGTGTTCCGCGTGGGCGCGCAGATCGCCTCCGTCATCCGGCTGCACCGGGGGCTCGACCGGGCCGCCGCCTGGACCGAGGCCGTGCGCGCGCTGGAGCGGGTGAACATCCCCGAGGCCGCGCGCCGCGCGCAGGACTACCCCCACCAGCTCTCCGGCGGCATGCTCCAGCGCGTCATGATCGCCCTGGCCCTGGCCTGCGGCCCCCGCGTGCTCATCGCCGACGAGCCGACCACGGCCCTCGACGTGACCATTCAGGCGCAGATCCTTTCCCTGCTGCGGGAGGTGCGGCGCGACACGGGCATGGCCGTGCTGCTGATCACGCATGACCTCGGCGTGGTCGCCGAGACCGCCGACGCCGTGGCCGTCATGTACGCCGGACGCATCGTCGAGCGTGCCCCGGTGGCCGAACTCTTCGCCAACCCGGCGCACCCCTACACCCGCGAACTGTTCCAGTCGCTGCCCGTGCTGAACGCCGGGGCGGCGCGGCTGCACGCCATCCGGGGTTCCGTGCCCCCGGCCACGGCCTACCCGGCGGGCTGCCGGTTTCATCCCCGGTGCTCCCGCGCCCTGCCGGTCTGCGCCCTGCGCGAGCCGCCGGTTGCGGAAGTCGGCCCCGGCCACACGGCGGCCTGCTGGCTCCATTGTCCGGAAGCGGCCGCCGAACCCCCGGCGGCGGAAGGAGGGAAGGGCGCATGAGCGGTGACCTGCTGGTGGTGAGGGATCTGGTGAAGCACTTTCCCGTGCGCGGCGGCGTGTTTGGGCGTGCTGTGGCCTCGGTCCGCGCGGTGGACGGGGTCAGTTTCTCGATTCCGCGCGGGGCCACCCTGAGCCTCGTGGGGGAGAGCGGCAGCGGCAAGACCACCACGGGCCGGCTGGTGCTGCGTCTCGTGGAGCCCACCTCCGGCGAGGTGTCGTTCGACGGCACGGATGTGCTCCGTGCCGACAGGGGAACCCTGCGCGCCCTGCGCAAGCGCATGCAGATCATCTTCCAGGACCCCTACGCGTCCCTGAACCCGCGCATGACCGTCGGCGGCATGCTCGGCGAGATTCTCCGGGTGCACCGGCTGGCGCGGGGCGCGGCGGTGGCCGCCCGCGTGGCGGAGCTGCTGGACCTGGTGGGCCTGCCCGGCGCGGCGGCGGACCGCTACCCCCACGAGTTCAGCGGCGGCCAGCGCCAGCGCGTGGGCATCGCCCGCGCCCTGGCCGTCGAGCCCGAGTTCATCATCGCCGACGAGCCCGTATCGGCGCTGGACGTGTCCATCCAGGCGCAGATCCTCAACCTGCTCAAGGACCTCCAGGAGCGTCTCGGGCTGACCTACCTGTTCATCAGCCACGACCTGGCGGTGGTGCGCCACATCTCCACGCATGTGGCGGTCATGTACCTCGGCCGCATTGTCGAGACCGCGCCCGCGGCGGACCTGTTCGCCGCGCCGGTGCATCCCTACACCAAGGCCCTGCTCGCCGCGGCGCCCGTGCCCGATCCGGCGGCGCGCCGCGACCGCCTGGTCCTTGCGGGGGACGTGCCCAGCCCCATCAACCCGCCCTCGGGCTGCCCCTTCCATCCCCGCTGCCCCGATGTCCGCCCGGAATGCCCCCGGACCGCGCAGCGGCTGGCGGACACCGGGTCGGGGCATTTCGCCGCCTGCGCCGTCCACGCCCCCGAAAGACATTGACAAAACCGCCCGTTTGGGGCGACAATGGCGGGGGATTGGGCGCTTCCCGACGGTCGGCGGACGCCGCCCGCCCCTGGAGACACACAGTGACGCGTACAGGCGCATGGTCAAGGCTGTTCCTCGTTTGCCTGCTCTGCCTGCCCTTGGCGGCGTGCAAGCGGGACGCCGTGCGCGTGTCGGTGGAATACCTGGAGTTCGGGGAGACGGCCAACGGCCTGCGCTTCGACCTGTGGAACGGCGAGGACGACCTCAAGACCATGAAGGTCACGCTGGAGGCCTCCGACGACTGGATCACCCTGGAGCCGTCGGAGGTGGAAAGCGCCGCGCCCCAGTCCACGGACGGGGGCCAGAAGGCCACGCTTCTCGACAAGAAGAGCATTGTGGTGACCGCCGACCGGACCCGGCTCAAGGGGGGGCGCGCCGAGGGGCGCATCACCATCAGGGGTGCCCGGGCCGAGACGGTGGAGATTCCCGTCTACATCTCCCCGCCCTATGAGGCCGTCGGGGTTTCCACTCAGGCATTGGACTTTGGCGCGGACGACACGGTGCTTTCGCTGGAGGCCTGGAACACCAGCCAGGTGGAGCCGTCCCCGATGTTCACCGTCACGCCGAACGTCACCTGGATCCGGACCAGCCGCGCCTTCTATTACAGTTCGGGAACGGAGGACCGCGTGCTGATCGCCGTGTCCGTCGAGCGCGACCGCATACCCGCGCCCGGGCCGCAAACGGCGGAGCTGGTCTTCTCCAGCGCGGGGTTCGCCGACAAGCGGGTAACCGTCACGGTCTTCAAGAAGTTCGCCGCCATCGCCGCCTCCAACTCCGAGATAGACTTCGGCCGGGAGTACGCCCCCCGCACGGTGGAGGTGTGGAACTCGGGCGACGGAGTGCCCGGCTTCCGGGCCGCCGTGGTTTCCGGGGCCGCCTGGCTGCGGGTGACGCCCGCCTCCCTGTCCCTTTCGCCGCCTGTCGAGGGGGTTCCCGTCAAGACCCCCGTTCTGTTCACCCTGGACAGGGCCTCCCTCCCCGAGGGCACCCACCAGAGTTATGTGGACATCGTCCCCGACCGGTCCGACATCGCCCCTTTCCGCATTGCCGTCAGCGCGGTCCAGGACGAGACGACCATGGGCGCGGCCATTCATCTCGAGAATGTCCAGGAGCGGTATTCCGCGCCCTACCTGCTGGATTTCGTCTTCGACCTGGTGGACGCCGCCGGAAAACCCGTCATCGCGGAGCCCGCCCAGTTCTCCGTGGAGGTTTTCGAGGGCGCGGAGCCGGCGCCTCCGGAGACGGTCCCGCTGCTGCGCCGCGCCGCCGTGCGCCAGCTCCGCTGCGAGATGGTGCTCGACTATTCCCTGGCCATGCAGGAGGAGCCCGGCGCCGTGGCGGCCATGGAGGCCGCCGCATCGGACATCTTCCTCGACGCGCTGACCCCCGAGACGCTCGTGGGCGTCACCGCCTTCTGCCGCGACGACGAGGACGCCGCCCGGATCGCGGATTTCACCACCGACCGCGACTATCTCCGCGCGCGGATGGCGGCCATCCAGGAGGAGTATGTGGCGGGGTTCGCCTCCGGAGCGCGCCTCTACGACGCCGTCTACGGGGCGGTGCAGCGTTTCAGCGAGGACGACGCCGCCGGCGAGGAGCGCTATGTCGTGCTTTTCTCCCGGGGGCGCGACACCTCCAGCCTCCGCCGCATGGGCGAGGTCGTTTCCCTCGCCGCAGGGCGCCGTGTGAAGATCATGGCCCTGGGGTTCGGCGACATCGGGGACTACACCCTGCTTGACAATCTGGCCCTGCGCACGGGCGGCCGGCGGTTCACCGCGGAGGACACCGGGGCGGTCGCCGGCGCGTTCGAGGAGATCATCCAGCGCCTTGAGGCCCGCTATGTCCTGCGCTGGGCCACCCTGCGCCGCGACACCCGGACCTTCCTGCCAAGGTTCCTGCTTTCCCTGGAAGACAAGAGCGTTCTGCACGCCGCCACGGCCCTGTTCAGGCCCTCCGACCACGCGGGGGAGGTGCGGCGCGGCGCGTTGCGGCTGGTGCCGAGCGGTGCCGACGGTTCCGCCACCCTCCTGTTCCGGGCGGACTACATGCCGCGCTACATCCAGCGCATCCGCGTGTACATCGCCACCACCCTGCCGTTCACGGCGTCGGTTGTCGGTGCCGCCGACGGCGGCGTGCTGGACGGGTGGACCCTCACCCAGGAGCCGGACCCCGAACCCAACGCCTGGTGGATCACCCTGGAGAGCGCCGGGGCTCCGGCCGCCTTTGCCGATTTCGGGCCCCTCTTCCGGCTGGACTACGCCGACATCCCGGACGAGGCCACCCCTTTGGTTGAGGACATCTGGATCGAGAACGACTACGAGGGCGGGCAGTTCCTTGAAGTGGTGAACTTCGACTAGGCGCCGCCGCCCGTTCACGCGCCGGCGGCAGACGAAAGGAGACAGCCATGACACCGAAAAGGATCGCGGGCGTCGCGCTTCTGGCGGGGATGCTGCTGGCCGCGGGGTGTTCCTGGATCGCCTTTGCGCCCCCCTTTGACGTCACCGGGGCCTACCGGGGCGTCTGGTCGGGAACCCTGAACGGCGACGACCGGCCCCGCACCTGCGGCATGTCCCTCTCCCTGGAGCACGACGGCGACTATGACCTGCTCCAGGGCTTCGTCTTCCGGGGCACCGCCACGGTCTACTTCACCTGCTCCTCGCTCTTTGACGACATCGCCGACGCCGGCCTGCCCGCGCGCATCAGCACGGATGTCACGGGGTATGTCACACGCTCCGGAAGGGTGACCCTGGTCAGCGCGGAGACGGACAGCGACACCTCCCTCGCCGTCAGCATTACCGGGCGCGGGGAGGACGCCGACGGCAACGGCGACATGGACGCCCTTTCCGGCTCCTGGAGCCTGGTGGTCCGGGTGCCCGACCATGACCAGTTCTCCCTCAACGGCACTGTCGAGGCCGGCAGAAACTGAGGTGTCGTCTCCGGAGCCTGGGGATTTTCAGGCGGCGCGCGGGCGGCGCGCATGGCGCGGGGGGGCGGGAATCCTGTATGCTGGGGCGGTTTTGCGCGCGTCTTTTTCTCCTTCCCGTCCGGTGCGCCGGACGCGGTGTTGCTGGAAAGTGGCCTTATGGACATGTCTCTGACTGGTTTGGATCACAGCCCCCTGGCCCCGCTGGGGTTCTTTGTGTCCGGGGAGTCCTGGCTCCGCTACGGACTGGACGCCCTCTTGGAGGGGGGGGAGGCGCCGGTCTCCGGCCGCGTGGCGCTGGCCCGGGCGCTGGCCGCGCGCATGAACGACGCCCGCGACCCCGCCCGTCCGGACCTCCCGCACGCCCGCGCGGGGGAGCTCCTCGCCCTGGAGCTGCTCACGCGCATCCTCCGCCATGTGGCCGGACAGTACTTTCAGGTTTTCTTTCCCATGGCGCTCGAGCGGGGGCTGGCGGAGACGGTCCGCGCCGCGGGCGTGGAGGCCGTGGACGAGACCCTGCCCGCGCTGGCGGCGCATTTTCCCCCGGCGGCGGTGCGGGCGGGCCGGGTTTCGGCCCGCGACTGGCTGCGTCTTGTGGAGGACGGCCGTACCGGCCGGGAGACCGCCGCAGTCGAGGCGCTGCTGCTCCAGGTGACGGATGAGAACCCCGCCGCGGCCGCCTACCGCCCCCTGCATGACACCCGGCCCCTGCGCAAAGGCTCCCCCTTCACGCGCTATGCGGACACGATGGAGTCGTGGCTTCAGGGACAGCCGTCCTGCCCCACCACGGGCCTTTCCCTGCCGGACACCCTGCGCGCGCCCATGCGGGCCTGCCCCGACTCCCTGGAGGGGCAGATCGCCTTCATCCTGGATCGCTGGAGCGCCTGGCTGCCCCAGGCCTTTCTGTCGGAACTGCTCACCGCCCGGGGGGTGCTCCGCGAGGAGACCGCCCTGCGGGGTTTCGGCCCGGGGCCGAGCGAGGCGTTGACCTTCCATCCGCGCGGCGGCGACGACGGGTCCGCCTATCCGGAACCCGAGGCCTTCAGTTCGGACATGGACTGGATGCCGAACGTCGTTCTCATGGCGAAGTCCGTCTACGTCTGGCTGGACCAGTTGTCCAGGAAGCACGGCGTGCCCGTGCGCCGGCTGGACGAGATTCCCGAGATCGAGCTCGACCAGCTCGCCGGATGGGGCTTCAACGCCCTCTGGCTCATCGGCCTGTGGGAGCGCTCCTCCGTGTCGCGCGACATCAAGCGCCGCATGGGCAACCCCGAGGCGGAGTCCTCCGCCTACTCGCTCTACGACTACCAGATCGCCGCCGACCTCGGCGGCGACGAGGCGTACCACGTCCTCGCGGAGCGCGCGTGGCGGCGGGGCATCCGGCTCGCGAGCGACATGGTGCCCAACCATGTGGGCATCTACTCGCGCTGGATCGTGGAGCACCCCGACTGGTTCATCCAGTCCCCCGAGCCGCCCTTCCCCAACTACCGGTTCAACGGCCCCGATCTGTCCCCCGACGACCGGATTTCCCTTTATCTGGAGGACGGCTACTGGAACAAGACGGACGCCGCCGTGGTGTTCAAGTGGGTGTCCCGCAGCACCGGCGAGACGCGGTACATCTACCACGGGAACGACGGCACGAGCATGCCGTGGAACGACACGGCGCAGCTCAACTTCATGCTGCCCGAGGTGCGCGAGGCCGTCACGCAGACCATTCTCCATGTGGCGCGCAAGTCGCCCATCATCCGCTTCGACGCCGCCATGACCCTCGCCAAGAAGCACTACCAGCGCCTGTGGTTCCCGCGGCCCGGCGACGCCGGGGCGATCCCCTCCCGGGCGGAGCATTCCCTGACGCGGGAGCAGTTCGACGCGGCCTTCCCCGAGGAGTTCTGGCGCCAGGTCGTGGACCGCGCGGCGGCGGAGACAGAAAACACCCTCCTCCTCGCCGAGGCCTTCTGGCTCATGGAGGGCTATTTCGTCCGCACCCTCGGCATGCACCGCGTCTACAACAGCGCCTTCATGAACATGCTCAAGATGGAGGACAACGGCAAATACCGCCAGACCCTCAAGAACGTGCTGGAGTTCAGCCCGGAAATCCTCCAGCGCTTCGTCAACTTCATGAACAACCCCGACGAGGACACGGCGGTCGCCCAGTTCGGAAAGGGCGACAAGTACTTCGGCGTCGCCGTCCTGCTGGCCACCATGCCGGGCCTTCCCATGTTCGGCCACGGCCAGGTCGAGGGGCTCACCGAGAAGTACGGCATGGAGTACCGCCGGGCCTACTGGGACGAGGCGCCGGACCAGGACCTGATTGTCCGCCACGAGCGCGAGGTCTTCCCCCTCCTCCGCCAGCGCCATGTTTTCAGCGGGGCGGAGCATTTCCAGGTCTATGACTTCACCACCCCCGACGGCTGGGTGGACGAGAATGTCTTCGCCTTTTCGAACCGCTGCGGGGGCGAGCGTGCGCTCGTGCTCTACAACAACGCCTACTCCTCCTCCCGGGGCGTGGTCCACACCGCCTCCGCGGTGAACAGGGGCTCCGCGGAGGCGCCAAGGCTGGAGCGGGCGGATTTGGGCGCCGCCCTTGACCTTCCCGTCTCCGAGCGCGCCTATGTCATCTTCCGGGACTCACGCACGGGGTTGGAGTATCTCCATTATGTTCCGGAACTCCGGCGCGACGGGCTCCATGTCGAGCTGGCCGGCTATGAGCACCGCGTCTTCCTCGACTGGTTCTTCGTCGAGGACCACGACCTGTCATGGGCCCGCCTGCACGAAATGATCGGCGGAAGGGGGGTCCACTCCGTCGGCGACGCCTGGGCCGAACTGCGCCTCGCCGCCGTGCTGGGCCCTTTCCGGGAACTGGTGTCCCCGGACACGTTCCGCCGTCTCTGCGCGGCCGACTTTGCCGCGGAGGACCGCGAGCTGGTCGCCGGCCGGCTGGGGGCTTTTCTCGACGCGGCGGCGGACCAGCTCGGCGGCCGGTGCGCGCACGGGGATCTGGTGGAGGCCGCCCTCGAGAAGGCCGCCGTCCTGCGGCGGGGCGGCATCGCCCTGACGGCGGGCCGCCTGTGTCCCGAGACCTTCCGATGGCTCCAGGACTGGGATGTGCCGGGCGCGCCGCTGCACCCCGGCACCTGGCGCGTTTTTCTGGCGGCCATTTTAACGGAGCCGCTTGGCGCCGCCGCCGCCCGCGTGCTCGCGGAGTCCGGCGCCGTGGAGTCCCCCCACACCCTCGCCGGGCGGCTCACGTCGGACTGGTTTCTCGTGAGGAACCTGGCGAAGGCCTTCGAATCCATGGACGGGGACGGGTGGCGCGCCGGGATGGATGCCCGGCTTGTCCGCCTGCTGGCCGCCCATGCGCCCGCCCTGCGCACCCTTCCGGACGCCGTGTGGGGACCGGTCCTGCACCCGCTGTTCAGTGATCCGGACGCGGCGGGGTTTCTGCTGCTTAACCGCTTCGCGGGCCGCCGCTACCTAAACCGGGAGCAACTGGTCCGGTTGGCCGCGGCCTTCTGTTTCCTGGAGGCGTTCGATGCGCTTTCCTTTGGGAAAGACGGCAGCGCCGCCGACCGGCTGTCGGCGGCGGCGGAGTGTATGGACGCCCTGACTGAGGCGGCCGAGGACACGGGCTACGACTTGGACTGGATGCTGGAAACTCTCCGGTAGGCCCCGCGCTCAGGTGACGGGGTCGGATATGGGGGTGCTGGTCTCATCGGCGTCCGAGCCCGGGTTGCCCCGGATGATCCCCGTGGAGTCAACGAAGAAACCCCGCACCCCGGTTACGTTGTAGGTGACGGCATTGGCGTGCGAGGTGAAGTCCGCATCCTCGCCTTCCATCGTGAAGGTGTATCCGCTGCGCTCCGCAGTGTCCCAGTTCCCGTTCAGATACGGCGGGTTGGCCGTGGTTAACTCGTTAAACTCCGTGGCGAACCGGCTGCTGCTGGAAAAAAAACCGGCCTGGGCCGACACAATCGCGCGGAGATTGTAGATGGCCGAGGCCTCGTTTGACTGGATGCGGGACCGCATCAGGTTCGGTATGGCGATCGCGGCGATGATCGCAATGATTGCCACCACGATCATCAACTCGATCAGCGTGAAACCACGTTGCCTTCCCATCGCCCAACACCTCATGATTGCCGCAGGACCCCATGTCCCAGTACTTCCCACAAGGCACGCACACAACCTTGTTATTGGAACGAGCATAATTCATGCCCGAAAACGCAAGTGGTTTATATGATACAGGTTGTGGATATTTCGGGAAATGAGAGCCGTCCAAAAAAGACGTTGCGGCATTACGCGGGACGGCTTGATGGGCCCATTTTTGTCGGCAGGGGCGGGTCGGCGAACCGGGCAGGAAGGGGCCGCGCCCCTACTTGCAGGGGATGCCGCGGGAGCTGCTGAACCATCCCTCCAGAAAATCCCCGGGCACACTGGGATATGTCACCGATTGGATGTTCATCCAGGTGCGCTGGTCGCCCACGGCATAGAACAGGCAGGCGTAACTCCCGTCGGATCCAAGGTCGGGGTCGCTGGCGTTGATGCCCTCGTCCAGCCCCCGGGGGGACAGCACGGGGTTCTTCCTGCTCAGTTCCCACGCCTTCAGGTCGGGGGAGCGGGCGATGTAGGTCTCAAAGAACCAGCGCGGCGTGCGGTGCTCCAGATAGAGCACATAGTAGAAGCCGTTGGCGAAGCGGATGCAGGGGCACGCGGCGTAGCGGTCCGTTCCGAGCATCGCGCCGGGCACGGGGGTCCACTTCTTGAGATCGTCCGACCGGGCAAACTTGACGGTGAACGCGGGATAGGCGGGATCGTTGCTTTCGTAGGCCATGACAAAGCCGTCGGGGCCCGCGCACACGGAGCTGTTGAAGAGCCCCTCATCCTTCTGCCGGCGGATGGCGGGGGCATCCTCCCACATTTTCAGGTCCTTGGACCAGAAGTGGTGGATGTCGGTCCAGCCGCCGTCTTCAAACCGGCTGGCAAAGGCGTGGAAAGTGTCCCCTTCGACAAAAGCGCAGCCCAGGCTGTGGCCCTCGCCGAAGGAGGCCAGTACCTCCCCCGTTTCCGCGTCGGCCAGTTCCAGCCGGTAGTCGGCGGCCGTGCCCCCGCTGGCGGGCCGGATGCATTTCATCAGGCAGTTCCGCTCCTTCCAGACCACGGGGGACACCTCGCACAGATCCCGCTGGACGAGTCTCTTGTTCAGCGGCGCCGGCACCGGGGCCGTGTCGGGCGCGGGCGGGGCAAGGTCGGCGTAGTGCTCCGCCGGCCAGTGGCCCAGCCGCTGGAAGCCCTCCGGCACGGGCTGCTGGAACTGCACATAGGCCATGCAGTTGCCCTTGGTGGTGTGCTTGAAGTCGGGCAGGGTTTCCTTCTCGACCTTCACCCCGAAGAGGGTGTACCCCATGAGCAGGCAGTCCTCGAAATCGGCGGCGAAGTGTTTCCCCGCCTGCACGCTCTGGACCACGCCGTCCGTGGGGGTGCCCGCAGGCTGCGAGAAGTTCAGGGCAATGAGCTTGCACCCCGTGCATTTTGCGCGCGTGAACGTCTTGAACCCGTAGTTGCCGCCCTTCAGCGCGCACTGCGGCCCCACCATCACGCAGTCCTCAAAGAAGACGTCGGGCCGGTCCGGCATGGCCTGGTTTTCCACGCGGACATAGGCCGCCGCCGTGTCGCCCCACCAGTCCAGCGCGTGCAGGTGGCACCTTCGGTAGGTGATGGGCTCCTCCGGCCGGGCCAGGCAGCTGGCCACCCCGCCGCCAAAGGCGCGGCCGATGCTCACGCAGTCCTCCACCAGCACGGAGAAAGGCGCCACCTGGTCCGTGCAGTCGAAGAAGAGGCCGCCGTCGCCGCCGGTGGCATAGAGGCGCTTCAGCTCCCACCGGTCCCACCCGATGGCCGAGAAGGTCTCGTCCTGGTGCTCCTTGGACCACCCCTTGGAATAGGACCGAATGTTGCCCCACCAGTCGTAGCTCTTGAACCCCTTCTCCGGGTCTCCGGAGTCGAGGATTACCCAGCCTTTGCGTCCGGAGCCCAGGCTGCCGTCGAAATCGCCGACCAGCGTGTTCCACGCCCCCTGGGCCCCCTTGTGCGCCGGGTACAGGTTGGCCTCCATGTAGGTGTCCGGCCGGATGATGATCCGGTGGCCGCCCGTGTCGTCGGGCACCGCCAGCAGCGCCTGCTGCACGGTGCGGAAGGCCCTCTCCCAGGACGAACCGTCCGAGTCGTCGCCCAGCTTGGACACGTAGAGTGTTTTTCCGGCGGGCGCGGTGTCCTGCGCCCGGAGGGATGACGGGAACCCCGCCAGGGCGGCAACTGCCAGCAGGACGGTCAGGGCGCGTGTCTTCATTTCAGACTTCCTTTTGCGGCGGTTCAGGCCACGCGGTTCGGCGGCTCCCCGCCCCGGAGGACGGCGATGATGTTGCCCGCCGCAAGGGCGGCCATGCGCGAGCGCGTCTCCACGGACGCGCTGCCCAGATGCGGGATCAGAACCGCGTTTTCGCAGTCCATCAGGTCGGGATGCACGCGCGGCTCCTCCTCGAAAACGTCAATCCCCGCGGCGAAAATCTCCCCCGCGCGGAGGGCGCGGGCGAGGGCCGCCTCGTCCACCACGGGCCCCCGCGAGGTGTTGACGAAGACGGCGGTTTTCTTCATCGCCGCGAACTCCGCGTCGGAGAAGGCGTGCCGGGTCTCGGGAGTCAGCGGGCAGTGCGCCGTGAGGAAGTCCGCCTCGCGGAGGAGCGTCGCCTTGTCGGTGAAAACCGCGCCGAGCGCGTTCTCCGCGTCCTCCGGGAACCGGTTCGCGTCGGTGTACAGCACGCGCATGGAGAACCCGGCCGCGCGCCGCGCCACCGCCTGCCCGATGCGGCCCATGCCGAAGATGCCCAGGGTCGCGCCGTGGATGTCCAGCCCAAGGAGCTGCATGGGCGACCAGCACGTCCATTGCCCCGCGCGCAGGAAGCGCTCGCCCTCGCCCACGCGGCGCGCCGCCGCCATGAGCAGGGTCCACGCGAGGTCCGCCGTGGTTTCCGTGAGCACGCCGGGGGTGTTGGACACGGCCACCCCGCGCTCCCGCGCCGCGGCGAGGTCAATGTTGTCGAAGCCCACGGCGTTGTTCGCCACGATGCGCAGCCCGGGCCCCGCCGCGTCGAGCACGGCGCCGTCAATGCGGTCCGTGAGCATGGGCAGGAGCGCGTCCGCGCCCCGCACTTCCTCCAGCAGCGCCGCGCGGGGGATGGGGCCGTCCTGTTGCGTCACCGTCACGGCCTCCGCGCCGAAGGCCTCGCGGAGCATGTCCAGGCCCCGCTCCGGTATCACGCGCGTCACGACGATCTTCATCTCTCTGCACTCCGGGGTTACGGCTTCTTGGTGAGGGATTCCAGCGTTTCGGCGATCTGCCTGCGCCGCGCCTCGATGGGCGCGGGGTCCTTGGTGAACTGGGTCAGGCTTTCCGTGATTTCCGGCGGCACGGTCAGAAGCGCCTCGAGGCGGCCGCGCTCTTCCTCCGCCAGTCCGCCCCCCTTTTCGTCCAGCGCGCGCCGCAGCAGGGCCAGGTACTCGTAGTCCTCGATGCCGTCGCGCAGCATCTCGATGCGCACCGTGTCCACCGGCGGCTCAAACACCGGTCCGGCGGGCCGCCCGTCCGCCACCGACTCGGGGGGATACAGGAAGCGCCCGTCGCCGTTGCCCCAGGGGCGGCGTCCCGGCTCGTTGCCGTAGCCGTACTCCCAGCCCATGGGGTCCTCGTAGGGGTTCTGCGGGTGTTCGGGGTCGGGGTAGGCCGTCGGGCTGTTCCACAGAAGGGTCTCCCAGATGAGAAGGCCCTGCACGCCGCGCTGCCAGGTCTGCCACAGCCACACGCGCAGCTCCGTGCCCGGGTGGTCGATGAACAGCGTCGCGTGGGGCGCCTTCGGCCCCGTGCAGATGTACCACCAGATCCGCTCGCCCAACGCCTGCCGCGCCTGCGCCTCCTTCTCCCGCCACTCCGGCGTGAGGGGGCACCAGATGTTCGGGCCGCCGGTCAGCTCGTCGTGGATTTCCTCCGTCAGCATCCGGTGGATGCCCGGCGCGGCCTCTTTCAGGCGCAGGAACCCGTTCATGACGAACGCGTAGTCCTTCGGCTCCGGCTCGTCGAACCAGTACACGAACCCGTCGTCCAGCCAGCCCTTTTCGCGCAGATGCGCCTCCACCTGCCGGCAGTACTCGCCGAACAGCCGCCGGTACACCGGCGACTCCTCCGGGAAACCCAGCAGCGATGGCGGGGTGCGGGAGTAATAGGTGCCGCCGCCCATGCCCTCCATGGGTACCGAGAACGTGTTGAAGTGGTATTTCTCGAAGGCTTCCGCCATGGCCCGATCGTACCGGGTCCAGTCGATGGAGACTTCCAGCGCCTCCGGGTCGGCGGGGGGATTGTCCGGGGACACCTCCGGCCAGCGCACGGTGAAGGGGTCGAACGGGGCGGGGGCGTAGGGGCTGATGTGGTGGTCCGCCAGCGCGCGGAGGTAGGCGTCCACCACGCGGCGCTGGTCCGCCTCCGCGGAGACCCCGTGGTACGCCAGGGGCTTGGAGATGTCCATGCCGAAGGCGCTCGTGCAGGTCATGCGGTCCGGCAGCGTGAACCCGAACACGCGCACCTCCAGCGGCACCTCCTCCGCATAGCCACCGGCTGCAACGCGCAGGGTCCCCCGGTACTCGCCCGGCGGCGTGTCCTTGGCCGGCTTGACCCGCACCCAGTAGGGCTGGTTCTCGCCGGCCGGAATGTCCACGGGGGCCGTCTGCGGCGGCAGGGGATCGGGCCACGGCGCGGCCACGCCCGTTTTGTCGGTGGGCATGGTCACGGGCACGTACCGGACCCGCAGGATGGAGACGCCCTCCGGGGGAATCACCGCACCGCCGGGGCCCTCCAGCGTGGAGGCGGTCACCGTCACGCCCCGAAGGGGTTGTTTTGGCCGGACCACCAGTTGCGCCGCCTCGGCCTCGTTTCGGGCCGTCTCAATGCGGACAGCCTTCCCCTCCGCCGTGGGAAGCGGCCGGCCCCTGGGGATCTTCCAGCCCGACGATGCCCACCACAGGCCGTCGCCGAGGCGCTCCCCGTAGGCCGTGCTGAAGTACTCCGAGATCTCGAGGGTGTGGCGCAGGCGCACCCCCTTCGCCTCCACGGTGAGCGGGTGCATGCCCGACTCCGAAGGCACTGCCAGCGGCGCTCCCAGTGTCCCCTGGGAAAAGACCGCGTCGCCGTCCAGCAGCGCGGCCTCCCCGCCGACCTCGGCACCGTTCTGCCGGACGTGCAGGGTGACGCCGGCCTCCGCGGCGTCCGGCGAAAACAGCCCGGGCGCCTCCACCGACAGGTCCATGCCGTCGGCGAGCTCCTCCACGGCGAACCAGCGCGTGTCGCCCTTCGCGGTCAGGGGTAGCCCATCCAGCGCCGCCTCAATGCGGTAGCCATGCATCTGCACGCTTCCACCGGAGGTGGAGCTGACGGACAGCCGAATCCAGAGGGACTCCGCGGGCAGCAGGGCCTCCGGCACGGCCACACCGGTCTTTTCCCCCTCTCCAGGCTCGCCGATTTCCGTCCAGGCGGCGCCGTCCCGGCTGGCCTCAATGCGGAACACGGCCTCGCCATAGTGTTTTGTCCACAGGAAAAGCCGCCCGGACTTGAGGGGATGCTCCGCGATGCGGTGCTCAAAGGTCAGGTGCATTCCGTCGGAGAAGACCATGCGGTTGGTGTTGAAGCCCGCAGTGAAGTCCCGCGTGGGCCGGAAGACGTTCGTGCTGTTCTCCGCCATGGGCGGCGCGAAGAAGTAGTCGTTTCCGGCGATCCGCTCGCCCGCGCCCAGCTCCACCGCCCCGAAACGCGCGTGTGCGGGCACCGCGCGGCACAACTGCAACCCGTCAAACCGGAACCGGAAGTCGCTTTCCCACTGTCCGAACCGGAATGAAGCGGGGCCCTCCCGGTGCGG
>ERZ795031.2029-NODE-2029-length-20037-cov-11.577770_pt1 | contig 20037 bp, 18 predicted proteins | sample MGYA00375123_ERZ795031 | MGnify/ENA primary metagenome ERZ795031 (study PRJEB30166, sample SAMN05720159) | activated sludge metagenome | isolation source: anaerobic digester from wastewater treatment plant | place: USA | collected 2015-04-21 ... | reverse complement strand
GAGGGAAAAGTGAAGGAGGCAGTCGAAATAGCACTCAAGCTGACAATGGGACATGATGATTTCGAAGTAGACGTGAGCTTCGTTGACGACTCAGAGATCGCGCAGCTGAATGAGGAGTATAGGGGCGTGCAGGGGCCCACGGACGTCCTGTCGTTTCCAATGGACGACCCGGACGAATTCGCGGCTTACGAAGGCGACTGTGCTGAGTTGGCGGAATGCCCTGACGTGCCCAATATCGTCCCGCCGGACGATTACGACACCTGGGATGATGCCGGCGATCCCGAGGGCCATTTGCTTGGCGATGTTGTGATATCACTTCCCCGCGCAGTGGAGCAGGCTGCGGACTACGGCCATTCATTGGAGCGAGAGGTATGCTACCTCACCGTCCACGGCGTGCTGCACCTTCTTGGGCATGACCACGAAACCGAAGCCGGAGCCTGCCGGATGAGACAGATCGAGGAGTCGGTCATGAATCGGATCGGGCTTCCGAGGTAGCGGAACCTTCTTGCGTATGCAATGTAGCAGGTGGGGGCGGGCAGTTTGAAGGCTCGTAACTTGGGCGAGAGTTTCCGGTTCGCGGCGATAGGAATAGCCCAGGCATTTGGGAGTGAACGTAATATCCGGATACACACAGCCGCAGCTGTGTCAGTAGTGTTGCTCTCGTACGCGCTGGGCCTCGGGGCTCTGGAGACCGCTGCCGTGGTCTTGGCGGCTGTGATCGTGATAGTTGCAGAGATGGTCAACACCGCATTGGAGCATTTCGTCGACATGGTCACTCAAGAGTACCATCCCCTCGCTGCGAAGGTGAAGAACATAGCGGCAGGCGCCGTTCTGACGGCGGCAGTGGGGGCGGCAGTAGTGGGCATCATAATCTTCGGCCCACGCTTGGTATCCATTATCTCGGGAGGCGAGGTGAGACCGTAGATGGCTTCCAACGCCAAAGTGAAGGGCAAGAGCGTCCGCAGGCAGCGGCAGTGGCTCACGGGCATCATAATAGTGCTTCTGTTCGTAAACATCTTGGTGCTGGCTCGGGCCGCCGAACTGATAACCTTCCCGGGTGAGGTGTCCAGCACCGCTCTTTTGCGCGAGGGAGCCATGTCTTTGGCGGATTACTATGAGTCTCAAGCTGTCAAGCTGGGGCTGGATCGCAACAGCGCGGTGCGCGAGGCTCTCGCCAAGTTCAAGTTCGAGATATCCAAGGCGGGCGACGCGGAGGGCATCGCGTACATCATCGGCTACTACGGGCGAGCCACCGGCGATGTCATCGAGCGCGAGCAGGAAAACAGGCGGCGCGAAGCGGTGCTCGCCATCGTCAACTCCGACCCCAAGGTGATAGCAGTGACTGGGCAGGCCATGATAACGGTGTCGACGGGTCAGGACGGGCGGATAGTTGTTGAGGATCCCACTCGTGTGCTGTCGCTTGCCGCCATCGACTCCATACAGAAAAGCCCTGCCCTGACAGGCCTGGCGACTCCGATTGATATCGAGATATCAGCTGGAAAAGCCAACGTGATCACTGCTCGCACTATGCAAGATCGCATACGTCTCCTTCGCGATGAGGTCGATTCACTCCGCCTGTCGCTGGAAGAGCTTAAGCGCACCGCGGGCCACGCAGCCCTCACGGGACGGGGAATAGCCGTTTCGATGTACGATGCTGACGGCGGATTTGTGAACGAAGAGGTCGTTCAGGAAAAGGATATACGGGACGTAGTAAATGAGCTGTTCGCCGCAGGCGCCCAGGGCATCGAGGTGGGCGGGCAGCGGTTGGTTGCTACGTCATCGATAAGGTCGGCGGGCCCCCAGGTTCTCGTCAACCAGCGGCCGATTCCGGTCAACCCCGTGGTGGTCAGGGCGGTAGGGGATCCGCAAGTACTCGAAAGCAGCCTCGATCTCATCAGAAACTCCCTGAAACGGTGGGGGATAAGAGTGGAAGTGGAGCGGTATGACAGCCTTAGCCTACCGCCGTACCGCGCCCAGTGACCGCCCGCCCAAGCGGCGGCGCGTGAAGGTCCGGCGAGTCCGGGTGAGGATGGGCGAGCTTAACTGGCTTGCCCTGCTGCTCCTCGCCTCTATCGTACTGCTCTTCGACTCGCTGGTCATAGCCAGGCAGCTCGGGTTCATTCGTCTTCCGGGCGAGCTCACACAGCTCGACATGGCCCGAAGCGGCTCCATGGCCTATATAGAACTGGCCAGAGCATCTCTGGAACGCGACGAACCAACTGGCGTGGGATCTGCTGAGCCGGTGCTTTCGGGTGCGGCTGAGACGATAGCCCACGCGCGCAGCCGGGAGGAGATCGGCCGCGAGCTCGCCGAGACGGCAGCCGGGCTGTACTCGTCGATGCACACAGACCGGGCACGCGCAGCCACTGAACGTGTGGCTGCTTTGGTGTCCGCCGACGAGCGCGCGCGGAGCAACAGGGGAGCTGAAGCGTACATTCTCATTACGCCTCACGGCTCGAATTCGTCTGTACAGGATCGACGAAGCGCGCTATCCCGCGACACAGTGCAGGCCATTTCCAAGGATCCCATCATCGCGAGGTCGCCTGAAACCATCGAGCTCATCGTGAGCGCGGCGGGCGTATCGTTTGAGGCAGGCGACCCCGTGGTACAGGCAGGGGCCCTGGCTCGCGAGATCGATTCCCTGCGCGCATCCATAGCTCAGGCACGGCAGGACGCCGGCCTCGCTGAGCTGGAGGGCCCTGGTGTTACCGTGATGGCGTACGACGCGCCGTCAGGGTATGCCTGGGACGAGATAGTCCACCAAAAGGACGTGCTGGAGATATTGGATTCGCTCTTCGCCGCCGGCGCACTCGGCGCACAGGTGGGCGGAGAGCGGGTAGTGGCCACGTCCTCGGTGAGGTGTATAGGGCCGATAGTCCTTGTGAACCAGCGTCCTATCGCGGTCAACCCCATACACATCAACGCTGTGGGTAATCCCGCGGCACTGGAGCGGGCGCTCAAGCCGGTGTCAGCCAGGTTTGCGCAGACCGGAAAGCGCATTGAAATCCGTCGCGAATCCTCTATCCACCTCAGTGCATACACAAGAGGGGGTCTGTAGAATTGGGCAACCCACACCAGGGGGTCCGACAAGCCGAGGTCAGCGCGACATCATCGGGCAGTGGTGCCCCGGGCGAGCTAATTCAGGCAGCCCGGGAGGCGCGCGAGAGAGCCTATGTTCCCTACTCCGGATTCCGGGTGGGCGCAGCGGTTTTGGGCAGAAGCGGTCGGATCTTCACCGGATGCAACGTGGAAAACGCCTCATACGGCGCAACAATCTGTGCGGAACGCACGGCCTTCGTGAAGGCAATATCCGAAGGGGAGCGACAGTTTGACCACGTAGTGGTATACTCCAGTGTGCCGCAGCCGGTGAGCCCGTGCGGGATATGCCGGCAGTTCATGTCGGAATTCGGCCTCGACACGTTGGTGACTATGGTGGGCGATGCCGGCGCCGCGTTTACTGTGAGAGTGCGCGACCTGCTGCCCAGTGCATTTCAGCCGGAGGACTTGAGCCTGTGAAATCTGGATTCGTAGCCGTCGTCGGGAAGCCCAACGTGGGCAAGTCGTCTCTCATCAACAGCCTAGTCGGAGCGAAGGTGTCGATTGTATCCGACAAACCTCAAACTACTCGCAATAAGATTGCGGCAATCGCCAACCTGCCCGACGCTCAAGTGGTATTCCTTGACACTCCCGGAATACACAGAGCCCGTCACAATCTCGGCGACCGTCTGGTGCGCACGGCTCGATCCGCCATGGCAGAAGTGGATCTCATCATCTTCGTAGTCGATGCCACGTCCAGTGGACGACCTGAAGATGAGACCGTGGCGTCCTACATAGCCGAGGTGGAGACCCCTGCATGGCTTCTGATCAACAAGATCGACGCCGTTCGCCCAGAGCAGCTGGCGGAGGCTGAGGCCAAATCGAGGCGTCTGGGGCATTTTGAGCGGGTGCGGCTCGTGTCGGCTGCGACAGGGCAGAACATGGAGGGCCTGGCTTCCGAGATCGCGTCGGCGATGCCCGACGGGCCCATGTACTACCCGCCCGATGTAGTGGTGGACAGGCCGGAGGAGTTCCTTGCTGCCGAGCTGATCCGCGAGAAACTGCTGTCTTTAACGCGCGAGGAGGTCCCGCACTCAGTGGCTGTGATCATCGACAGGATGGCGCCCCGAGAGGATCGCGACATAGTCGACATCGATGCTGTGGTCCTAGTAGAGCGGGAGTCGCACAAGGGGATCGTGATCGGCGCCGGCGGACGGGTGCTCAAGCAGGCCGGTGTGATGGCGAGGTCGGAGATTGAGAGCCTCCTCGGATCGCAAGTCAACTTGCAGCTGTGGGTGAAGGTGCGGCGCAGGTGGCGTGACGATCAATCCATGCTGGATAGACTGGGGTTCGACGAGCACTAGACCCTTTTCAGGAAAGGATTCACATATGCGCGTTGACGACTTCGATTATGAATTGCCCGAGCGCCTGATTGCTCAGGTACCGCTTATCGCGCGGGACGCTTCGCGCCTCATGGTACTGACGCGAAGTGAACGGCGAGTGGAGCACAGGCATTTTCGGGACCTTCCGGGCTACCTGAGACCAGGCGATGTGTTGGTGCTCAATGATACGCGAGTCATCCCGGCGCGCCTCGCAGCCACGAGGTCGACAGGCGGCAAGGTGGAGATTCTCCTGCTCACCCCGAAAGGCGGCGACGTATGGGAATGCCTGGCCAGGCCGGGTCGCCGGGCCCAGATCGGCGAGACCCTCTCGTTTGCCGGCGGACGCATGGTCGGACACGTGCTCGGCAAGACGGAATACGGAGGGCGTGTGCTGCAGTTTGTCGCGGCCTCGGGGCTGGACGTAGACTCTCTGGTAGACGCCGTAGGCGAGATGCCTGTGCCCCACTACATAAAGAGCCGGTTGGACCAGCCTGAGCGCTACCAGACGGTGTATGCCCGCGAGCGCGGATCGGCCGCCGCTCCCACCGCAGGGCTGCACTTCACCCCTGAACTGCTGGGGCAGATCGAGCGGGAAGGCGTCAAGATTGCCAGGGTTACGTTGCATGTGGGCTTGGGAACGTTCCGCCCGGTAAAGACGGAGCAGGTCGAGGAGCACGAGATGCATTCCGAGCACTACGAAGTGCCTGCGCAGGCTGCCGAAGCGATCAACTCCGCCCGCGAGGCCGGAGGGCGCGTGATTGCGGTGGGCACCACAACTGTACGCACTCTGGAAAGTGCGGCGGACGCCGACGGTCGGGTAATGCCCGGCGCGGGCTGGACCAGCATCTTCATATATCCAGGTTACGTATTCCGCGCGGTCGACGCGATGGTCACTAATTTTCACCTGCCCAAGTCGACTCTGATCATGATGGTGTCGGCCTTTGCGGGCCATGATTTTGTTCTTGACGCGTACCGCCAGGCGGTGCAGGAGGAATACCGGTTCTTCTCCTTTGGAGACGCAATGCTCATTCTGTAGCGGCAGCGCCGGACATAGCAGGGGTGATAGTGATTCCGACAGTGACTTTGGAAGTAGTGAAACGGTCTTCTGACGGTCGGGCTAGAGCGGGTGTGCTCCACACGCCGCATGGGGATATCCCGACGCCTGTGTTCATGCCAGTGGGCACTCAGGCCTCGGTCAAGACCGTCTCCCCTGATGAGCTCAGGGCTTTGGGCGCGGGGATAATCCTGGGCAACACTTACCACCTCTACCTCAGGCCGGGGCATGACCTGATCGAACGTGCCGGCGGGCTCCATCAGTTCATGTCGTGGGACGGCGCGATTCTCACCGACAGCGGCGGTTTTCAGGTGTTTTCGCTGGGGCCGCTCCGCAAGATCACAGAGCGCGGAGTCGAGTTTCGCTCGCACATCGACGGATCTAGGCACCTGTTCACACCTGAGCGAGTGATGGAGATACAGATGGCCATAGGCGCCGACATCGCCATGTGCTTTGATGAGTGCGCTCCATATCCGTGCGACCATGACTATGCCCGCGAGTCGGCGGCGATGACGGCTCGCTGGGCCCAGCGGTGCCTGGCGGCTCACAACGGGGGCAGGCAGGCGCTGTTCGGGATAGTGCAGGGGTCGGTGTACGCAGACCTTCGGCGCAAGTCCGCGGCGGACATGGTGTCGCTGGGCTTTCCGGGCTACGGTATAGGCGGGCTGTCGGTGGGAGAGCCGAAGGACGTGATGTACTCCATGTTGGACGAGACCGTGCCCTGCCTTCCTGACAACAAACCCCGCTACCTTATGGGAGTCGGTTCGCCCGACGCGCTGCTTGAGGGAGTGGCGCGCGGGATCGACATGTTCGACTGTGTGCTGCCCACCAGGATCGCGCGAAACGGGACAGTGTTCACGCGTCGGGGCAGGATCATCGTGCGCGACGCGGCATACGCGGAGGACCTTCGCCCGCTGGATCCGGGGTGTGATTGCTACGCGTGCCGCAATTTCACCAGAGCCTATATCAGGCATCTGCTGAAGGCGGGGGAAGTTCTGGGGATCCGTCTTACATCCATTCACAACTTGAGGCACCTAGTCCGGATGATGGGGGAAATCCGCGAATCGATCATTGACGGAAGTTTTGATGAGTACCGGAAGGAAACATGGCGGGTCTGGTATAATAACTAGGCAACTCGAACTAAAGCCGGATGGGGAATGGAGGAGTAGTTTGATGGCAATAGCGGCTGCCGCGGCTCCTGGAGCTGCCTCAGGTCAGAGCCTGATTGGGATGTTGCTTCCGTTCGTGGTGCTTATCGGGGTCATGTACTTCATGGTCATAAGGCCGCAGAAAACTCAGCAGAAGAAGCGCGAAGAGATGATGGCAGGGCTGCGCAAGGGCAACAGGATCGTGTCCATCGGGGGGCTTTATGGCGAGATCCTCGATATCAAAGACGACGCGCTGCTCGTGAATGTTGTTGATCAGGGCGAGAAGGTTATCGTCCGTGTCGCGAAATGGGCTGTGCAGGAAGTAATCGGCAAAGACAACCAGCCCAAAGAGAAGGACCAGGCAGCAGGATAGCGCCTGCTGGCCAGACGTTCGCAGGAGGGCATACATATGTATACTAAGCTGTTTCACGGGGCCAGACCTGCACTGAGTGCGCTGGCTGTGTTAATCCTGCTTGCGATTTCGCCTTTGGGCATTGCGGCCTCCGTACCAGCCGCATCGGGCCTGTCGCAGGCCGAACAGGTGGCGGGCGAGTTTGTGACGGCGTTTCAGAAAGGCGATTGGAAGCGGCTCAGCCAGATTTCAGCCGAGGCCGCTCTTTCGTGGGTGGAATATGTGGCGGCGCGGGCGGGCCAAACCGACGGTATCCAGTCGATAATGAGGGTAGAGTCGGCTGCCATGGGCGAGAGCATTCGCGCCAAGGTGTACTTCACCAACAAGGACGGCCAAACACGTCTGAGATACCTGAAACTTCGCGACATTGCGGGCGCCTTCAAGGTCGTGGACGACCGCATGATGGGCTCGGAGTGGGTGTCGCTTTCGTACAGGAAGGGCTTGTTCTCTCGATCGCAGGAGATCTCGGGGGTGCGCGTGAGTGTGATCGGGCTGCTCGAGGCGCCGCCTGAAGTCAAGATCGACCTTTTGATCGAGAACGTCAGCGGCCCAGAGAAGTGCTACATATACCCTTCGCTCGAGGCATTCTACGTCGTGACCGCGGATGGCAGCACACGGCAGAAATACTTTGCGGCGACACCGGCCGAGACGCCGGAGACGCCTCTTGCCCGAGGGTCGTCCATGCGTACCTACGCGATATTCCCGTTCTGGGCCTCCGATCCCACATTCCAGGGCAAGCAGTGGAAGAACATCGAATGGACTCTGTTCATACCGTTCGGCCCAGTGGATCAGTTCTCCTTGGACTATATGTAGGGAACGGCTTACGGAGGAAATCATAGCGTTGATAAGTCTGAAGCAGGTCAAGCAGGATCCGGAAGTTGATGCGTTTGTCAGAAGAGCGGGCCAGAACCTGGAGGCCATGGGGTACACGGAGCATGGCTTTCGCCATGTGAGCCTGGTATCCAACATCGCCCACAATGTGCTGGACCGACTTGGGTATCCTGCGCGCTCGGCTGAACTAGCCGGCATCGCCGGCTACCTCCACGACATCGGGAACGTGGTATCCCGCGATCATCATGGGCAGAGCAGCGCTCTGATGGCCATGTCTATCCTGTCACGAATGGGGATGGACCCAGTCGAGATAGCGGTGATCATGGCGGCCGTTGGCAATCATGAGGAGGAATATGGGCATCCGGTAAACGAGATCTCGGCTGCTGTGATACTTGCCGACAAAAGCGACGTGCACCGCACCCGGGTCCGGAAGAAGGACATCCCCACCATGGATATCCACGATAGGGTGTCGTACGCAGCTGAGCGGTCTTTTCTGGACGTGGATGTCGAGAAACGGGTGATCACGCTCACGCTGACCATCGATACCGGCATCTGTCCGGTAATGGAGTATTTCGAGATCTTTCTGACCCGGATGACCATGTGCAGGAAAGCAGCTTCAGTTCTTGAATGCGAGTTCAAGCTGGAGATAAACGGTGCATGCCTTCTCTAGGCGTGCGGCGCGAGCAAAGTCCCAGCTAGCAGAATCAAACCCTCCGCACGGTGCAATACTACTCTGGACACTGCACCGATGCGGAGGGGTTCGTTTTGCGCTCGTATGAGAGCCTCGTCAAACACGAAGGCAACTCAGCGCTGTTCGCTGCGATCGAGATATCTATCGTATCTACCTTGGCAGGGCGTCCGGTGCATGTGCACGCTGAGGGGGTCAGGGGAACCGGCAAGACCACCATCATGCGCGCCGCCGCGGGCATCCTGCCGATGATCGAGAGAGTCACGGGGTGTGATCACAACTGCCGGCCGTGGGCGCCACACTGCCCCGACCACAAAAGTGTGCCCCCTGCTAGCTTGCGCGAGACGGGCTCCGAATTTGTGCCCATGCCTTTCCTCGAGATCTCCCACTCGGCAAGGCTTGGAACGGTCGTGGGCAGCATTGACTTGGCCCGCGTGGTCGACCGCGATCAGCCGCAGGCTGCTCTGCTTCTGGGCACTATACCCCGAGCGAACCGCGGAATCATCTTCATCGATGAAATCAACAGGCTCGCAGATACCTCGCCTGAGCTCACAGACGTGCTTCTTGACGCGATGGGTACCAAGCCCGGCAGGGTGCAGATTGAAGAAGCCGGCCTGCCGGTAGTGTCGCTCCCGCTGGAGATGGGCGTGTGGGCGGCATCCAACCCTGATGAGGACCCCGGTCCGCTTGAGGATGTCCGGCGTCAGCTGTCAGACCGGTTCGATCTCTCAGTTGAGATGGGGCGGGCGTGTGAACCTGGCATGATCCGCAGGATCTTGGAGTGCGACGACTTCGACGCTCCGCTGCGAGCGCCGGACGTCCCGGCCGTCGGATGCTGGCCGGGCCGCATGGCCGCTGCAGCACTGCTTGCGCCGCGAGTGCTCTTCCCCGATGAGATGGTAGAACTGCTTGCCAATATCTACGTGGATTTCGACATCGAAAGCATACGTGCAATAGAGGCAGCCAGGACAGCCGCGCGCTGCAGGGCCGCACTGGTGGGCAGGAGTCGGGTGTCGATCGAGGACCTAAGAGCGGTTCTCGGCATGGTTTTGCGCCATCGTGTGGAAGTAGCAGCCCTCGCCAACATCCTCAGGTACGTCGACGCCATGCAGGAGAAGTCAGTTCACGGCAGAAACGTCGGCGCTCTCATGCCCGGGTGCGGGGGAGCGCCCGGGCGCCCAGATCCGCAGGGGGCTGGGGAGATGCGGTCGGGCCGTGACGGCGGCCAAGATCGGGCCGACCAGGGCAGCGACTGCGCACGCGGAGGCAGCGCCGGCGGCGACGGCGGCAGCAGCAATGATGCGGACTATGGTTCTTCCCATGGCGGGGTGGGGCTTCGCGCAATACTGCACAAGCTCTTCGAGCACATGCGCTCTGAACACAGCGGTGGCTCGCGTGGTACGGAGCGCGAGGTTCGGCGGCGTCGCTATGGGGCGGATGGTTCCGATGGCGATTCAGTGGACAGCCGCGGGGGCGGTTACGCCGGCGGCGTTGGGTCAGGGACCGGCGCCTGCGGGCGACGACGCACAGGTTCGAGGGCACAGGCAGGCGGCGGGGCAGGCGACGGGGACGGGACGGACTTCCGCCGCACGTTGGATAGTACGATCAGTGAGGTATGCCCTCCCGGTATTGCCCGACCCATTACCCAAGTTGGGCCCAAGATTGTGTTCGCTGAGGAAGATCTGATTTGAGGCCTGACGAGCTTGCAGCGTTCGCCGCCGAAGTCAATTGTCGACTAAACCGCGGGCTCGGGGTGCGTGTGGGCGAGACCGCTCTGGTCTCGCGCCGAGTGCACGTCATCGATCCCGCGCGCGCGGATGAGGCGCAAGTGAAGTGTGCTGCAGATGCCGGACGGGTCTTCTACCATCGCAGCGCTGCTGATGAGGTAGTTCATATCGACATCTTCCATTCGTTGGCCGACATCAGCCATTACGCCCTCGCTCAGGCAGCTAGGCGGGCGGTTGACGAGTTCACGCGTGAAGGATGCGTGGGCTCTTCGTCCTCGGCAGCCTTGGCGGATTTCATCGACGTGCAGACTGCTACAGGCGGAGGCAGGATAACCGGCAGCCTCAAATACGGTCGGAAACAGTCTCTCATGACGGCTCATAGAGGGCATGTACATCTGGCTGCGCTCATGGGGCATGAGGCCTCGGGGTTACTCTATTACCTAGTGCGCGATGCGGAGCAGGTAATACAGGGGCAGGGGGCGGAACTCAGGCGACTGGACCGCATCGTCAATGACGCTGACCCCGGGGGGACTCCAGTCGACCTGTCCCCTTATTCGGCTCCCACAGACTCGCTCCTGCAGGAACATGCTCCGCCGGCCAGTCTCACTGATGACTGCGCCATGATGAAAGACGCGCTAGACGCGGCGGCCGACTTCGGTTCTGTGTCAAGCCTGGCCAGTTTCCTGGAGTGCGTGGCCGCGTCACGCCGGCGCGATAATCCCTATGCACTTCTCGAACGCGAGTACGGGGATGCCGAGGCGATGCTCTCCCGCCTGCGCGCATTGGAGATACTGAGCGGCGACGGAGCTTCTCTGGCATTGACTGACAAAGGAAGGCATCTGGTCTTCTTTCTCCGGCGGTTCGCACGCGAGATAGAGACGCAGATGCGAAAGGTAATCAGGCGAAGCGGGCGCCCTCGCGCCATTCCCCTCGATAAGAGCGACTTCTCGCGGGGCAGAGCCCGGGGCGCATCAGTCAGGGAGTCGCGCACAATCATGTCGGCTGAAGAGGCCGACTTCAGGGGCGCGATATCGGTGCCCGGGACCATCAGCCAGTGGGCCGTTCGCTGTTCGCAGCAGGGGCGGCGAGGGCCGGTTGAGCCGTGCGATGTCCGGATCGAACAGGCACGCAGGCGCCTAAGGGTTGATGTGTGCCTGCTGATTGATGCCAGCGCCAGTATGGCGGGGAAACGCATCCAGGCCGCAAAGCACCTGGCCAGATACATGTTCCTCACCTGCCGGGACCGCGTGAGCGTGTTGACATTCCAGGACCGCAGCGTGACGCCGCATGTCATACGAGCGCGTTCGCACCGGGCTCTGGAGCAAGGCTTATCCACGGTGAGGCCTGCAGGGCTTACCCCCCTAGCTGCCGGCATTGTGGAGGCTGTGCGACTTCTGGGAACGGCACGTCATGCGCCGGCCATGCTGGTGCTGTTGACGGACGGGATACCCACGATGAACCAATGGACCGGCGATCCTGCACGCGATGCCCTTACCGCGGCAGAGCAGATCGCCGAGAACGGCATACCCTTTACGTGTATCGGGCTCGCTCCGAACAAGAGCTTCCTGCGCCGGCTCACCGAGATTGCCCACGGCACACTCTACATCGTAGACGAGTTTGACCGGGATGTACTGGCGAAACTCGTGAAGGACGAGCGCAGCAAGGTGCAAACGTGATACTATAAGCATACAGAAGGGCAAACGGCTGTCAGGTCGAATAGTCCCTGATTAGGGTGGAGAGTGGATGTCGCAGAAGAAGAGAACGTGGGAGCGAGTCGCGGCAGATGCGCGAATCGCAGCAGAACTGTCCGCGCGTTGCGGCATCTCGCTGGGCATGGCCGGGGTCCTAGCAAACAGGGGCATTGTGGATGAGAGAAGCGCCAGGCTCTTTCTTGAGCCGGACATCGCCAACATGCACGATCCATTTGCGCTCCCCGATATGCAGGCTGCTGCCGGACGACTGCTGGACGCGGTTCGCCGAGGCGAGAAAGTCAGAATATACGGCGACTATGATGTGGACGGCATATCGTCCGTGTCGCTTGTGGTGTCAGTGCTCCGTGCGTGCGGAGCTGATGTGGACTACTACATCCCCAATCGTCTGATCGAAGGGTATGGCCTGAGCACTGAGGCGATTCAGAAGGCCGCAGAGGACCGAGTGGCGCTCCTCGTCACTGCCGACTGTGGAATAGGTGCATTCGACGAGGCGGAGGCGGCTCGATCGTGTGGCGTAGATTTGATTATTACGGACCATCATGAGGCCGGCGCGGGCGTGCCCCGGTGCGCTGCCGTGGTCAACCCCAAGCGTCATGACTCCGACTACCCCTTCAAGGAACTGGCCGGGGTGGGCGTGGCATTCAAGCTGTGCCAGGCTCTCTGGCGCCTTGCCGGCAGGCCCGACGGCGCGGCCGATCCCCACGGCTATCTCGACCTTGTGGCCCTGGGCACCATAGCGGACGTCGTTCCGCTGCTCGATGAGAACAGGATCATTGCCAAGTTGGGCCTGGCGATGATGAGCCGTTCGACGAACCTTGGCATTCAGAGCCTGCTGGACGTGGCTGGGCTCACCGGCCGCGAGATTAAGGCAGGCAACGTCAGCTTCACGTTGGGGCCCCGGGTGAATGCCGCAGGCCGCTTGGGCGACCCCAGCCTCGGCGCCAGGCTCTTCCTTACTGACTCCCGGCAGGAGGCGTCGGAGCTCGCTTCGATGCTTGATGAGGAGAACCGAAAACGTCAGGAAATCGAGGTTTCCATCCTCCGGCAGGTGTGGGAGCCTGTAAGCAAGATGAACACCCAGTCTACGCGGGCTATTGTACTTGGCTCCGGAGAGTGGCACAGCGGCGTAATAGGCATAGTAGCATCCAAGATCGCCGAGATGACTTACAGGCCTACTGTGCTAGTGGCACTGGAGGGCGACGTAGGACGCGGGTCCGCCCGGAGTATCCCCGGGTTCAACCTCTTCTCCGCCTTGACGGAATGTTCTGACCTACTGTTGAAGTACGGCGGGCATGCGCAGGCGGCGGGGCTGTCTATACGAGCGGATGATATCGAGGCGTTCAGGGAGCGCATGAACAGGATAGGGCACGAGCGGCTGACCGAGGCGGATCTCATTCCCAAGCTGTACTATGATGGGGAACTGATGGAAGCAGAGATTACCGATACCTTGGCGCGCCAGCTCGCGGCATTGGAACCGCACGGCCTGGGAAACCCGAGCCCGGTATTTGTGACGCGCAACATGCTCGTGCTCGAGCAGCGGAGTGTGGGGGCTGACGGCAGGCACCTCAAGCTGAAACTGGGTCGGGGAGATGCGGTGGTGAGCGCAATAGGTTTCAGGATGACCCAGCGCTATTCGGACATCGCTCGGAACTCGGCTGAAGTAGACGTAGCTTACTCGCTGGACGTGAATGAGTGGAACGGCAGGGCGTATGCGGAGATGAACCTGAAGGACATAAGGCGGTCGGGTATAGGATGAGCGCCCGTCGAGTATCTGCAGATCATTGACTGGGTGAATGGGGGGCGAAGGGGTGGGGATTAGGCGGTCTGACCGAACACTGACTAAGCTGATCGAACGGGTCAGGGCTACAAGGCCCGATGTTGACGTCAGCATTGTCGAACGCGCTTGGGACTATGCCGAGCAGGCACACCATGGGCAGATCCGCGAATCCGGCGAACCGTACTTCGACCATCCGGCTGCTGTAGCTTTCATCCTGGCCGACATGGATCTTGATCCCAACACCATCGCCTCCGGCCTGCTCCACGATGTTGTAGAGGACACCGGAAAGCACTATGAGGAACTGGCCTCGGCGTTTGGCACAGAGGTGGCTGGGCTGGTAGACGGAGTCACCAAGCTTTCGCGGATGGACTTTAAGACCCGCGAGGAGCAGCAGGCCGAGAGCCTGCGCAAGATGTTTGTGGCGATGGCCAAAGACATCCGAGTGATCCTGATCAAGCTGGCCGACAGGCTTCACAACATGCGAACTCTGAGAGAGTGCCAACTGGACAAGCAGAAGCGCGTCGCCGGCGAGACTGTCGAGATATATGCTCCGCTCGCCCACAGGCTCGGCATGTGGAGGATCAAATGGGAACTTGAGGATCTGGCCCTTCGGTACCTGGAACCCGGCGTCTACTATGAGCTGGTAGAGAAGGTAGCCACCAAGAGGCAGGAGCGAGAGGGGTATATCGAAGAAGCAAGGCAGACTCTGTCTGCGGCCCTTGAGGAGATCGGAGTCCCCGCCGAGATACAGGGCCGTCCCAAGCACTTCTACAGCATCTACCAGAAGATGATCAAGCAGGGCAAGGACTTCAGTGAGATATGGGACCTAATGGGGCTACGTGTGATCGTGGGCACGCTGCGCGAGTGCTACGCGGTACTCGGGGCCGTCCATAGTATATGGAAGCCGATTCCCGGGCGGTTTAAGGACTATGTGGCTATGCCCAAGTCCAACATGTATCAATCGCTGCATACAACGGTCATCGGGCCGCGCGGCGAGCCGCTTGAGATCCAGATCCGAACATGGGAGATGCACCGCACGGCAGAGTACGGGATAGCGGCCCACTGGCGCTATAAAGACGGCGGCGCCGGAGGCGGCGACTTTGAGGACAAGATCACCTGGTTGCGACAGATCCTCGACTGGCAAAAGGAGACGCACAATGGTACCGAGTTTGTCGAAACGCTCAAAGTTGACCTGTTCTCAGACGAGGTGTACGTGTTCACCCCGAAGGGCGATGTGAAGACGCTTCCGGCGGGGTCTACCCCCATAGACTTCGCCTATGCAGTCCATACCGACATCGGCAACAGGTGTGCAGGCGCGCGGGTGAACGGCAGGATGGTCCCGCTAGGGACACTGCTCGCGACGGGCGACATCGTAGAGATTGTGACCAACAAGGCGCAGACCGGGCCCAGCCGAGATTGGCTTAACATCGCCAAGACGTCCAAGGCCAAGGGCAAGATCAGGCAGTGGTTCAAGGAGCAGCGGCGCGAGGAGTCGATTGAGCGTGGCAAGGAGATGCTCGAGAGGGATCTGCGCCGCATGGGACACGAGGTTCATGCCAACCTCAAGGAAGAGCGCCTCGCCGAGGCGGCACACAAGTTCAGCTACCAAAACGCCGACGATCTGCTTGCCTCCATTGGCTACGGCAAGCTGTCGGCTGCGATGGTAGTGGGCAAGCTGGTTCCCGAAAAGGCCGCGGAGAAGAGCCCCGAGTCGGTGTTTGAGGAGGCGGCGCGACCTCTGGCTGGGGCCGCGCGGCCGTCGCGGTCAACCCACGGAGTGGTGGTCAGGGGGATCGACGGTGTACTAGTCAGGTTCGCCAGGTGCTGCAATCCCGTGCCGGGCGATCCGATTGTGGGCTATATCACCCGCGGGCGCGGAGTGTCGGTGCATAGGGAGGACTGCCCCAACATCTCGGCAATGATGGGGGAGGATGAGGGCAGGCAGGTAGATGTAAGCTGGGACACGGGCAACGCCACGTCTTATCCTGTAGAAATCGAGATGGAAGCCAGCGACAGCCCAGGGCTGCTCACAGGCGTAATGAACGCAGTGCTGGAGATGAAGGCGCATGTGAGCGCGGTGAACGCCAGGACCTTGCGCAACCGGATGGCCCTCATCAACATGACTGTGGAGATAAACGACGTGGCGCATATGAACAACGTCATCGGCAGGCTGAAGCGGCTTCAGGGCGTGCAGAACGTACATCGGGCCAGGCCGAGCTGATCGAGGCGGGTACGGGCGAATCGGCGCGGGCCGGGCCGATAGGCAGCAGGGGTGGTGAATCAACTGAGAGCTGTCGTGCAACGAGTGAAGAGCGCCCAGGTAAGTGTGGACGGCGAGATAGTGGGTCGCATAGGCCCGGGGCTGATGGTGCTCTTGGGCGTGGCGGAGGGCGACGGCCCTGAGGACGTACGCTACATGGTGGACAAGATCCCGAGCCTCAGGATTTTCGATGATGCTGATGGGAAGATGAACCTGTCCTGCCTGGACGTGGGCGGCAGCGTTCTGGCTGTTTCGCAGTTCACGTTGCTCGGTGACTGTCGGCGTGGGCGTCGCCCCAGTTTCACGGCTGCGGCCGGGCCTGATCTAGCCAACACCCTTTACGAGCAGTTCGTTCAGGGCGTCAGGGCGCTAGGTGTGGAGGTGGCCACCGGCGTGTTCCGGGCGGAGATGGAGGTCAGCCTGATCAACCACGGCCCGGTCACAATCATTCTGGATAGTTCAAAGTCGTTCTGAGCCCGAACCAGAACGATCAGGTGAGGAGGAGGCCGGCTAGTGGCGGACAAGGGTGCTCTCAGAGTGGACAGGATTCCCGTGGGCCCGCTTTCCACTAATTGCTATGTGGTGTGGCGCGAAGGATCGAACGTTGCGGCGGTGATTGACCCGGCGGCGCATGCAGAGCAGATAGCCGGGAGGCTGGATCGTAGCGGCCTGACATGCGGGGCGATCATCAACACCCATGGTCATCCCGACCATATTGGGGCCAACGGCATGCTGCGAAAGCTGACAGGCGCCCGGGTATATGTCGGGGCAGAGGACTCACATATGTTGGCACACCCCGACGACATCTTCCGTGTACTGGCCCGTTCGGGGGGCGAAGGCGATAAGCTGGACGCAGATGAAGTCCTGGTAGACGGCGACCGGCTCAGCGTGGGCGATGTGGAATTTTGCGTGCTGGCAACGCCGGGCCATACCCCCGGCGGCATCAGCCTGTCTATTGAGAGCGACTTGACTGTGTTTACGGGCGATATGCTATTTAAGATGGGCGTGGGACGCACCGACTTTGCCGGAGGCGACGAGGTCGCGCTTTTTGACTCCATTTATCGAGTGCTCTTCAGCCTGGACCAGCGTACGAAAGTGTACCCGGGTCACGGGCCCGATACCACTATAGCAGCGGAAATGGCCTGGCACGGGAGATCGCATTCGCGTTGACACTGGGCAATTCTGTAGGTTACAATGACGTGGGTTATACAGGTCAGCTGGGAGGGTATTGCGTTGATATCAGGTATGCGAAAACGTATGGGCGTGTTTGTGGCCGTGATAGCGGGCCTTCTGGCGCTCGGAATGATTATCCCTATGCTCTTTAGTGGTTCCAGTCCCGGCGGCGCCGCCGCCCGCCTTACAGTGGCCAAGGTCAACCGTGAGCGCGTATCCGCCCTCGACTTGAACCGCGAGTTCTACAGGCTGTATTACTATCGCACGTCATTCGGAGGGCTGAAGGCGGAGGACGTGGACGCTCTCCGTTCACAGGCATTGGATAGCCTGTTGGAGCAGGCTATCATACTTGACGCAGCCAAGTCGGCGGGCCTCAAGCCCAACCAGGAGCAGGTGGAGGCAGCTTATAAGGCAGAATTGGGCTACTTCAAGAGCGAGCAGGAGTTCATCCAGGCCATGTCCGGTTGGGCCTATACTCCAAAGACCTACAAGCAGGAGCTTGGGAAGCGCCAGCTTATTGACAAATACCCGCTTTATGCAAAGCCGGTCGAGGTTACTGAGGACGATGTGAACGCCGAGTTCGAGCGCGCCCAGAAGACCAACCCCAAGCTTACACTGGACGAAGCTCGCGAGAGCATTGAGAAGCTCGTGCGTGCGCGCAAGGAAAAGGAAGCGCGCGATAGCTTACTCGCCGAGCTGCGCGAGAAGGCCAAGATCAAGATAATCGACTCGCAGGTGCTGGCGTACCGGGCGATGCAGGATGAGAAATTCGATGAAGCGGTGAAACTGTACAAGAAGGCCATCAAGCAGTCGCCTGAGGATCCATATCTCCAGGTTTCGCTGGGCAGAGCGCTGGCAGCTGCAGGCAAGGGGAATGACTCGAAAGCTGCCTTCGAAAAAGCGGTCAAGCTCCGGGCGGATGACCGGTTCATCCTGATCGCTCAGGCCGACAGCCTCAAGGACGCGGGGGAGACGGACGCGGCGGCTGATGTGTATCGCCATGCGGCCCAAGTCGCGGGCGAAGATCTTTTCGCGCACGGCCTGATCCTGGATGCGTTTGAGGAGATGGGGCTGGAAGACGACGCCCAGGCACAGAAGGGCAAGATCGACGCGCTTCAGAAGGCGCTGGTCGAGCGGTATGAGGCTCAGCAGAAGGCCGCAGAGGACGGACAGGACACAGAGGACGCTGTAGGAGCCGAGAACTCGCAGGAGTAGTGTCTTGAGCGCGTGGGGTGGGCGGGCGCGGGCAGCCGGCTCACAGCCTGCAAATCAATGAGGATCGTATGCGGGCGGGCTTGGGCTCGCCCGTTTCCGTAACCAATGGCCTGGGCTGGCCAGGTTGGGCTATAAGGATTGCGGGAGGGTGCTTGCAGTGGGGATAGTTGCGCCAAGAGGCACTTTCGACATAATGCCGGACGATGCGGGGCTGTGGCAGTTCGTGGAGGGCCTGGTGAGGCAGACCTTTGAGAAGTGCGGATACAGGGAGATACGTACACCTGTGTTCGAGCACACAGAGCTGTTCGAGCGGGGCGTGGGGTCGACCACCGATATAGTTGAGAAGGAAATGTACACCTTCAAAGATAGAGGCGGTCGGCTGATCACGTTGAGGCCCGAGGGCACGGCCCCGGCAGTGCGGGCCTTCGTCGAACATGGGTTGGCCAACCGCACGCTGCCGGCCAAGCTGTACTACATGGGCCCTATGTTCCGGTATGAGCGCCCTCAGGCAGGACGTTATCGGCAGTTCCACCAGTTCGGAATGGAGGTCATGGGTGCCGCCGGCCCGGAGGCCGATGCCGAGGTGATCGCCGCGCCGCTTGAGATCTTCCGCGCCATGGGCATTCAGGATGTGGTGGTCAACCTCAACTCCATTGGGTGCCCTGTATGCAAGCCCGCTTACAGGGAACGGCTCCGCGAAGCGTACGCTCCCGTGCTGGGCAGGCTGTGCCCGTCGTGCCAGGCGCGCTATGACCGCAACCCGCTCAGGCTGCTCGACTGCAAATCCGAGGAATGCCGGGCGGCCTTGCCTGAGCCGCCCACCATATTCGGCCAGCTCTGCCCCGAGTGCAGCGCACACTTTGATGGGCTGAGGCGGTTCCTTGACAAGCTGGGTGTCGGCTACGTGATCAACCCGCGCCTAGTGCGTGGGCTGGACTACTACACCAAGACCACGTTCGAGTACAACGTGGGCGGCATAGGCTCACAGGACGCGATAGGCGGCGGTGGGCGCTATGATGGGCTCGTGGAAGAGTGCGGCGGACCGCCCACGCCGGGTGTGGGAGTCGCCTGCGGAATGGAGCGATGCGTGCTCGCGGCGGAGGCGAGTGCTTCTGATCGGGATCACCAGGCACGTTTGGACGTGTTCATCGTATCGCTGGGCGACGCAGCGCGCGAGAGAGCCTTTGAGCTGGCGTATGACATGCGCAGAGTGGGGCTTGCCGCTGATTTCGACATGGTCGGAAGGGGCCTGAAGGCTCAGATGCGCTATGCGGACAAGATGAGGGCGCGCTTCGTGGCCATAATAGGCGATGACGAGCTCACAACTGGAGAGGCGGCTGTCAAGGACATGTCCACCGGGGAGCAGACACGTGTCGCCCAGGCGGATCTGGCGGCATACGTAGGGCGGCGTCGGCAGGTCATGTCGTGATACCGGCAGGCGGGGCAGCACAGCAGCTGGCTGCGGTGGAATAAGCTGCAATTCACGCCTATTGGTCGCTCAGTCTGGCATGTGTAGCTTTGTTGAAACGCATTCGGGCGTGTGATATCATAGAGCCGACATCTGATCGAGCTGTTACCCTACTGTGCGCGTAGGCGCGCTGGCTGTTTGCTTCCAACAAAGC
>ERZ795031.2019-NODE-2019-length-20104-cov-6.227343_pt1 | contig 20104 bp, 20 predicted proteins | sample MGYA00375123_ERZ795031 | MGnify/ENA primary metagenome ERZ795031 (study PRJEB30166, sample SAMN05720159) | activated sludge metagenome | isolation source: anaerobic digester from wastewater treatment plant | place: USA | collected 2015-04-21 ... | reverse complement strand
AAAATAGCCTGGATACAACAAATTTTAGTGTCCAACTTTTTGTCCGCAGGCCCGGAACACAAACCGGTCCTAACTTGATATTGTATTTATCACAAATCTCTTCACTGCGTTCTCTTGCTTCGATAAATAACTCAGGAGAACGGAAACCAACTGCTTCGCCGTACGGGAACAATGGAGAAAGAACAGGATTGCATCCTATCTTAGCTAATTTTTCTACGCCCTTTAGAGTTTCTTCAAGTGGTTCAAGACCAACTATTATAAGTGACCTTACATAGTTCTTACCAAATATATCAACAGCCTTTTCGATGAAATCAAGATATCTTCTCTGACCTACATCAGCCTTTTCCTTACAATATCTCTGAAGATATTCTGGACTGTTAAGCTCAATATTAGTTGAAATACCATATACGCCAATTTCCTTCACATATTTAAGGTATGCTTCATATTCATGTTCTTCCTTGTATCCTCTGAATCCTCTTGGAGGTGTCATAAGGTCAATATCGAGATCCTTATATTTCTGTGTAAAGAACTTATACATATCTGTAAGACGCTCAATATCATCAGGAGTCTTAGCATTACCACTTGAAAGAAGCCCGTGTCTGACCTTAGACTGAGAAAGTGCTATCTGAAGAGCAGTATCGAGACCAGTAATAGAATTAAATTCATACTCACATTCTACAGCATTACAGAATTTACAAGCATTAGCACAGCCACTGAGGAGCCGAATACGTACTCTGTCTGTATATGTGTTTACATATGTTGTAATTGACTTGCCCTCGATCCAAATCTCATCCTTCATATAATCAGGAGGAGTAATAGCTTTAGTTAAAAATGACTCACCCTTGTCATCAATGATGTACAGATCATCACCATCTGAAGTAAGTGTAAACTTTGATTCAGGATTAACATCTGCTGTTGCATACTGATTAGCAAAAACAAGTGTAACACCTGTACAGGTAATATAATCATTCATAAGCCAAATAGGCGACATATTATTGAGATACTCTGTTGCCTTTTCATCAACCTTTATTCCATCGCACATTAAATGAGCCTTTACTACAAAATTTCTATCCATTTTTCAATACACTCCTTAAACAATAATAATACTTATTAGTCAAATATTCTTATAACAGGCTTAAACTTTGTTGATGTTTGAATGAACCTATTGGTATACTGAATTTTAACGTTCATGCTCTTATCAATAAGCGAATAGAGTGAATGTCTAATAAGCGACTCTTCATCTTTTGTAAGATTATAAATTCCATTCTGAAGATAAACTATTATCTCGTCATTAGCTACCTGTGCAATCTGATATTTCAGACCCATAACTGAAACACGTGTTTTAAGGAACCAGTTATATGCAAGATCCATGAATGCACTTGCAGGTATTTTTTCATTGTTAGAAATAATACAATCCATTTCTCTTCCGTTAACTTTGGTTATTGTTCTGAAATGGCTTCCGCATGAGCATTTTACCTTTGAATTAATAGTTACAACATCATTTTGCCAGTAACGAATAAGAGGAGTAACTTTATTGATAAGATTTGTTCCAACAACTACACCTATGCCGTTTGTGATATTTTTATGTGTATCACGGTCAACTACTTCGATATAACTTGCATCCTCTTCAAGGTGATATACCCCACCATTGCATTCGAGAGCAATCCTGGTAAGTTCCTCGCTGCTATACTCATCATAGATAGTTACACCTAGTGCTTTTGCCATTTTATCACGGGTCTTCTTGTCTGACTGTTCAGAATGAACTATAACATAACCAACGCCATAATCAGATAATTTGACTTTAAGGTCGCAGATCTTGCTGAGATATGTAGGATAAGTTGAAATAATAAGCGGTCTTGTTTTCTTTATGTGTACTACAGCGTCTTCAACATTAGTTGTTGTTGGAAGAAAATCAAGTTCGTAATCACCGTATATATCTGAGATTCACCATGGACAAGTATAAATAAACAATACTCTGTCTGATTTTTTATACTTAAAATCAGACTGTCTTATATACTGACGTATTCCCTGCATTGTATCATGATAAATAGCATCTACATCAAGAGCAATTGTTGCAAATCTTCCTGATGAACCAGAACTTCTTGTAGAAATATCCCAGTCACTCTGATCTTTAACTATTTTATCAGGGAAACCGTCTATAAGCTCGTCTTTGTGCAAAAATGGTAATTTTTCAAAATCTTCAAAGGTTTTTATATCGCCAGGCTTAAAGCCTACAGCACCATACTTTTCTCTGTAAAGCGGAATATTCTCGTATGCATAATTAACAAGATTAATAATCTTCTCCATCTGATATTCTCTGATTTTTTCGTAAGGATAATTTGGAAAGTCAATAATATCTTTTAATTCACTATCCATCAATTTACTGATCGCCTTACTGTGATTCATTTGTGCGAATCTTTTTTGACCATTTTCCCATATCCTTTTGTACTCAATTGCATTCATAATTTTTAGCCAGTATGAATAATATCATACCTCTCCTTTCATAATAAAAACAATATTATATTGCTCAACAAACTTACTCTTGAATTTTCTATTTTACACCCAAAACTTCATATAATTATTCAAGAGTTAGTTGATGTAGCAATATCAAAAAAATGAAACCATAGACTTTCAAATCAACTCGTTATTATAATGCGAGACCTGATTTTTTCAATAAAATATTTCGCAGCATAAAACTACGAATTCCAATGGTTAAACTTAGAATTATAATATTTCATAAAAACTTTGCCTTACTCTAATCATATATGCTGACAATTAAGAAGATAGGCAATATATACAAAAATCTTTTCATATTAAACTGTCAGATTCTAAAAACACACATATTTGTTATTTTCTTTTCATCAAAATAAGAAAAATGATAAAGACTTGTCGAAGTTAATGCTCCAATGTTATCAAGCTATATAAATGCATAAAATCGATCTGTTTATACTATTTAGTTTATGCTTTAAAAAGTTATTAAAAACAAAATTATAAATTAATTCTAAATTGTAATTTAAAACATTATTACGAACACTAGCCATATTAAAATGATATACAAGCAGAAAGAAACATTCGGAATATTGAGACGAAAACTAGAGTGTCCGGATGTTTCAGATCCGTTGACGGAACAAAAAGATCACTTGAAGATCATGTCATATATTTTCACAGCTATCAAGAGCGGTATTATTGGCTTTGATGCTATTCATTGTACTGTTTTAGGTGAATCTGTGTCCATCTTTGCTCGGAGGTTCTGATTAGTTACGTGTTTTAAATTATTTGCAGATATTTTGTAAGAAGAATAGAAAATCCAAAGTTAACTTTATTATTCTTTTTTGTGATTGATTTGTTGTTATTATTGTTATAACGAAAATTATTAATCTAATATAAGGAACTCATCGAGTTGGCTTTCATTTTTTTTGGTCAATTGTTTTAGCTTGTCAGTTATGGCATATTTACTTATTTCATCAATATTCGCGTAACAATTGAATAAGTATCTCAATGTCATATATCTTTTCACGATATTAGAACAAATATTTTCTTTAATTGCATAAATATTTGAAAGGGAATTGTCACTATCAACTCTTTCAAGTATTTTTTTATAGAACTCTATTTTTTGAAGAGTTGTAAACTTCATTTTTCCCTTTTCATCATCTGAAAATTCACTGAGCTCTTTTTCCCTGTCTGCAAAAGCCCATAAATTATCGTGACCATAATTATACATAAAATGTGATTTATTAATTGTAATGGGAGGATATTTCCTAAATATTCTGTAACACAAATCCATATCCTCGCTTGCTTTCATTGATTCATCAAAGTAGCCAATATCATCAATAACACTTTTTTTAAGCACTAATGTATTTATTTGATAAAAATAAAAATCTGTTTTCAGAATATACTCATAAATACTTGGTGGGAAGATCCATAATGGATCATCAACTGATACTCCCAACTCGTTTTTTAATTTATCACGGTGAATCTTTTTGAAATACGGCGATTGACATAAATCAAACTTTTTACCATAATAATTCTCTGTCCAAAGCGCACAGCACACTGAACGCCGCGTATGCTGCATCTCCTCTATTGCTTCCTCAATATGAAATGGGAACCATATATCATCTGAATCAAGAAACGCAATATATTCTCCGTTAGCATTTTCTATTCCTTTGTTGCGCGAAAATGAAACGCCCATGTTTTTTTCGTTTTTTAAATACTTAACCTTATCTTTGTAATTATCAAACAATACATTTTCCGTGTTATCCGTTGAAGCATCATTCACAACAATAATCTCAATATTATCATATGTCTGTTCCAAAACGGAATCAACAGCTACAACAACGGTGTTTTCACGATTAAATACTGGTATAACTACACTGACTAATGGTAAATTTATTCTTTCGCTCATTTATACACCTTTTTATTTAACATTTACTTAAATAATTATTGTAATCACCAATAAAAGTACGTATATGTTTATTCTTTACTTCAACGACCTTATGAGCCACTTTATTAATAAAATATCGATCATGAGATACCGCTATAACAGTTCCGTCAAATCCATCAATAGCATTTTCAAGTGCTTCCTTGGTAGGAATGTCAATATGGTTTGTAGGCTCGTCAAAAATCAATGTGTTGACCTGATTCTGAAGCAAAATCGCAAGACGCACTCTAATACGCTCTCCTCCTGAAAGTCTTCCTATATTTTTCTGTACATCTTCCTTGGAGAATAAAAATCTTGAAAGAATACTACGTGAACGTTCTTCGCTCAAACCTGTCGAAAGTCGGAAATATTCCAAAAGTTTCTCATTGTCATCATCAAACTCAATAAGTTGGGGCAAATAACCAATCTTGACGCTTGGAGCAATCTTTATTTCACCACGTACATCAAGCGGTGACTCATTCATTATTGCTTTAATTATAGTTGACTTTCCGCTACCGTTTGAACCGATGAGTACTATACGTTCGCCTTTAAGAATATCCATATTTACGTCTTCAACTATAACTCTGTTTTCAGTGCTTATACTAAGATTTGAAACTTCTATAACATGTTTACTATTTTTAAGCACTTCTTCAAATGAAAGACTAATCTTTTTAGTTGCTTCCGGCTTAGGAACAAATGACTGCTCTTTCTCACGTTCAAGCCTCTTCTTAACGACTGATGCCTTACGCGTCATTGCGGTACTGTTTGTAGCCATACCTGCATCAGCAAAACGTTTATATTGTTTTTCCAACTTGTCAAAATAGTCTTGTTGCATTTTGTATTCCATAAGTTGTTTATTATAACGTTCTTCTTTTTCTACAAGATACTGTGAATAATTAGTCGAGTATATCTCAGGGCGATTTTTATTGATCTCAAGTATCTTATCAGAAACTTTATCAAGGAATACACGGTCATGTGAAACTATAACTGCTGCACCATTAAAAGACTTCACATATTCTTCAAGCCACTCTATTCGTTTTATATCCAAGTGATTCGTAGGCTCATCAAGCAGAATAAGATCTGGCTGCTGACAGAGAGACTTAGCCATATGAATAAGAGTCTTTTCACCACCGCTCAGCACATCATATTCACTGTTAAGTATATCATCAGATATATTCAAGCCATTTGTAACAATATTGATATTTGTTTTTATATCATAACCGCCTTCTTTAGAAAATTTTTCCTGAAGTGCACTGTATTCTTCTACCCATTTTATACAGTCATCAGATTCGGGATTCTCTTCCATTTTCGTGAGTAGTTTCTGCATCTCCTCTTCCATATCAAGAAGGGGCTTATATGCATCAAGCAAAACCTCTCTCACTATTCTTTTGTCATGCTTGTCAGGGGCTGTCTGATCAAGATAAGCAACTTTCGCATCTTTTTTTATGCTTATCGAACCGCTGTCGATCTTTTCGGTACCGAAAATCATCTTAAGCAAAGTAGACTTTCCGCAACCATTTTGACCAACAACAGAAATCTTCTCTCCTTCATTCAATGAAAATGAGAGATTCTCAAAAAGAGTACCATAACCAAAATTCTTACTAACTTTACTAACCTCTAAAATTAACATTAAAAAGCCTCCAAATCTCACCATCAAAAATATGCGATAAGATAAAGAAGATACAAGAACATTCTAACTTTAACAGCAGCAACTTACTAAAGCCACTTACAGAAACCATATTCAATCCAATTTATCAAACTGTAAATCAAAATCTTAGAACAATCAGTGAAATCATTAATTAATCAATCTACTAAATGAACCCACTTTTAGGATACACAAATTATTTATCTTATCAAAAAACAGTTAAACAAATTACTCTTTTACTATTATTACTTATCATCAATGACACATATTTAAGCGGCAACTCAATAACTATTTGTGATTATACACTAAATTATAACCCTTTGTCGAGAATCCGACAAAATTAAACATACCAATTCGTATAAATCAACAATTCCGAAATCAAAAACGAGTTATTTTTGTATATTATTTTAAAGTCATCGGGCGAAAGATAGCTACAGTGACTGTGGCTCCTGACTGTAATGTAAAATGCCTCAATGTATTCAAACACGAGCTTATACGCATGCTCATAGCCCCTTATCCTAACCATGTTCAGCCATTCACGCTTGATCAGCGAGCGAAAGGATTCAATGCAGGCGTTGTCATACGGATATCCTATCTTTGAATGGCTTAACTGCACAATTTTTGCGGCTTCAAGATATGCCTCAGAAACATACTGCGACCCTCTGTCGCTGTGGAGTACGAGCGGAGAGCTGACCCCTATCAACTTCATCGCTTTGCACACGGTATCAGCTACGTGTACCGCTTCAAGTGTTGTTGAGAGTGTCCATGATACGATCTTACGCGAATAAAGATCCATAATGTTCGTGAGATAAACGAAGCCTTTCTCTGTCGGAATATACGTTATGTCGCTGCTCTAGGCAGCATCCGACTTTTTGGGGTGAACTGCTGCGAAAGTATACCCCCTTAGAGTTTTCATACTTTTTGTTTTTTAGTGTGTCTACTCTAAGGGGATTATATCAAATATCATCCTAAAAAAAGCCATTGCGATATTCACGCCACACTCAGGCAAAGACTAAATGCCTTGCACGAGAATATCGCATTCACATCAGCTGCGGCAGAGTGTACCGTCTGATGAAAATGATGAATTGCCCAAAATGAGCACTTTTAAGCCGCCAAAACAGAAATCGTATTCCGATGATAAAGGCGGTATCTGCAAAAATCTACTTCAACAGCAATTAAACCGGAGAAACCGAATATGGCTTGGGTATGCGATTTTACCTATATCAGATCTGGCAGTCGATTCTATTATCTTTGTGCGATCATGGATCTGTTTTCATGCAAAATCATAGCATTTCGCCTGTATGCCCGGATCAATACCGATCTTGCGATTGCAACGCTGGAGGATGCTATTCGGGTACGAGGAGTATCTTTCAGCGTGATGTTTCATACGGATCGGAGCAGTCAGTTCACAGCGAAGCGATTTCGGCAGTATCTGGATCAGCATAATATGATTCAGTCATTTTCTGCGGAAGGCTATCCTTACGATAATGCTGTAATGGAATGTTTTTCAGATATCTCAAGCATGGGGAAACGGATAGATGTTCTTATAGCTCATTATCAGAGCTACAGGACGCTTTGTTCCGTTACATCCATGGTTTCTACAATTCCATGCGTCCACATTCTCATAACAATGAATTACCACCCATTGTTGCTGAAACTCTCGTTACTTAGTTCTCCTCTTTTTATTGTCTACTTTATTGACAATGGACCAGTTCTCGCTGATGAGCTTGGTGAGATCTTGCATATACTGTTCAGCACGGTAATTCGGCTTAATGACATTGATACCCCATTTTGCAAGCTGTTTAATGTTGTCGTGGTCGTACCATTCCAGCCTGTCCAGATTCATGAGGTTGTACCGCATCTCCGTGTCAGTTTTTTTGAATTTCTGAAACAGCGTAGTGCGGAGCTTGCAGAGATAACGGATAATGGTCGCACCCTTGTGGGCATACAGTTTTTCCAGCGTGTCGTGGCATTCAGCGTCAAAGCACTGCTCGATGATGTGCTTCTTCACGCCGATGAGATAGGCTATGGTTGTGACGAGTTCTTTGGTATCAACGGTCATGGTATCGCCTCCGTGATTTAGTTAGTATCAGTATAGCATAATACGGAAATGATAGCAAGCAACAAAATAGTTACTCTTTTTCCTCTTCTACTATCGTTACCCCGCAGATATCTGAAAGTGAAATCTCCATTCCCTCCACAAACTTCATCCTCTGCTCTCCCATATCAAGAAACCGGAAATGCCCTGTATATTGCACATACGCACCGCCGGATTTCCTTTCATCGGGGACAAAATAAGTGACAGTAATCAGCGGCAGTTCCAGTTCAGACAGCCTCTGAAACGCATCATTCAGTGCATTTAGCTCATCTTCCGTCAGCTCCGCACGATGGTCTGTCAGCCTTGCCGTTTCATCGATCTCCTCATCATACCCCGTCAAAGCCGCAAAGGGAGAAAACTGTGCAGCTCTATTGTATAAAGACATCTGAGGACGTTTTGACGATACATGATGCGGATGATCAAGAATGTCCTTGTATTCGTTATCGCTCATGTTCAGAACCTCACTTTTTCAGAGATTTCAGATATGCCTTCTGCTCATCCGTAATCCGATAGCTTTCCCTTGCCTTTTGAATCGTCTTGTTATGCACCCATGTACTAAATCTGTTGTTTTCAATATAGGGTATAGTCGCATCATACTGCTTGGCAAGAGCCGTTGCAAAATACCATGCGAGCATCATGCTGATATAATATTCCTCACTTCGGATGTTTGCTGCCCATTCCAGATACTCCGGCTTGAAATTCTCGTCCAGATAATGGCACATCAGCATTCCAATTCCGAAACGTATGGTATAAGTTTCAGTGGACGCAAGCCATGCTCGGATCGCTGTAATCAGCTTATCTGGATACTTTTTGAATACCTTCGGCCGCAGCTGATCGCAGGTTGCCCAGTTATCCACATATGGGAGAAATTTCTCCAGTGCAGCCAGAACTACATCATAATCTTTCATCTCCGAGATGATGAACGCATGGAGTTGATTCTCATCAAAATACTGATGCGGCAGCTGTGTAAGAAATTCATCGGCGGCATCTGTTTTCATAAGTTCTTTAGCATAAACTCGCAGATGTGGTGTTCTTATGCCCATTACTGATTCCGCTGATATATTCGGAATAAGCTTCGTCTGAGATTCTTTGTATTTCAAGTCCTGCATGGATAATAGTTTTTCTTGTATCGTCATGCCTTATGTCCTCCAACCTGTCCGTTACGTTCCCTCGCAGTAGCCCCTTCCTCAAAGTTCATCCCCTTGAGAATGGCATTCTTCCCGAATCTATCCTTGATGGAAAGCAAAGCCTTTTGCAGATGCTTTTCCCGTTCCAGAGCTGCTTTCTGCTCGTCCTGCTGTCTCTCCAGTGCCTCCACATCATCAAACAGACTGTACTGTACCGGCTCTTCTTCCTTTGCATCACGCTCCGGAATGACATGATTTGCCACTACATACATACGCCGCACCATCAGCTTTGGATTCACAATACGACTCCAAAGCTCCATTGCTGCCTGAATAAACAGTGTTGTTGATGCAGTCTGCTTTCCTAAATTGATGGAGCCGTGTGCGGATTTCGGGACTTTCTTTCCGTAGCGGTCAGTTTCTATTCTTCCGTCATAATCCTCCGGAACGCCTGTATGGTCATAACCAACAGTCAGCACGACCTGGTCGGCAACAAGCCCTTTCCGCACCAAATCCAATGCCAGCTGATCGGTCATTTCCTTGCAGATCAGTCTGCCTTTATCCGATGTGTACGGACATGACAAAACCTGTCCCTGACTGATGCTGTGATTCTCCGGCTTGTAGGCCTTAATTGCCGCAATGGTGCAGGGCTCCCAGCCCCATGCATGGTCAATGAGCAGCTCCGCATTTACGCCGAACATCTTATACAGCTTATCCTCATCGTACTCAGAGACTCTTGCAATATCGCCCATAGTGTAGATGTTCTCTGCCTCTAGCCGTCTTGCAATACCGCCGCCCACACGCCAAAAATCAGTGATAGGTCTATGCGACCACAGCTTTTCACGATAGGTCATTTCGTCAAGCTCTGCAATACGCACACCATCCTCAGCCGCAGGCATTTTCTTTGCAACGATGTCCATTGCAATTTTCGCAAGGTACAGATTTGTACCGATGCCGGCAGTAGCGGTAATGCCTGTTTCACGCAGTACATCCTTTATCATACGGATCGCAAGCTCATGTGCTGTACATTTGTAGGTGTTAAGATACGCTGTCACATCAATAAACACCTCGTCAATGGAATACACATGAATATCCTCCGGTGTAATGTAGCGGAGGTAGATCTCGTAGATCTTCGTGCTGATCTCCATATAGTGTGCCATTTGCGGCGGTGCAACGATAAAATCCAGCTTCAGTGAAAGATCCCGGTTCAGTTCAGATGCAAGACAGGAGCTGTCTGTAAACTCGTGATACGGTGCTTTCCTCAGACGCTGCTCATTGGCAGCCTTTACTTTCTGAATGGCCTCAAAGAGCCTTGCTCTGCCGGGAATACCGTAAGCCTTCAGGGCAGGTGTCACCGCAAGGCAAATGGTCTTTTCGGTTCTGCTTTCATCTGCAACTACAAGATTGGTGTTCATCGGATCAAGTCCACGTTCCACGCATTCCACCGAAGCATAGAACGATTTCAGGTCAATACAAATACACTGCATACACTCACCCCATATGGCAGCAGTAACGCTCGTCCATGCCAAGCATACCGCAAAGGAAACGGCTATTCGGCTCATATGGAAGCTCCGGCACATCGTATCCCTCGTCTTCCATGATCTCCAGTTTGTAGGCGAGCAGCTCATAGGGAACCGAATACTCCGCTGCAAGCTGAAAAATAGAAAGTTCAGAATACTTCATGCACTCCATCAGTTCATCACTGTCACCGAATAACAGCTCTGCTGCAAAGATATTTGCCTCTTTCTCCATATGGGAGTTATCATCAAACAGTCCATTATCCGTAAAGTGCTTACACCTTTTCGTATGCAGAACAGCGTGTCCCAGCTCATGAGCAAGAATGAAACGCAGGATCACATCGGGCAGATTCTCATTGACAACAATGCATTTTATCCTGCGTTCTACCACAAGCATAGCCTTGATAGCAGTTTCCGATGTTCCCATGTCCTGATAAATGACCTTGATTCCCATGGCTTCACAAAGCTTTGCAGGATCGTTCAGACCGTATCTGGTTGTCAAATTTCTTGCCTTACGGCTGATTTCGTCTATGGAATTGCAAAGCATCTGAGAAGCTCCTTTCCGATTATTTCTTTCTGCCGTACTTCTCCTTTGCAGTTTCACGGCAGGTAATATACGCTGTCATAATGGCGTTAAAATATGTATCCTTTTCTTCCTGTGATAATTCACCGCCTGCAAAAAGTGCTGCGTTCTCTTCCAGCATTCTGGTAACATCCTTTGCACCGGTCGTACCGTACTGTTCGCTGGCTTCGGCAATGAAAACATCTTTTTCAATATCCGCTGTAGGATCGTCACATTCCTCATCCTTCAGATAGCGGATGGATACATGGAGTGCCTTTGCAAGCTGATAGAGCGTCTTATCTCTCGGATACTTATGGCCTTTTTCATAGGATATGATGGAACGCATTGAAACGCCCACTGCCTCCCCAAGCTCGCTCTGTGACAATCCCAATGCACAGCGTGCTTCTCTGATCTTGTCAGGAAACGATTTCATGTTAGTACCTCCTCAACCTTTCAAAATGTCTTGACATTTCATGTTGATTGTGTTATTATAATTATGAACTTATGTGAACTCTTTTCTCTATTATATCACACACCATCCAATTTGTCAACTCCTATTTTAGCCAGCGAGGTGGTACAATGAGTGAATGTTATTATATAGAAAAGGGACCTATTGTTATTATTCCCGATCCGCTTCATCCGAATTTCTACCAGGTGAAGAAAAGCCCCGCTTTTATGGAGATTCCCGAGGTATGTTCCTTTTCGGATTTTCTTATCTGGAACTATGCCGAGGATTATGAGAGGGCAATCAGAAATGCACTTAGTGCAGGAAGCCTGCCGTTCGGAGAGCGCATCCGGAATTACAGAAAGCCCGTCACGAACGTAAATGTGAACTTTACGCAGATCCATCGAGTTTACCTGCACCGATTGGATGATCGTTCCTTCCGTATGGATGTGATTGTAATTGCAGATCTCAATCTCAACTTTTATGACAACACTTATTTGAAAGAGAAGGAATGGTATCGGGTACAGGGAAGATTTTATGCAGATAAACACAGTAATTTCTTTGAGTCCATCAGCGTCTACAGAAAAGAGGATATACCGCAGGATAATGGGATGTCCGAATACCTTGTTCCATATCTCTCCAAGCGTGATCTGGATACTGAAGCAGAGATGATGCTTTTGCGATATTATCCGGAAGCACTGGAAAAACCAATGCGTCTTGATGTGAAGCGTCTTGCAGAGAATATGGGATTTCAGGTGAGAACGACCCGTCTTTCGCTTGATGATTCCAAACTCGGCAGCATCTATTTTGAAGACGCAGTTGTGACATATTACAAGGATGGCAAACCAAAGAAAGCCAGTGTCAAAGCCAAAACAATTCTGATTGATACAGCTGCACATGAAAATCGTGGCCGCAATCCCAGTGATACGGTGGTGCATGAGTGCGTTCACGCATATGAACACTATCTCTTTTACTATTTACAGAGCCTGTATCGTTCTCTTTTAGAAGAAAATATGCCTGAATTTGAAGATATTGCTGCCCATAAGTGCGAAGATGATCCCGTGCGATGGGTGGAGAATCAGGCGGTGCATCTGACTCCAAGAGTCCGTATGCCCCTGTATCAGACGACACTCAAAGCAGCAGAGTTATTCCGAAAATATGAGAGAATGCCGGAATCCGTGGCTTTTGATTATGTCATTGCAGACCTCGCAGGATTTTACGATGTATCCAAAGTAACTGCAAGAAATCGCCTGATCGAGCTTGGATATGATAAAGCACGTGGAATCGGGAATTTTGCAAACGGTGTGCCTGTTCCGGGGTATCTGGTCGGAAAGAATGTAGGATATAACCAGACCTACACCATTGATTTTGACAAGATGCTCGAAGAATACCGGCGAAATGCAGCGTTCAGAGAAATCGTTGATAACGGAAACTTTCTGTATGTAGAAGGACACCTTTGTCGCAATGAGGAAAAATATATCTGGACACGCAATCATCATCCCTGTCTCTCTCCCTACGCAAGGACGCATATGGAGGAATGTTGTCTGCTGTTTACTGTACGTCATGAAAGACAGAATTACGAATATGTCCCGGGAGTTCTGAACAGCAATGGCAAGCGTGGTGCATTATCCTATCTGTATCGGGATGAATACACGGATACTATATCGGAGGCATTTGCGATTCAGAAAATTGCCGCAGGTATGCCGGAAAAATTCTCCGAAACAATGGTATATCATATGCACAATCTCGGCATGACCAGAGAAGTATTGGCGGAGCGTTCTCTCCTGAGTACAAGAACCATCGCCAGAATGCGTAACTGCGCAAGAAGAATGCCGTCTGTAGAAAGCATCATTGCTGTATCTGTCGGAATGAATCTCTTTCCGGAATTAAGTGATGATCTTCTGCAAAAAGCGGACAGACAGCTTGACATCACCATACCGGAGCAGCTTTGTTATAAGGTGATGCTCCGCACAATGTATCGTGAAACGATCTATCAATGGAATGAAATGCTGGAGCAGCGTGGCTTTGCTCCTCTGAAGGAGGATCTGCTTTCAGCGGAAGCTTAATAAACTTATCAGCGGTTGGAAATTTCCCAGCCGCTTTTTTTGTAATTTTTTCAGAAAGGGTGCCAGAAGTGTGTCACCCTATTTTTGTTTATACTGCACAACATCACAGTTGAACAGTAACTCGGTTCTTGTATCAAACAGCGAAAATACACAGTAAAACAGTGCATAAAAGCACTGAAAATGCATATTTAGGGTGACACGGTTTTGTCATCGTAATTGCATCCAGTTCATGTTATGATATAGCTACAGTCGAAAGCGACTGAAAAATAAATACCATGCCCGGAGTGTACATAGAGGGCACAGGATATTTCATACAGCATATAGCGAAAAATCGCTATTACTGTATCCGAGATAGCCTTCCTCTGTGTACGCTCTTTTTTGTGGATTGGCGTGTCCTGTGATCCTCTCTCCGGACGGAGAGGAAAAGCCATGGAAACTTATTATGATGACCACAGAAAACCAGCCATGAAGATTTGTAAAATCACAGAAACAACCACGGAAATCACGGTAATACACCACACTACAAGGACAATCGAAATCAGTAATGAAATGGGTACGGTAATCGTTGAGATGAATGCTGAAGAACGCAACACTACCCGAAAAGAAACACGTCGTCACATTTCATTGGAAACCTACGATTTAAGCAGAGATCGATTGGAAGCCACGGACAGCAGTCCGGAAGATATCATTTGTCGCAGAGAAGAAATCTACGCACTGTATCGTGCTATCAGTACCCTGAATGAAAGTCAGAAAAGGCTGATATATCGAGTGTTCTGGCTGGAAGAATCACAGTATGACATTGCGAGAGAAGAAGGCGTTAGCAGAGTGGCTATACATAATCGGCTTAAAAAGATTTTCAAAAAGATGAAAAAAATTCTTGAAAATGAGGGTTAACAATTGCGTTTCTCGTGGCTAATTAGTAGAGGGCCATGAAAAGCACTCGAAAAGGAATCACTGAAAGAATGACTGCGATGAAAAAAATTTTTCCCGTAGGGGTTCGAATTCCGATGATTTCTTTTGACTACAGGAGCAGAGAGGAAAAATGACTCTCTGCATCATAAAAACGGAGGTATTTCAAATGGAAAGAAACAGCATGATTGAAGCACTGGTGATGATCAGCCTTCTGGCTGAAAATCTCGCAAAGCAGCTGATTGTGGAGGAAGAGCTTGAAAAGCAGCCTGTACTCACTATCGCAGTTGTAAGCAAAGAAAAGGAGGATCATTCTCATGGCTACACTTTATGAAATCGACGCTGCCATCATGGACTGCGTTGATACCGAAACCGGTGAAATCATCGATGAAGAAAAACTGAACGCTCTGTTGATGGAACGCAGTGCAAAGCTTGAGGGTGTTGCTCTCTGGATCAAGAATCTTGACTCCGATGCAGCGGCAATTCGTGCCGAGCGTGAAGCCTTGGAGAAACGTCAGAAAGCGGCTGAAAACAAGGCTACATCTCTCCGTGCATGGCTTGCAAACGCACTCTGCGGACAAAAATTCAGTACCGCAAGAGTGGCAATCAGCTACAGAAAATCCGTCAGCACCGAGGTTGACAGCGAGTCCGTTGCAAAGAAATGGTGCAGGAAGAAAATTACCTACACCCCCGACAAGACAGCTATTAAGGAGGCTCTGCTCTCCGGCATGAAAATCAAGGGCTGTCGTCTGGTGGAGAAGCAGAACATTCAGATTAAGTAGGAAAGGATGAAAAATTATGGCATTTCAGAAAGTGCAGCGTAAAGCTGCAAAAATGCGTGTTGCTGTGGCAGGTCCCAGCGGTGCGGGAAAAACACTCTCGGCACTGTATCTCGCTTATGGTGTGACTGATGACTGGGGCAAAATTGCTCTCATTGACACGGAACATGGCAGAGGTCAGTTTTACGGTAACCGCAGTGACCTTGAGGTTGGCGAATACCTCTATCAGGAACTTGTACCACCCTTTACCGTGGAACGCTACATCGCCATTGCAAAGGAAGCAGAACAGGCGGTTGGTCCCGACGGTGTTGTCACCATCGACAGCTTCTCCCATGCCTGGGAGGGTGAAGGCGGTGTACTGGACTTCAAGGAACTGACCGAACAGCAGCAGGGCAAAAATTCCTTTACGGCATGGAGTGATGCAGGCAAAAGCAGAATACCCTCATCAATACGCTGCTTTCCCTTAATGCCCATGTCATCGTTACCATGCGTACAAAAATGGCTTATGCCATGGAGCAGAATGACCGTGGCAAGACCGTACCTGTGAAAATCGGACTTGCTCCCGTACAGCGTGAGAATACGGAATACGAATTCGACCTTGTATTCAATATCGCCAGAAATCATATTGCCTGTGTTTCAAAGGATACCACTTTTCTTGATAACTGGAACGGCGTGATTACGCCCGAACTTGGTACATCTCTGAAAAAAGTGGCTTGCCGGCGGTGCTGAACCTCATCGCTGTACGGACTGCAATACCGTCATTATGGCAGCACAGGGACGCTCTGCAGATCAGATTGCAGAGGGTACTATAAAGAATTATGGCAGAAAGCTGTGCTGGAAGTGCATGAAGGCAGAAATCAAGAAACAGAAGGAGCAAGGTGACGATGAGAACCCTCAGACCGTATCAGAGTGATATCGTAGACAGGGTAAGAAACGCCTATCTGCACGGCTATAAAGCACCCTGTGTGGTGCTGCCGTGCGGTGGCGGTAAATCCGTCATTGTTGCAGAAATCGCAAAGCGTACTACAGCAAAGCATAATCATGTGCTGTTTCTTGTGCATCGGAAAGAGCTTGTAGACCAGATACAGAACACATTTGATTTCTGGGGTGTGGATATGAATAACGCTGATATTATGATGGTGCAGACGGCAAGTCGGAGAATAGACAGCATTGAATATCCATCGCTTATTATCACAGATGAATGCTTTCCCGCCGGAACCATGGTTGATGATAAACCAATCGAAGAAATAACACCGGGTGATTATGTTTCTTCTTACAATGAAATCAACGGCACCATTGAAAAGAAACGAGTCATCGCAGTTATGAAAAATCCGATGCCTGATCAACTGGTCGAAATCGATAACAATCTTTTAACTACTTCGAACCACCCGATTTATGAGCCGTTAGAAGGGAGATATATTGATGCCGGAAATTTTAAGCAAGGACAATTTACATTGCATTGTGTGCCAGACGGCACTCGTATGGGAAGAACTTACTCCAAACCAAAAAGTATCTTTCGTTCATCTGGAGGAACACGCATCTATTGCTCAAGAGAATGCTCCAAGGAATACTGTCGCCGTATTTCCTCAATAACGATGGCGAAAACCAATCGAAAATACGCATCGGAACGAATGAAGAAAAACAACCCTTCTCGCAGAGCAGATGTCAAGGCAAAAATATCAACTACCAAAAAAGGAAAGCCTTTTCCGACAAAACGTGGAGGAAATGGAAGGGGTATGACCGTTCCGCAGATGATGTTGATGAAAGAACTGAGTCCGTATCATCCCGAAGCGGAATATGTTGTAAAAACGGCTGGCATATTGAAATACCCTCCTGCTTACAAAGTGGATGTCGCTTTACCGAACAGAATGATTGCTGTGGAAGTGGACGGAAACAGTCATCATTCTTTAAAAGTAAAAGAAGCAGACGAAAGAAAAACTTCCGTCTTAGAGCAGAAAGGGTGGAAAGTGTTACGATTCACAAATCAGCAGATCTTAGAAAATCTGGACGCTTGCGTGGAGAAAATTTTGTCTACAACTTAGAAGTTGAAGACAACCACAACTACTTTGCAAACGGAATACTTGTTCATAACTGTCATCATTCCAAAGCTACAACATACCGCAAAATTTATGACGCATTCCCGAACGCACACAGATTAGGAGTAACTGCAACCCCTGTCAGACTGGACGGCTCTGGCTTAGGTGATGTGAACGATATTCTGGTTGAGGGTGTATCGGCTAAATGGCTCATAAAGCATCACTACCTTGCCCCCTATGATTACTATGCTCCCTCTATTGCAGATCTCACGGGCATCAAAATACAGCACGGCGAGTATGAAACCAAATCCGTAGAGAAAGCTCTCCTCCGCACTGCTGTATTCGGTGACGCAATCAAGCATTATCGTCAGCTTGCAGACGGAAAACAGGCAATCTGCTATTGTGTTTCTGTGAATCACTCCTACGCTATGGCAGAGGAATTCAAGGCAAACGGTATCTCCGCCGAGCATATTGACGGAACAACTCCAAAAGAACAGCGTGATCGTATCATTGAACGCTATCGCAGGGGTGAGATTACAATTCTCTGCAATGTTGATCTAATTTCGGAGGGATTTGATGTTCCCGATTGTGAGTGTGCCATTTTGCTCCGTCCCACAAAAAGCCTTACTCTGTACATTCAGCAGTCCATGCGCTGTATGCGGTACAAAGAGGGCAAGCGTGCCATTATCATCGACCATGTGGGCAATTATGCCCGTCACGGTATGCCCGATGCAGACAGAAAATGGGATCTGCACGCAAAGAAGGCTGCAAAGAAGCAGGAAAAACAAGCAGAGGACTTGAAAATCAAGCAATGCCCCGAATGCTATTACACCTTTGAGCCACCCTCATTCGGCAGAGCCGTTTGCCCTGCCTGCGGATATATGTTTCCCAAGCAGGAACGCTCTGTGGAACATGAGGAAGATACAGAATTGAAGCAGATTACGGGCTTTGTGCTGGATTACGATTCTCCCGACCAGTGCAGGAATATGCACGAATTACAACAGTATGCGAAAAAGATGGGATATAAGCCGGGATATGCATACTTCAAAGGAAAGGAGCTTGGTATATTGAAATGAAAGTTAAAAACATATCTGGGAATGTATACGGGAGGCTTACAGTCATAGAACTTGCTTACATTAGAAACCACCGTTCTTATTACAAATGTCAATGCATTTGCGGAAAAGAAAATATTGTGCGCAAGGATCATCTCACTTCAGGTCGCACCGTTTCCTGTGGCTGTAGAATGCACGAAACATTAAAAGACACGACTACACATGGTCAATGTCATACTCGATTATATTATGTTTGGAACAGTATGAGGCAGCGATGTAGAAACCCTAACACAAAAAGCTATCACAATTATGGAGGCCGTGGTATATCCGTATGTGATGAGTGGAACAAAAGCTTTATTCCATTTTATCATTGGGCCATAGCGAATGGATACAGACCAGGCTTAACGATTGATCGAATCAACAATGATGGGAATTACTGTCCCGAAAATTGTAGATGGGCAACTTACAAACAACAAGTCGTAAATCGCAGAAGGACAAAAAAATGACAGAGGAACACAGAATTCAGAATGAAATACGGCTTGCCCTTGCTGATTCCTGCATTCTGTTCCGCATGAATGTGGGAACGGGATACACGCAGGACGGCAGATATTTTTCTACCGGTGTACCGAAAGGGTTCTCTGACTTATTCGGATTCCGAAAATCGGACGGACGAGCCGTATTCATTGAAGTAAAAACGCCGAAAGGCAGACCAACGGACCAACAACTTAATTTTCTCTCCGCTATGCAGAAAGCCGGTGCGATTGCTGGTATTTGCAGAAGTGCGGAGGATGCAAGAAAACTCATTGAAGGAGGACGATAATATGGGATTCTCAACAGACTACACAGAAGTCAGCAGCTTTGACCTTATCCCCAAGGGTGAATATGAGGTCATTATCAAGAGCATTGAGGAGCGCACCACCCAGAATGGCGCGACAGGACTGAACCTTACGCTTGTGATCCGTAACGATGTGGAACAGAAGTATCAGAACCGCTTCATTTTCCATACGCTCTGGAAACGCAAGGAACCGACGCAGGCGGATATGCAGGTGCAGGGATACAGCTTTAAGCAGATCATGTCTCTTGCAAAGGCGGCAAATCTCCCCAGCGGCAAGTCCTATGAAACGGTGGCAGACCTTTGTGCCGACCTTATTAATCACGTTATGAGGGTAACGCTCGACCACGACACCTACAACGGCAACACCCGTGAAAACGTGAAATTCATGAATCAGTCCCGTTTTTCCGAATGCAAGCACATTTACAAGGAAAAGCCTGCTGTATCAGGTGATACCGTTGCACAGCGTCCGCAGGAGCAGTTTGCAGCACAGTCACCCGGACTTGGCGACCTTGGGGATTTCGAGGAGATCCTCGGTGATGGCGATGTGCCGTTCTAAAAGCATTACACACAGTATAGCCCAGTGGGGACAGCGTAAAAACTGTCCTCCACCCGTGGGCAC
>ERZ795031.2013-NODE-2013-length-20153-cov-14.733158_pt1 | contig 20153 bp, 16 predicted proteins | sample MGYA00375123_ERZ795031 | MGnify/ENA primary metagenome ERZ795031 (study PRJEB30166, sample SAMN05720159) | activated sludge metagenome | isolation source: anaerobic digester from wastewater treatment plant | place: USA | collected 2015-04-21 ... | reverse complement strand
CCTCTTGTTCAAACGCCGGGCAAAATTGTTGGGGAAAAGTCCGACAGGCTGCTAGGGCGACTGGAAGGCTACGTCGGGATCTGCCGGTCTGTGACCGGCATCAGCAACGACCCGGACGGCGGAGACGGCGACCTCGGTTTCGGGGTTTAGGGTTGGGGCAAATGGGCCTCCGACAATCATTGGAGCGGAAACTTGCGCTAAGCCCAGGCTGTCGTCCGGGTCCCGTAAAGGTCGGAGTTCCCCCCCGTGCGACCGGATCTGCAAGGGCAAAGGAGTATCTGCCCAGGAAGTTAATGTGACCGAGGAAAACCTCCGCGCCCAGGCCCCGAGCATCTTTGCCACGGGCCGATGGGGAGAGTCACCGCTACGCGTTCGTGCCGACCCGCCCGGATTGTGGACGGCTTGCGCGAGCACGATTGGGTTCCGGTGGCGGTGGAGGAACAACGAATCCGCAACGAAGCCCGGCGGGGCTTTCAGAAGCATCTCATCCGCTTCCGCCGGGCTGAACAGATGGAGACGCTCGATGAATGGAACACCGAATTGGTACTGCTCAAACTCACACGATACCGGGTGCGCTTATCAGCTCCACGCCGGAATCTACCGACGCATCTGCGCCAATGGGTTGGTGCTTTCCAGTTCGGCGTTCGAAGCCGTCCGCTTCCGTCACACCGGCCTCGTGGCCGAGGAAGTCGTGCAAGCGAAGTGCAATGGTTTGCAGGCCACTGAAGCCAGTTGCCTCCACATGTCAAGCGTCGCAGACTTGCAGATTCGCACCGAAGCCTGACTGAATCCGTCTGAGGAACAGTCGCCCATCGTCTTAAACTTCGGGTTGCCACTCTCGCCGGTTTCCCCGATAAACAGCGTGACGCTGATCCGCGACAGCTTGCCCTCGCGGGCGGTGTCGCTCGCTATGCCTGAGCCGAAAACCGCGAACGGTCTTGCCGAGTTGGAGAAGCGCCTCTGGGCTGCTGCTGACCAACTCTGGGCCAATTCGCCGCTGCGCCCCTCCGAATACTCGACCCCTGTCCTGGGCCTCATCTTCCTGCGGTTTGCCGACAACGCCTTCACCAGGGTCGAGGCCGAACTCAAGGGCAAGTCCACCGGGCGGCGCACCATCGGCAAGACGGACTATCAGGCGCGAGGAGTAGTCTTTCTGCCCGAGGGAGCGCGGTTCTCTCGGCTCCTGCAACTGCCGGAGTCCGCCGACATCGGCAAGAAGCTCAACGAGGCGATGAAGGCCATCGAGCAGGAGAACGACGACCTCAAGGATGTGCTGCCCAAGTCCTACCAGCGGATCGACAACGCCACGCTGGTCGAACTGCTCAAGATCATGTCCAGCATTCCCCTGAACGTGCCCGGCGACGCCTTCGGGAAAATCTACGAGTACTTCTTGGGCGCGTTCGCCATGAAAGAGGGGCAGAAAGGCGGCGAGTTCTTCACCCCGCCCAGCATGGTCGATCTGATCGTCGAGATCATCGAGCCGTTTCACGGGCGGCTGTTCGATCCGGCCAGCGGCAGCGGCGGCATGTTCGTGTCCAGCGCCCGTTACGTGGCCAACCACCGAAGGAAGCCCAGCGAGGAAATCGCCATCTACGGCCAGGAGCGTGTGGCGGAGACCATCCGGCTGTGCAAAATGAACCTCGCCACGGCTTGAGCGGCGACATCCGGCAGGCCAACACGTACTACGAAGACGTTCACGACTGCATGGGCCGATTCGACTTCGTGATGGCGAATCCGCCCTTCAACGTCTCGGGCGTGGACAAAGAGAAACTCAAGGATGACCCGCGTTTCCGCCTTGGCCTGCCCACCACCGACATCGCGAATTACCTCTGGATTCAGGTTTTCTACCACGCGCTCAGCCCCAAGGGCCGCGCCGGGTTCGTCATGGCCAACTCGGCGGCGGATGCTCGCGGGTCCGAACTGGAAATCCGCAAGAAGCTGATCCAGTCTGGCGCGGTGGATGTGATCGTGTCCGTCGGGCCGAACTTTTTTTACACGGTCACGCTGCCCGCGACGCTCTGGTTCTTCGACCGGGGCAAGGCGACGGTGCCGCCTCCCAAATCGCCAGCGGCGCCGATGACCGCAAATCAGGACACCGTGCTGTTCGTGGATGCCCGGCACATCTACCGGCAGATTGACCGCGCCCACCGCGAGTTCACACCGGAGCAGGTCGAGTTTTTGGCCAACATCGTGCGGCTGTATCGGGGCAAGGAGCCGGAGTTCGTGCGCGGGTCCGAAAAACTGCTCAAGGAAAAGTTCCCCAAGCTCAGGTACGCCGACGTGGCGGGCCTGTGCAAAGTGGCGACCCGGAAGGAAATCGAGGCGCAGGGCTGGAGCCTCAATCCGGGCCGCAACGTGGGCGTGGCGGCGGGTGAGGAAGTCAGCGACGCCGACTTCAGGGAGCAGTTCGAGGAACTGACCGAAGAACTGGAAACGCTCAACGCTGAGGCGCGGGAACTGGAGGAACGGATCGCTGGCAACGCGGCCAAGATTCTGGAGGCGTGACGATGGCGGCGAGAGCAAAGTGGCCCACAAAACTACTTGGCGACCTTGCCGAATTCCGCAATGGCGTCAACTACGACAAGCGTAGTTTTGGCCAAGGCATCAAGGTCGTGGGTGTTAAGGATTTTCAGAACTACACGAAACCGCTCTACGCGGAACTTGAGCAGATCAACCCGGAGGGCATCGTCACGGAGCGCAACGTCCTCCAGAAAGGCGACATCGTTTTCGTGCGGTCAAATGGCAACCGCGAGTTGATTGGCCGCAGCTTGTACATTGATGACCTGCAAGAACAGGTCACTCACTCGGCCTTCACCATCCGCCTTCGGTTTACATCGCCAGAGGCCGTTTCGCGTTTCTATGCTTACGTTTTCCGTACGCCCATCATCCGCAAAGGACTGACGGCCTACGGAGGCGGCACGAACATCTCCAACCTCAACCAGGACATTTTGAGTCGATTGGAAGTGCCGTTTCCCAAACCTACCGAACAACGCGCCATCGCTGGTGTGCTCTCCGCCTACGACGACCTGATTGAGAACAACACGCGGCGGATACAGCTCTTGGAGCGGATGGCGCAGGCGCTCTACCGTGAGTGGTTCGTCCACTTCCGCTTCCCCGGCCACGCCCAAGTCAAACGCGTCGCCTCCCCGCTCGGCCCAATCCCGCAGGGGTGGGAAGCAGGTAAACTGGGCCATCACTTGATCGCGCTGGAAACCGGCAAGAGGCCGAAGGGTGGTGTGGGAGATTTGACGAACGGTGTGCCAAGTATCGGGGCGGAGAACATCAAGGGCATCGGACGGCACGATTTTGCCAGCGAGAAATACGTCAGCCGGAAGTTCTTCGAGGAGATGCACAAAGGCGTGGTTCAGGACAGAGACGTGGCGATCTACAAAGACGGCGCTTACATTGGGCGGTCTTCGTACCTCCGCGATGGTTTTCCCCACCACGAGTGCTGCGTGAACGAGCATGTATTTCTGCTTCGTTCATCTGGGCATCGCCTGACGCAAAACACGCTCTACCTGTGGCTTCAAGAACCCGACACCGTTCAAGCCATTCGCGGTACGAACGCAAATGCAGCCCAACCGGGCATCAACCAACAGTCTATCAACGGCCTTGGTTTGCTGGCGCCCCCGGCAGAGATTGCAGCAGAGTTTGACCTCGTGGTTGAGCCTTTGCTGGCGGGGATTGTCAACAGCGCGACACGAAACAAAGTGCTCCGCCGGACCCGCGACCTGCTGTTGCCCAAGCTGATTTCCGGCGTGTTGGACGTGTCGAAGCTGGCCTCCGAAACCGCATGAGCGTCAAAGGCAACGCCGATGCGGGCGCGTTTGGGTTGGCTGGGAGCGTGCCAGTGCTGCCGGGCTTATTTGATGGATGGACGGGCAGTCGGCGTAAGTCCATCATTTGCAGCATGTTTTTATTTGAGTAGAAAACGTCCGATGAAAGCTTGGATGACCAAAGCACTGGACTTGCTCAGGGCCAGCCTTGAACCGCCCAAGCACGAATTGAACGAGTGCGATTGGAAGGCGGGGCTGTCCCCCGACAAGAAGCGGCTGACGGAACATCTGTCGGCGTTCGCGAACCAGCCGGGCGGCGGTTATCTGGTGTTCGGCGTGGATCCGACGGGAACGGCCAGCGGGGTGGACGAGAAGACGGTCGAGACAACGGTGAACCAACTGGCGAATCTCGGTCGGCAGGGGCTTGAGCCGCCGGTGGCGCTCGATCATGCGGTGGAAGATTACGGCTCGGTGCGGTTGCTGTTTGTGCACGTGCCGGAGTCGGCGGTGAAGCCAGTGCATCTACGAGGCAAGGGACTGGAAGAAGCGTTCATCCGTTCCGGCGGCACAACCCGCAAGGCTTCACGTCAGGAGATCGGGACGTTGATGCTGAACAGTCGGACGCCGCGCTGGGAAGAACTGCACGCGTCGGTGCTGTTGCCGGACGGTGTATTCGCGCAAAGACTGGATATCGAGCCGATCCACAAGATGCTGGAGCGGCCTGTGCCCACCACAGCGGAGGAAACGCTGGCGTGGATGGAATCCGAGCGATTCATCGTCCGCGAACCTGCGGGCGGTGGCTACGTGACGAATCTCGGCGCTATCGCGGCAGCGCGGCGGCTCGCCGATTATCCTGACCTGAGCCGGAAGGCGGTGCGGGTGGTCGTCTATGAGGGGTTGAACAAAACGAAGACGAAGCAGGAGCGGGAAGGAACGAAGGGCTACGCGATCAGCTTCCAAGGGCTGCTGCAATTCGTCATGTCGTTGCTGCCGCAGAGCGAGGTCATCGAGCAGGCGCTGCGTCGGAAGCGCACGGTGTACCCGGAAATTGCGCTGCGCGAGCTCATCGCCAACGCGCTCATTCACCAGGATTTTTCCATCACGGGCGCGGGGCCTTTGATTGAGATCTTCGACGACCGCATTGAAGTGTCGAATCCCGGCGGGCTATTGCCGTCCAAGCGGCTTGACCGGCTGATTGGCACACAGCCGGAGTCCCGCAATGAGCAACTGGCGCGGGCGTTTCGGCGCTACAAGATCTGCGAGGAACGGGGGTCAGGACTGCTCAAGGCAGGGATACAGGTGGAACTCTACGGACTTCCACCGATTGAGTTCACGGCGGGGTCGAATTACTTCAAGGTCACGCTGTTCACGCCCCGGACGTTCGCCCAGATGTCGGTCCGTGAGCGGTTGGAAGCCTGCTATCAGCACGCGGTCTTGAAGTATTATTCCGACAGCGCCATGACCAACAAGACCCTGCGCGAACGGTTGAAGATGTCGGAGAAGCAGAGGTCAATGGTGTCGGTTTTGATACAAGAGGCCATCGACAAGAATCTGGTCAAAGCCGCCGACCCAAGCAACAAGTCTAAGAAGTTCGCCGAGTACGTGCCCTTTTGGGCGTGATGAGGCGACGATATGAGCAAGGGCTACTCCGAAGACACGTTGGTCGAGCAGCCCGCCATCGAGCTTTTGGCCGGGTTGGGCTGGCAGAGCATCGGCGCCTTCGATGAGGTCTTCGGCACCGGCGGCACGCTGGGCCGGGAAAGCGCGGGCGAGGTCGTGTTGCTGCGGCATCTGGTCCCGGCACTGAAGAAGCTGAATCCCCAAGCGCCGCCGGAGGCGATTGATGCCGCTGTAAACGATTTGACCCGCGACCGCAGCGTGATGTCGCTGGCCGCCGCCAACCGGGAGGTTTACGCGCTGCTCAAGAACGGCGTGAAGGTGGAAATCCGTAACCCGGAGGGTGAGTTGGTGCCGGAGCGGATCAGGGTCATTGACTGGGACAACCCGGCGAACAATCACTTCCTGTTGGTGTCGCAGTTGTGGGTGACGGGCGAGATGTACAAGCGCCGCCCGGACTTGGTGGGGTTCGTCAACGGCCTGCCGCTGGTGGTCAGTGAGTTCAAGGCGGTGACGGAGCGCGTCGAGGCGGCGTTCAAGGACAACATCACCGACTACAAGACCACGATCCCGCAGTTGTTCTGGAGCAACGCCTTCATCCTCGTGTCGAACGGCGTCGAGAGCCGCTTGGGCAGCCTGACGGCTGAGTGGGAGCATTACTGCGATTGGAAGAAGATCAGCAGCGAGGCGGAGCCGGGCAGCGTGTCTTTGGAAACGCTCTTGAAAGGCACGTGTGACAAGACCCGGCTGCTGGACTTGGTCGAGAACTTCACCCTGTTCGAAGAGAAGGCGGGGAAGATCAGGAAGGTGGTCGCCAAGAATCACCAGTACCTCGGCGTCAACAACGCCATCAACGCGCTGCTTGCGACCCTCACCCCCGGCCCCTCTCCCAGTGGGAGAGGGGTCTGGAGTTTGGACATTTTTTTGCTGGACTCGAAACGGCCACTGGGGTAAATCGTGGGCGCAGTGGAACCGATCCGCGTCCAGGGCCGCACGCTCACGGGCGATGATCTGGCGTGGTTGCAGGCTCTGATCGAGCAGCATCCGGCCTGGCATCGCACGGCCCTCTCGCAGTACCTGTGTGAAGTGTGGAACTGGCGCAACGCGGCCGGACGTCTCAAGGACATGGCGGCGCGCACGTTGCTGCTCAAGCTGCAGGCTCGTGGGCTCATCGGGCTACCGCCAGCGCAGAAGCGCACCCGCCGACCCTGCGCGCAAGCTCCTGCTGCTCTCCAGAGCCAGCTCCCGCTCTGGGCACCGGATCGGATCCAGGATGGCCCGATGCCGCCCCGCCCTGAAGGGCTGGGGGGATTTGGCTCGCTGGTCCAGCGGCCGCGGTAGAACGGCGTGGAGCTCGGCGCAGGCATGCCTGACCCGGGTTCACCGTGGTGAGATTATTGCGCCCTGCCGCGCAATGATTCGGTGAGTGGCGAGGCGCCAATTCCGCATCAATTCTGCGTTGCATGGGGGCGGGGATTCGTTAGGGTTTGGCCATGCCCAGCAGGTGTTGCCTTGCCGGAGTGGAGTCTGGCGTGGAGGTGGCGTGGCGGCTTGTGCCATGAACAGCCTCATCCCATCCCAGGCCAAGCATATCGGGCTGAAGGTGAATGTCTCGGGGCTGGGCGCCGTGCATCTGTTGCAGGCGCTCGCGCACAATCCCGAAACGACGCTCTACCAGACCGATCATTCCGGCATTGTGGTGAAGGTGTTCGACCTGAGCTGCGGGAGACCGGACGAGATCGGCTATGGGCCGTACCTGAACTTCCAGGCGGAGCTTGCGAATTTCGAGGAGGTGCATCGTTTCGATGGATTGCGTGCGTACGTGCCGGCCTACTACGGCGCGAACGCCGACTACGATGCCAAGTACGCATACATCGCCATGGAGTATCTGCAAGGACAGAATCTGCGGTCGTGGGCGGAAGAGGTCGCCGAGCGCGGGTACGGTCCGAAGGCGCTCGACGACCTGCGTCGAGCGACGCACGAGGTGTTCGCGATCCTCGATTTGTTTCATCAGCACAATCTGTTGATGATCGACTTCAAGCCGGACAACGTGATCCGGCTCGATGACGGGAGCGTGAAGCTGGTGGATTTGGGCGCCTTTTTCACGACGCGGCATCAGAGCGAAGTGAGCAAGTTCGTCTACACCGCGACACCCGATCACGCCGAGGTGCTCATCGACGCCTCGAACCTTCAAGCTGGGGTGCCGCTCACGGCGGCGTCCGACATCTTCTCGGCGGGCGTGGCCTTGTTCGAGATGGCGACAGGCAGCTCGAGGCTCGCCCTGGATCCGGGCACCGCGGACGAGATGATCAAGATGCCGTCCATCTACCTGTTTCGCGATTCGCAGATCAAGGATGTGTGGCGCGCGTTTCCCCATTTGCGCGATGCCCTGCCGCTTGTGAGGACGCAGCTCGAACAGCGGCGCCTGCTCTTTTCCGAGGTCTGGCACCTGCTCAAGGCCTATGTCGCGGCCCGCGTGCCAGACTGGGAAACGCTCCCGTCCGACCAGCAAGACCAGATTCTGCTCTCGACCGGCACGACGTTCATCATGGAACAGCTTCCGGCCCCTTTGACCTGGATGGCCGCGGCCATTGCACGTGCCACGATCCTCCGGAGTCTCCGGGTGCGCGATCTGCGGGCGCTGGTGCAACTCCTGGGCAATCCCGCGCCCGACCACGTACTCGAGGACGTCGTCGAACACAATTGTCTGGTCCGGCACCTGCGCGAACTCGGGCTCGAGACCGATTTCGCCGCGCATCTCAACACGTGGGAAGTCCGTCGCGACCGTGAGTCCGGGCACTTCGCCATTGCCGCGCCGCTGGCGGCGCGGGAACTGGCGGACAATGCCGCTTTCGTCCACCTGCGCCAGATGCACAGAGACGACGAGGGCCACACGTTCTGGCACGCCGTGGACGAACTCGAAGCGGATGCGGCAGGCGTTGGGAAGGCGAATCTCGCTCGACTCCGCAACGATCATCACGCCTGGATCGGCTTCCCAACCGGTCGCGGCTTGCCTTCCGGAGCCCATCCAGGCGCGGTTGTGCCAGGGGATGCTTCGACCCGGAAGCGATGAACCATGCACAGGGTCAGAAGTTCCGTCGCGCACTGGCACGCGGCCTCCCGGCTTGTAGACCGGGCCTGACCCGGCGCTGCATCGTTTATACCGTTCTGTTCGGTAACGACCAACCCGTGGCTCGCTCATGCATCTGCGCAGTTTCCGCACGGTGATGGCAACGCTGATGGTCGTGCTGGTGACGACTACCGTTGGTCTGCTGGTGTATGTTCAGGCGCAACTCTTTCGGCGCAGTGTGATGACGCTGGCTGACAAGATCATGGAGCAGACCCTCGGGCGCGTCGAGTTGCGCGCGCAGCAGTTGTTCAACCAGGCCACGGCGATCGGCCAGCAAACGCTGCGGCTGGTTCAGGACGCGGATGCCGCCCAAGGCGACTTCATGCTGCTCGGGAACTTCCTGGCCAAGTCGCTCGAAGTGCATCAGGCGCTGACGTCGGTCGGAGTCGCCATTGCGGACACAGGCGAGTACGTCGTTGCCGAGCGCCTGGCGGACGGTGCTATTCGGGTGCGCGAGGTTTTGCAGGATGCGCGACAACAGATTCGAGTGACGGACTGGCACTGGCAGGGATCGCAACGGCTCTTTCTCGGCGCTCCTCCCTGGGATGGCTACGATCCGCGGGAGCGTCCGTTTTACCGGCTGGTCCGCGAGCGGAAGGCGGCGGTGTGGACCGAGGCGTATCCGTTCTGGCGGGATCCGAACCAACCGCCGGCCCTGGGGGTCTCCTATGTGGCGCCCTGGTATGATGCCAAGGGCGACCTGGTAGGAGTGGTGAACGCCGATTTCGAATTGCAGTCGATCTGTGCCTTCCTCGCCTCTTTGCAGGCGGAGCTGGCTGGATTCGCCATAGTGATCGAGCGAACGCTGGACGACCATTTCCGGCTCATCGCCCATCCGCGTCCGGAGTCTCTCTTCGATGCCAGCGGGACCAACCTGGTCTCGAATCGGGCGGAGGTTGCGGATCCGGTGGTGCGGGCGTACCTGAGTGCCCTGGCCAAGGACCTCGAGCACTTGGGATCGACAGAATACGGACGCCGGTTCCGGGTGGATGGCGATTGGTATTTGGGTGGGTACCGCAGTCTCGAAGACCCGCGCAAGCCGCCCTGGGTGATTGCCATGATGGTGCCTCGCACGGCGATCACGGGCGACATCGCGCGCAACGTAATCTGGAGTCTGGCCGCCTCGCTGGGCTGTCTGGGGCTGGCCTTGACGGCGTCGGTCTGGTTTGCACGACGGATGGCGCGTCCGCTTCAGGAGTTGAGCAGGGAAGCCCAGAGGGTGGGGCGTCTCGATTTCGAATCCGGGCGCTCGGCTCCCAGCTCGATTCGCGAGGTCCGCCAACTGCAGCAGTCGATGTCCGAAATGAAGGCCAGCCTCCGGTCCTTCCGCAAATACGTTCCGGCGGACCTAGTCCACGAACTGATCGCGACCGGAGGCGAAGCGCGGTTGGGCGGCCAGCACGAGGTGCTCACCATTCTGTTCTCGGACATTGGGGACTTCACGTCGATTTCCGAGGCTCTGGCGCCCCAGGCCCTGGTCGAGCAGATGAGTCAGTACCTGGCGATTGTCAACGAGGTGATCCATGCCCATCGAGGCACGGTGGACAAATACATCGGGGACGGCGTCATGGCCTTCTGGGGCGCACCGCGGCCCAATCCCCAACACGCGGTCGATGCCTGCCGGGCGGCCTGGCGTCTCCAGGAACGACTCGAGGGGTTGGCGCGGCAATGGCAGGCTGAGGGCAAACCGCAGTGGCGCACCCGCCTGGGGTTGCACACGGGCGGGGTGGTCGTCGGCAACATCGGCAGCGAGAACCGGATGAATTACACGCTGATCGGCGATGCGGTGAATCTCGCCAGTCGCATGGAGGGCCTGAACAAGCATTTCGGCACGCGCATCCTCATCAGCGAAGGCACCCTCGAGTCCGCCGCCGACGCCGTCCTGGCGCGTCCGGTCAGCCGGGTGGTGGTCAAGGGCAAGATGCGCGGGGTGCTGGTCCATGAGCTGATGGGGCTGGCGGGGGAAGTGAGCCCGGGCCAACGGGAGCTGGCGGATGGCAGCGCGTCGGCCTTTGCGCTATTCGAGGCGCGGAGCTTCGCCCGGGCGCGCGAGGCTTACCAGACGATTCTCGGATTCCATCCGGACGATCCTGTGGCGCGCTGGATGGTCGCCCGCTGCGCGGAACTCGAACGCGCGAACGAGGGCGAGGGTGTCGACACCATGTTCAGGATGAGCGAGAAATGAGCCGAGGCCTGAGGGCGGGGAGCCACGGATGAAACGCGGATGGAACATGGACTGAGCATGGGGGAGATGCGAATGGGTGACCACTGATGGGACAGGAATGGAATTGGAGGCTCCTGAATTGGATCGGTGTTCAGATCGGTGTTCAATCCGCGCGCGATCCGTGGTTCTCGGATGCCGGCGCTTTGGGCTGTTTACGCGGGGAGGGCGACCTGCTTGAATTGCGGCATGGGATTGCCGTACAGGATTTCGACGCTGCTCTACTGTTTTGATGTCGAGGAGCGGGTGTTGCTGCTCGAACGCGCGCAGGAACCGAACTGCGGCCAGTGGAGTCCGTGCGGCGGCAAGCTCGATACCGGCACGGGCGAGTCTCCGTATGCGTGCGCCTGCCGGGAGGCGTCCGAGGAGTTGGGCCTGTCGCTCGAGCCTACGGACCTGCATCTGACCGGTGTGGTCAGCGAGTGCGGATACCAAGGGCAGTCGCATTGGCTGATGTTTCTGTTCGAGGTGAAACCTCGGTTGCAAGCGCTCCCGGCGCCAATCCGCGAGGGTCGGTTTCAGTTCTTCCACCGATCCGAGCTGGCTCAATTGGAACTGCCGCGAACGGATCGTGAGCGGATTTGGCCGCTGTTCTGGCAGCATCGGGGTGGTTTTTTTGCCGCGCATTGCCGCACGGGGGCCGACGATCGCGACGCCTGGACGATCGAAGAGTCGCTGCCTCGCTAGCCTGCATAGCAGTTCTCTTGCGACCTCTGAGTGCCCTGGGCACGATCGGGGTGTGAGAGATACGGGCTAAGACCTGACATGAACTCCGAGCCAGTCATTGATCTCGAAAGCGACGCGCACTTCATGGGGGAGGCGTTGCGTCAGGCTCGGCGCGCATACGCGCAGGGGGAGGTGCCCGTGGGCGCGGTTGTGGTGCGGGGAGGTCGGATTATTGCGCGGGCTTTCAACCAGGTCGAACTGCTCAAGGATGCAACAGCACATGCGGAGATGCTGGCGGTGACGCAAGCGCAGGCGGCGGTGAGCGACTGGCGGTTGATGGACTGCACCCTCTACGCGACCAAGGAGCCCTGCCCGATGTGTGCCGGGGCGCTGGTGCACGCCCGGGTGAGGCGGGTTGTCTATGGCGCGGGCGATCCGAAGGCCGGCGCGGCAGGCGGTGTGATGAACATCCTTCAGTTCCCTTCGCTCAATCACCGGTGCGAAATCACCGGCGGCGTGCGGGCCGAGGAGTGCAGGCGGCTGCTCCAGAGCTTCTTCGCCGAACGGCGCGCCGAGCGTTAGGCGGACTTAAAAACGAAGCTTGTGGATGCGGGCATACCAGGCGGCGAGCCGGTCGTGTTTCGTGGGCAGACGGTAATGATCGGAATAGAGGAAATTCGCCAGCATGCCATACAGGTTGAAATCGACGAACAGCGGGCGGTCGCCGAGCAGGTAAGGGCGACGATAGAGCATTTGCTCGCACGGGCAGAGTCGTCTTTCGAGCTGAGCGAGGAGGTCCTGCTGCTGGGTGCGCCATTGGTTTAGGCAGCCACGCCCGAACTTCCGCTCTTTGTATCGGATGAAATCGAGCCATTCGGTCTTGGGCAGGTTCTCGCGATAATAGATGTCGTTGAGTTTGGAACCGATTCCTTCGATCTCGTTTTCGAAGTAGCGCCAGAGCACACTCTGTATGCCATCCCATTCGCGCGGGAACAGCCCGAGCTCGAACTTGGCATCGAGATACTTCGCAATGACTTGCGAATCGGCATCCGTCTCGAACACGACGGCGCGTCCGTCTCGGACGATTGGAACCTGATAATAGCGCTGCTTGCTCAGGCGCCAGACCAGCGACCGGTCGCCGTTGGGGACGTTTACAACCCGATAGGGCGCGCGCGCGTAGTCAAGGATGCGGCGTTGGACCAGGCAGAACGGGCAGTACGGGAGTTGAACGAGTTCGATCATGGAGGGTGTTCACATTCAGCGTTTTAACGCGCACGAGGACCACGAATCCGTCTTTCGGAAGCCCGATCTTGCGGTCGCTGGATCGGCCCTCCGAAAGACGGATTGTTGCGTGCTGGAAATCGGGTGCGGGATTCGGCTGTGTGCGACGATCCACTGTGGGGAGATGCCAATGCCAACAAACACGCCACGAAGTTACGCCCGGTCCGCAGACGCTGACAAGCCGAATTACCTTGGCCCGCATTTCTAACCAACGGTTGATGTCATCTGACCGATCACGGTCACACTTCACTTGAAATGCGGGCTCTCAGAAACCCGCGCCCCAAACAGTCGGACCCAATCTCGACCACACTGTGTAGGCGTGCCCCACGCGCCCAGGCGGCTGGGGCACATCCGGACTTTGATGAACCGATGAGCCGATTCTCCTTGCTGGGCGCGGGTTTCACAGACCCGGAAACCTCACCCGCGGACCGTCCGGAATGCTGCGATCGCCCCACTGGTGAGATTTCCGAGTTAGGGACACGAGAGACTCGAGGGACATCAAGCTGTGCAGCCAGCACCAAAGGGTGGAGCGCCGATCCCGCGGCGGCGGGGGTCCACGATCCGAGGCAGGCGCGGTCAGCCCGGATGTTTCGTCGAGCTGCGCGGAGTCTCACACTCGGGCCAGGCGAGCATCCGGGTCGGCGGGAATGGGCTTGCTGACCGTGGGCTGCCAGACAACACTGGCGCGCACAGACGCGACGCAGAGCCGATGGCTGATGGCTGTCAGAGGCGGAGCGTCCAAACTGAACTCCGAATTCAAATCCAATCGACTATGCAGACAGTGACGCGCAGAGGGTTTCTTGGTTCGACCGCGGGCGCCATTGGGATGGTGCTGGGCGAGACGGCGAGCCGGACGGTTGTGGCCGCAACCGAATCGGACGCAAAGCCGCAGGGGTTGCGGGTCGGGATGTTGACCGCTCCGTTTGGCGAGAAACCGCTTGTCGAGGTCCTGGATTTTGCGCGGGAGGCAGGCATTCGGTGTCTGGAGGTGGTCGCCGATCCCGGCAGCAAGCACATCGATCCCGTGACCTTCGATGCCGCGAAGGCGGACGACGTCAAGCGGATGCTCATCGAGCGCAGGCTCGAGATCAGCGGTCTGGCCAGTTTCAGCAATGCGTGCGAGCCGGGGGGCAGCGAGGCATTTCAGCGCCATGCCCGCAGGATGGTTGACGCGGCGGTGTTGTTGGGTGTGCCGACGCTTTGCATGCAGACGGGCATGCCGCTGCCGAACATGGGACGAATCGAGCAGATCAGGCAGATCGTCGCGAAGGTGTACGCTCCGATCACAGCCTACGCGAAGGAGAAAGGCATTCGGATCGCCATCGAGAACTGGCACGAGACGTGTCTCCAGGGCATTGACACCTTCGAGTGTCTGCTCGAGACCATCCCGGACGACCATTTTGGCCTGAACTACGATCCGTCGCACCTGGTACATCAGGAATGCAACTACCTCCTGCCCGTGCGTCTGTTCGGGCCACGCATCTTCCACACGCACGCAAAGGACACACTTGTCGACGCCGAGGCGCGGGCACACGTCGGCATTTACGGGCGCGGCTGGTGGCGCTACGTGATTCCCGGCGCGGGCAGCATCCACTGGGGCGAGTACATCAATCACCTGCGGACGGCCGGCTACAAGGGCGTCCTGAGCATCGAGCACGAGGACAGCGCTCTGGGTCGCGAGCAGGGTTTCATCCTTGCCGCGCGGCATCTGGCGCAGTTCTGCTGAGGCGGGTCGGGGGCAGTGCGCCATTGTATGAATCCTCCATCCGGGCTACGGCTACGCGTCCCATTGCCACTGGCGAGACGACACGACGATCGCGTTTCACTGCGACGGACCATCGGGGCACGGGCTCTATGAGATCACGGGATGAGAACTGCTTGGGCAGACGCGCACCCTATCGACGCGCGGCGGCCTGTTGCGCTAGAGTGCGCCGCATGAGACGTCTATTCGCCTTCGGTTTGGCGGTCCCCGAAAGCCTGGCGATCCTGATCTGGATCGTCTGTTGCTTCGCGTGCAACGGCCCTTGTGCAGTCCGCGCGGCGGAATCACAGCGGACTTTTCAGAATCCGCTCCTGCCCGGCAACCTTGCCGATCCGACCGTGATTCGGCATGGCGGCATCTTTTATTTGTACGCGACCGGCGAGGTCGACGGTGACAACGGCACGCGCGCGTACACCTCGACCAATCTTGTGGATTGGGAGAAGGGGCCGGTCGTCTTTCGTCCGGGAAAGCCGCATGTCTGGGCCCCCGACGTCTGGCGCGACCCGGCATCGGGACGGTTCTATCTCTATTACACGGTCGACCAGACGGTGGGCGTGGCCGACGCGAATAATCCGCTCGGGCCGTTTACCATGCGGCGCAAGTTTTTCGATCAGGCGATCGACGCCCACCTGTTCCGCGATGAAGACGGGCGCCTCTATCTCTACTACGCGCAGTTGCCTGGATTTCACATTTCGGTCCAGGCGATGAGCGGTCCGTCCGAGCCTTCGGGGGAGCCCAGGCCTCTGCTGCGTCCGGAGTCGGAGTGGGAGAAGCGCAGCGGGCAGGTGACCGAGGGCCCCTGGATCATCAAGCACGCGGGGCGGTACTACCTGCTGTACAGCGGGTCCGGCGCGGACACCCCCAACTACGCCGTCGGCTACGCGATTGCGGACAGCCCCCTGGGGCCGTTCACCCGGGCACCGCACAACCCGATTGTCCAACGTTCGGAAGGTCTATTTGGCCCCGGGCACGGCTGCGCGATCCAGGATGACGCAGGCCAGTGGTGGCATCTGTACCATCAAAAGGCGAATGACCGCGTCGAGTGGAATCGCTTTCTCTGCCTGGACCGTCTCTGGTTCGATGTCGAGGGGAGGTTGTTCGGACGCGCCACGCGCGGGCAGGCGCAGCCTGCGCCGGTGATTCACACGAACGGGACCGGCCCTGCCCAATAGATTGCGAGGGGAATTGCGCTCACCACGAGCGTTCGATTTCCTCGAGGCTGCGGCCTTTGGTTTCGGGCACAAATCGCGCGACGAAGACGATCGCGACTGCGCACATAGCACCGTAGGTCCAGAAGGTCGCGGCGCTGCCGATACGTTCGACCAGGATGGGGAAGGTCTGGGAAACGAGGTAGCAGGCGGCCCAGACCGCGCTGGTGGCCACGGCCATGGCACGGCCTCGAGTGCGCGTGGGGTAGATTTCTGAAATGACAACCCAGCCCACCACGCCCATCGAGACGGCGAAACTGCCGACGTAGACCAGCACGCCCAAGAGCAACGCGTGTCCGGTCGCGCCTGTGTGGAATGCATAGCCGACGCCCGCCAAAGCCAGTCCCATGCAGGAAGCCCCGATCAGCAGAAGCGGCTTCCGTCCCAAACGGTCCACGACCGCCATCGAGATCAAGGTGAAGACCAGGTTGGTCAGGCCAATCCAGACCGTGTCGTTGTAGGCCGCGGCCGCGGCCGCACCCGCCTGTTTGAAGATCTCGGGCGCATAATACATGATCGCGTTGATTCCCGTGACCTGGGTGAGCACGGCGAGCGTGACGCCGACGGCCAGGGCGCGGCGCAGGCCCGGTTTGAAGAGATCGGAAAACGAACCGCCTTCGAGCGCGAGCGCTTCGCGAATCTGCCCAAGTTCCATCTCGGCCGCGGTCGATCCAGCCACACGGGCAAGCACGGCGCGCGCCGCGTCCTCGAGCCCCTGTTTGCACAGCCAGCGCGGGCTTTCCGGCACGGGCACGATCAGAATCAGGAACGCCAGGGCGGGGAACGCGCCCACGGCGAGCATCCAGCGCCATTTGGCGGCGTCGGACAGTTCCGTGTGAAGGATCAGGCTGTTGCTGGAGAACGCGCCGAGGATGCCGAGCACGATCGCCAGTTGCTGAAGGGCGACGAGCCGACCACGAATCTGGGGCGGAGAGACCTCGGCGATGTAGAGAGGCGAGATCAGCGAGGCGATGCCAATCCCGAGTCCTCCCACCAACCGCGCCAACACAAGCTGCACCGCGGTCCCGCTCAATCCGCACCACGCGGCCGACACGGTGAAGAAGACGGCGGACAGTAACATCACGCGCTTGCGTCCGAAACGGTCGCTGAGCGCGCCCGCTGCGAGCGCGCCGAAGAAGCAGCCGACCAGCGCGCTGCTCGCCACCCAGCCCTTGAGGGCAGCCGAGAGACTGAATTCCGCCTGAAAGAAACCGACCGTCCCCGAGATCACCGCGGTGTCGAAGCCGAACAAGAGTCCGCCGAGGGCCGCGACGAGGCAGATGACGACGAGGTAAAGTCGGTTGCCGGCAGCGGGTCCGCAATGATCATTCATGGTGCATGGACAGGATTTGGTCTGAGGCGCTTTGCAGCCCGCATAGCAGTCCTCTTGCGAAGTCTGAGTGCCCTTTGCACCATCGGGATGTGAAATATGCGGGCTAGGGCTCGATGACGCGGTAGAACCCCGCCGGGCCGGTTGTCGCGTCGGTTGCGACGCGTGCCGTGGTGGGGTCGCCTACGTTGTCCCAGGAGGGAGCCGACAGCGACGCCTTCTTTTGGACTTGGAACGGGCCGTTGCCGCCTGTCCATGAGAACGTGATTGTGGCGTCGGCGAGGGTGGCGGGGCCGAGGGTGATGGGTGTGACAGGCTGGGGCAAGGTGATGCCGGCTGCCGTGGGACCCCCCATGGCGGCGACTTCCGCGGGTGTCAATTCGCGCGAGATGAAGGCGAAGCTGCTCACCAGGACTTCGTGTGTGTAATCGCCATTCGAGTCACCCTCGTTGAACAGCCGAACATCCGGACCCTCGTCGAGGCCCGAATAGAGGGCGAATCGTCCGTTGGCCAGCGACGCGCCAGTGCGGGCGTGGACGGGCGAGCCGTCGATGTAGATGGTGACGCGGCCCGCGACGAGGTTGGCGGCGAACACGACGCGATGCCATGTGTCCGGCTGGACCACGCCCTCCGCGGAGTATCCAAGGGCGCCGATGCCGAGGGCGCCGGCATTGTTGACGTAGAAATCGGCGTCATTCCTGTTGTCAGGAGAGGAATTGAAGAAGGGCATCCAGTTCACGTCCCAGGGGAGGAGGATGTCCCAGGCCATGGAATAGCGGTTGATGTAGCCTTCGGTCGGGACGGGTCGAGTCGGCATGGTGAGATTGTAGCCGTTGGCGCTGTCGTAGAAGGCCGGCACACGCATGAACGTCCCCTCCGTGTCGGCGATGGGCGGAGGTCCTTGCTCGAAGGTGGTGAGAGTCGAGGTGCCGTCGCCATCCGCATATTCGAGTGTTCCGACGCCGCTGGCGCGTTCGAGTCCCTCGGGGCCGAAGTTCCAGACACCGGCGACGATGTCCGGCAGGGGATTGACAACCAGGGCGGCGGCCCGGCTTTCGGTGGTGCCGCCGATGTTGGTGACGCGCACGCGGTACGTCCCGGCATCCGACGCTCGAGCGCGCTCGATGCCCAGGGTCGGCGCCGCGGCACCCTCGATCGGCTGGCCGTTGAACAGCCACTGGTAAGTGAAGGGGCCGATGCCGCCGGCGGCTGCGGTGAAGGACACGGCGTCGCCGGCAAAGGCGGCCTGGTCCTGGGGTTGCGTGGTGATCGTGGGCGGATCGACCTGCTCGATGCTGTAGAGGCCGAAGTTGTCGATGCCCCAATACCAACTGTCCGAGCCTGCATGGGCGAAGCGGAACCGGACGGCCGCCTGGTTGTCGGCCTGCGGGAGGCGGAACAGCTCGACGCGTTTGGATTCGCGCGGGTCGTCGTTCACGCGGGCCTGGATGAAGGGGGCGAGGGCCGGCGTAATCGGGGCGGCGATGAAGGCCCCATAGAAGCCGCCTTTGTCGAGACCGTCGTCGGGGTCGTTGTACACCGCGATGTCGCTGTGCGGCGTGTTGAATGTGGCCTCGGCATCGATTGCACCCTGGGCATCGCGGATGAGATCCTGGCCGTCCAGGAAATAGGCGACAGGCAGCCAGTTGGCGCCGCGGTCGATCGAGAACTCGACAGCCGCGATGCTGTCCTGGTTTTGTTCCCAGAGACTGTGAAAGCAGAGGTGAACGCCCGTCTTCCCGGTCAGGTTGAAGTCGGGCGAGTCGAGGAACTGGACCTGGCTGCGGCCCTGGCGGTAGCCGGAGTTGGCGAAGAGCATGCGACCTGTTGCCAGCGGGCTGACCAGCGCGCCATTGACGACATTGCGAGGATTCTCTGTCAACACACGCCTGTAATCCTTGCGATACGCCTGGGGGCCGTCCGGATTGCTATAGGCGACGAATTCGCCCGTGAAGCGATCCACGTTGACCACATTCCAGCCGGCGTAGAAGGCCGAATCGAGATTCGTCGGATCCAGGTCCGGCGTGTACACATCCGTGTAGTTGAGTTCCGACCATCCCGCCGGCAGTTGGCCCTCGGGAGAGGCGTCGAAGTCCTCGAAAAAGAGCGGAGGCGGCAGTTGGATCGCGATGTAATTGACCACGGTGAATCTGACTTCGTGAGTCAACTGGTTGGGGGGTGTTGCATTGTCGCTGAAGCTGAGCGTGAAGATATGCTTCGAGCCCGCGTCGAGTAGAGTGGCGCTCCGATACATAACCGCCACGAAGTCGCCCTCAGTTGTGACCTGCGCGGTCACGCTCACGCCGTCCAACGCCAGCTTGATACTGCCCGGGTCCACTTGGGTCGACCCGTGGCTCAGCCTGGCGCTGTAGAGCGGCATGGGGGCGACATCGACCGCATTGTCTGCGGGTGTGACGGCGATCACATTGGGCAGAGCGGTGGACGCCGAGACGACAAAGGTCGCCTGGGCGAGGATGTCGTAACCGTCGTCGAGCAGCAGGCAGACCTTCCATAGGCCAGGCAGACTGAGCCCTTCAGCGAACGTGACGCTCCCGTCGGTCAGACCAAGGCCGGCCGTCTTCGCGCCGCCGACATAAAGCCAGGCCGCCGCGGGCGGTCCGCCCGGCTCGACACCGTCGGGGTAGAGGCCGATCCAATCGTGCGGGTTGCCCGGGCCGTTCGCGAAGGTGATCGTAATCGGTTCATCCGCGTGGTAAGTGCTGAGATTGGGCGTGACTGTTGGCGTCTGTGCAAGTGCGGCGGGCAAGACCAGGCCGGCGAGCGCCAGAGCCATGACGCGGACCAGACACAGTTGCTTTGCTTTGCCGCAAACGGCAAGGCCGCGAAGGAGAGGAACTGGATTCATGTGTTGACGACTTTGGGGGACGGTGTTCGATCCGTGTGATTATCTCCAGAGAAAAAACGGTAAAAAAAAAGGGGCAGCTTGACCACCCCGCTCACCAAGCAGTCGCGCTTAGCCCGTGCGCGTGCCCGTTGTTGGAAGTTTCGGCCTTGTCAACAAAAGCGAGGTTGAAGCCGGCCCCAGCGCGGAAAGTAGCAATAATCGCGCCACTGTCCAGAACAGAAATGGGCCTGATCAAACGTGGAACTCCCTGATTTGGAGGATGGTCGGGACGGTGAGATTTGAACTCACGATTCAAA
>ERZ795031.2012-NODE-2012-length-20163-cov-13.891983_pt1 | contig 20163 bp, 15 predicted proteins | sample MGYA00375123_ERZ795031 | MGnify/ENA primary metagenome ERZ795031 (study PRJEB30166, sample SAMN05720159) | activated sludge metagenome | isolation source: anaerobic digester from wastewater treatment plant | place: USA | collected 2015-04-21 ... | reverse complement strand
GGTTGAATGTGGAGGGCACAACGATTGCTGAAATAGCAAAGAGGTTCCAGAGAACAACTGGCGCTATTCGATCGAGACTTAAGAAACATTCAAAGGCGGCATGAATCAATTGTGGCGCAATTTATTACTTGCCACCAGCCTTGAAACATCGCCCTCTCCCAAATGGCCTTACAAGAAAGTGTATTTTTCGGTGGTGCATCATCCTCGGAATAATGCCTTACAGCCATCCATCAATGAATTTCAAAAATTGATTGGATACAACGACCGATTCTTCGCCTTTTCATCAGAAAGCTTGATAAACCGAGCTATCGAGATAAATGAGCCGGCATTATCTATCTGGGCGCGCTGGTATCAAGAACTCTATTACTTCTAACCAAAAACCCCCTTTCAGCTCCGGGAGCCTTCGAGGCAGTCCAATAGCTTATCAGTCGGAGTATTCTCTCCAACACGCGTCAACTCTGCGCGCGCAGCCTTTTCGCCTCTTCCGCAGTCATTCCCAGCACCACCGGCGTGGAGCGGTAGCCGATCCCCATCCGGTCGATGCCCATGTCAATCAGATCAAAGAAATGCTGCTGGTCGCGGATCCCACCCGAGCCTTTGACCTTGCAGCGCCCTCGCGCGGTCTCAATCATCAGCGCGATGACCTCGCTTGTCGCCCCATCGCTCTTCCCGCCAGTGAAAAACCCCGTGGAGGTCTTCAGGAAGTCTGCCCCGGCTGCGATGCCCGCTTCGCATGCCAGTCGGAGCTCATCCAGGCTCAGCGCGTCCGTCTCGAAAATCACCTTCACCCCTACCCCAAAGGCGTGGCAGACCTCAGCCACCGCCCGTAGATCTTCCTCCACCTCAGCAAACATCCCGCTGCGGACCCAGCCGTAATTCGCGACCACATCCAGCTCAGCCACGTCCCCCCTGCGGCAATATTCTTCCGCCTGCAGAACCCTGGAATGGGTTGTGGAAAGCCCGAAGGGGAAGTCGCATACCACGCAAATCTTCGTGCCAGTGCCCCGAGACAGTTCCGAGGCAAGGTCCAGCGAGGCTGGGTTAATGCAAACGGTCGCGCAGCCAAAGTCAATGCCTTCCTGGATATATTTGCGAATCTCTGTCTGGGTGAACTCAGGCTTCAGGACGGATTGATCGATATAGGCAGCCAGCTCCCAGACGGACATTTCGTTGGCTCTCTTGGTGGGTTTCATAGTCTTTAGCTCCCGGTTTATTCGAACTGAATTTGCGAGATTGTCCCTAATATATCATTGACCAATCATACCCTAACACAGGAGAATAGCTCCCACAAAATGTCGGCTGTACTTCTGTCTGCAAGCGCCCAAAGTTTTAAATGTTGCCAAAACACAATATTGCCGTTTTTGAATAACAAGCCTGACTGCAACCATTCGAATGATATACTTAGCTCAGAACAAAACGGGGAAGGAGAACCCCCCGAATTATCCAGGCCTCTACGCGTATATTAAAAAGGGAGAAACATGGCAACAGCATTGGACCAAATTTGTAATCACCTGGAATTCCTCGGTTATGAAATCGATAGAGTTAAAGAAGAGTTCATCTTAGCAAGGCATCAGAAGCATGCTAATTTTGCATTAAAAATTCATGGATTTGGAGCCTTGGCGGCGGCAATTTATGAAGTGAGTGAGGATGGAAAACGCCAAAGGGCTGATTTTATGGAAAGGCTGAATTTCTACAACAACGCAGCCCGGGTTTGCCGTGCTTACCTGGATAAGAATTCTGATCTATTAATTGAAGCCGTGTTTCCAAATCTTTATGACAGAACCGCGTTCGGTGTCTTTATAGAATTATTCAATGACGATATTCGCCTGTTATTCATTGGAGACAAAAATTTAGCCGAATATTTATCGTAGAATTAATTCTGGTACCCAAGCTGTAGTAGGGACTAACAGCCATGCCTTTCATCCCTTTTGTCACTGGCCCTTCCGCAACTTGTGGGCTGAGCCCCACATCCTGCTGCAAGAGATTTTTTGCTGAGATTTGGTCCCATGGCAGGTTTTTTGAAGTTCAGGCAAGGACCAGGATTTATAGTACTTAGTTGTTAACTTCTTGAGTTTGGTCTTCTTTATTGAGACCAATCGGTAAACTGATCAGAAAAGTTCAGCAAATATGGCTTGAACACTGACCAATTATCTTAACACCTAATATCGGGAGCGGTATAATACATCATAGTGATACTGGTCGCTGAAAAGCAGCGGACAAGCAAATTTGCACAAGAAAAACTTAGAATAGGGAGAAAATATGTCAACAATGGATCAATTCGTCAATCACTTAGAATTTCTCGGATATGAAGTCGAAAGAAGAGATGGAGACTTGATTAAAGCAAAGCATCAGTCTAATGCCAATTTCCTGTTTCACATTTTCGGTTTTGGTGCAATGGCAAAAGCGATGTTTGGGGTCAACTCTCAAGGAAAAAACCGCAGAGGAGACGTTCTGGAACGTTTAAATAGCTATAACAGCGTCGCCCGGGTTTCCCGCGCTTATATCGACAAGGATTTTGACCTGGCCATTGAAGCAGTGTTTCCGAATCTTTATGACAAAACTGCTTTTGGGGTCTTCATTGAAGCATACAACGACGATATGGGCCTGCTGGGTTATGGCGATCAGAAGTTAAGCGAATATCTCGAGTAGCTTTTTTTTACAGAAACCCATCCCAGCTTGGTGAGCCAGCCTCGGTTAAGTCACCTACTGGCTGGGAAACTGAATAAGTAAAGAAACTGGTCAGGTTTATGTAATCTGACCAGTTTTTGCATCTATTAATATGCAGGCAGGAAGCTACTTCAATGTAAATTCCTACTTAATCAACGGCACAATCAGCAGCGATGCCATTCCAATCAGCTTCATGAAAATCAATGTGGAAGGTCCCGCCACATCCTTGAGTGAATCCCCGACCGTATCGCCAATCACCGCGGCAATGTGCTCCGGCGTCCCGCGCGAGAACTCCAGGTTCTCAATCATCTTCTTGGCGTTATCAAACGCCGTGCCGGTATTGTTGAAGAAAGGTCCCAGCAGCGCCGAGCAAGCCACCGAGCCGACCAGCACCGCTCCCAGCGCGTTCATCCCGAACGCGAACCCGATTCCAATCGGGACCAGGATGCTGATCGCGCTGGGCAAAATCATCTCGTGCAGCGCGTTGCTGGTGGCGATATCAATGCATTGAGAGTAATCCGGTTTGACCAGCCCCTTCAGGATATTCGGATTCTTCTGAAACTGGTCGCGCACGGCATCCACCATGGATTCCGCGGTCTTCGCCGTTGAACCAATCACCAGCGATGAAATCAGGAAGGGCAGACACACGCCGATGAATAGGAAACTTAAATTGAACGGCGTGGTCACATCGATCGCTTCGATGCCAGCCAATTTATAGAAGGTCAGGAAGATAACGAACGCGGTGATGGTCCCGGAAATCATCGCGTAGGCTTTGGTGATGGCTTTCATGGTATTGCCGACCGAGTCCAACCGAGACAATTTATCGATGACCCCTCGGGAAGCACGCGACATGCCGGCAATGCCCGCCGCGTTGTCCACAATCGGACCAAAGGCGTCGGCAGCCATAATGAAGGTAATCAGCAGGTCAGTGCCGATGTTCACAGCCACCAACGCCAGCAAGCTGTTTCCGGAAAGGGTGTATACGCCGATAACCACGCCCATCAGGACAATCACCGGCAAGACAGGGCTCTGCAATCCATACGAGATGCCGGTTATTAGGTTCAGCGCGGCCCCGCGGTTAGATGCTTTGGCAATATTCCGCACCGGTTTGCCTTCCATGCCGGCATAGTAGCGCGTGCTGACCGAAGCGACCGTGGTAATCAGCACCCCCAGGGTCGCGGCGATTCCGATTACCCAGTCGTTCAAAAGCAGTAGCGACATCCCCAGCGCGCCGATGATGCTGAGCATGGAACTGACAAACAACCCAACGTTGAACTGGGTGGATGGGCTCAGGCCCGGCTTCCACTCGCGGCTGGCAGAAATTCCGGCAGCCGAAGCAAAGATACCGACGCTCTGCAGCAAAAACGGAAAGAAAATGGCTTTTGGCCCATAAACAGAGGCCATTGCCACCGCCACGATAGAGCCTGTGACAAGGTCGTCGCTAAAAGTTTGGAATAGGTCCGCGCCGCGCCCGGCGCAGTCGCCCACGTTGTCGCCCACCAAATCCGCGATGACTGCCGCATTGCGGGGGTCGTCCTCTGGGATATTCTCCTCAATTTTGCCCACCAGGTCCGCGCCCACATCCGCGGACTTGGTGAAAATGCCGCCGCCAATCTGGGCAAACAGCGCCGCCAGCCCACCGCCAAAAGCAAAACCAATCAGCGCGTCCGGATCCCTAAAGATGCTGAACAGCACCGAGAGCACAATCAAACTCAGCCCGGTGATGCACAAGCCCATCACAGAGCCGCCAAACAAGGCGGTGCGGAAGGGCTCGCGTTTGCCCTCATTGGCGATATCCGCGGTCTGCAGGTTGGTGCGCACGCTCACACTCATCCCAATGTACGAGGCCAAGAGAGAGGTGAGCACGCCAAAGACCGCGGTCAGGGCTGCCTTCCAATCCAAAATCCAATAGAGCAAGGCCGCGAAGAAAGGCGTGACGAGCAGGATAGTTCGAATCTGTCGTCTCAGGTAAGTTTGGGCGCCTGTGCGGATGTCGCTCGCTACTTCAATCATTTCCGTTGACACCACCGGACGTAAGGTGATGCGCAAAATGAAGTAAGCCGCCAGAGCGATCCCGAGCAATCCGGAGATGAGTGAGACTGCGTACAGACGCATATCCAGCAAAAAGACCAGCACAAGGCTGGTGATGAGAACCGTTATCCCCAGATAAAACCAACGGCTCTGGAAAACTTTTATCCGGGAGCTTGCTTTATTGTTTTCATTAATCGCTGCATCGATGGAACGCATAATGGACCATTTACCTTTTGTTATTGGTATGACATTCGAGTTTATGTGTAGACGCTAATCTATTGGGATCTTGGGTTTTAGGACAGGGACCCCTGAGCTGTTCGCTGGAGTGAATTTGTTGTTTTCAAAAACAAAATTATACATCCAAGTCAAATTATTGCTGGAAGAATTTTCTGTTACCCTGCATTTTCCCGAGGTAATCTAATAAACATGCCCCAACACCCACGATTTTTTGCACATAAGTCTGGAGTCTCCCACGCGAAACGCCGTGTATAAGTTTTTCGCCTCCGCATTTTTTGACTCCGCTGACCAACAGCGATACGATTACAGGATGAACATGTCTGAAACGCAAAACCGCAGGCTATCCCCCGAACGCCAACAAGCGCTGTTGGACCTCTTGCATGGTCGCTTTGAGCAGCACAAACTCCGCCATGCAGATATCGTCTGGCCAGAAGTGCATGCACGGCTGCACTCCCAACCCGAAAAGCTGTGGACGCTTGAGCAAATGGAAGTCAGCGGCGGAGAACCGGATGTAGTTGGCAAAGACGTAGGAACCGGGGAGATCGTCTTCGCCGACTGCTCCGCGGAAAGCCCGGCTGGGCGCAGAAACCTGTGTTACGACCGCGCAGCCCTGGACGCCCGGAAAACCGCAAAACCCGTAGGCTCCGCGCTTGAAATGGCTGAAGAGATGGGCGCCGCAATCCTGACTGAAGAGGAATACCGCAAGCTGCAGTCCTTAGGCGAATTTGACCTGAAGACTTCCAGTTGGATCCTCACGCCGGAAGGCGTGCGCAAGCTGGGCGGCGCGCTCTTTGGCGACCGACGTTACGGGCGGGTTTTTTTCTATCATAATGGCGCGGAATCATATTACGGCGTGCGCGGTTTCCGCGCGTCCGTGCGGGTGTAAAGAATATCCAAATAAATTTTTAGTAATAGCCTGCAGCAAGACCACAAGGAAGGGGAAGAATTATCTTAGCAGGGTGTTTATTTTGTCGCGCGTTAGCCAATCCGCTCCTTTGCTAGCTTATAATTAGCGCGTCAGCCGAGGAGGAATTCACCATGCAGCCTATCCCAGACCTTATCCGCCAGATGACGCTTGAAGAAAAGGCCGCGCTTTGTTCAGGGCAGAATTTCTGGTTTCTGAAGGCATTGGAGCGGCTCGAAATCCCTGCAATCATGCTCACCGACGGTCCCCACGGCCTGCGCAAACAAGCCGGTGCGGCAGACCATGTCGGGCTAAACCAAAGCGTGCCCGCCACCTGCTTCCCGACCGCTTCCGCGCTGGCAGCCACCTGGAACCGCGACCTGGTCTTTCAGGTCGGTCAGGCTCTGGCAGAAGAATGCCTGCAGGAAAGTGTCAGCGTCATTTTGGGACCTGGCGCCAACATCAAACGTTCCCCCCTCTGCGGCCGCAACTTTGAATACTTTTCCGAAGACCCTTTCCTCAGCGGGGAGATTGCCAAAAGCCACATCCTCGGCGTGCAATCCCTGGGGGTCGGCACATCACTGAAGCATTTCGCGCTGAATAACCAGGAGCACCGCCGCATGACCACCAACTCCGTGGTAGATGCGCGCGCTATGCGCGAAATCTACCTGGCCGGGTTTGAACGGGCGGTGAGAGGCGGGCAGCCCTGGACCGTGATGTGTTCATACAACCGCCTGAACGGCACATACGCCTGTGAAAACAAAGCGCTGCTCACGGATATTCTCCGGGAGGAATGGGGCTTTGAGGGGCTGGTCGTCACCGATTGGGGCGCGATGAACGAAGTTGTCGAGGCTGTGCGCGCGGGCACGGACCTGGAAATGCCGGGCGTGGAAAACGGCAACACCGAAAAGCTCATCGCTGCCGTACGCTCCGGAGACCTCGAAGAAACCCTACTTGACCGGGCCGCAGCACGCGTGTTGGCGCTAATTCAAAAATCCAGTGATGGCTTTCGCCCCGCCTTCTCGTATGACCAAGCAGCCCATCACGCTCTGGCCAGGCGAACTGCTGCTGAAGGCGCGGTGCTGCTAAAAAATGAAGGCGGACTGCTCCCGCTGGAGGGTACGGGCAAAATCGCGCTGATTGGCAGGTTTGCTAAAGAACCGCGCTACCAGGGCGCGGGCAGCTCGCTTATCAACCCTACCCACCTGGAAAACCTGTACGAGGAGCTCGCTAAACTCATCGGGGAAGAGCGCCTGATTTACGCGCCTGGATATACCGCAAAAGGCCAGACGGACGAAGACCTCCTGCGCGAAGCCCACGCAGCCGCCAGCCGCGCGGAAACTGTTATCCTGTGCGCCGGCCTGACTGACCTGGACGAAGTGGAAGGGCTGGACAGGGAACACATGCGCCTTCCTGAAGGTCACAACAGGTTAATCGCGAGCCTTTCCGCAGCCCACCCGCGCTGCGCTGTGGTCCTCAGCAATGGTTCGCCAATAGAAATGCCCTGGATCAGCTCTGTTCCCGCCGTGCTGGAAGCTTACCTGGGCGGTCAGGCAGGCGCTGGCGCGGTCGCGGATATCCTGACCGGCAAGGTGAACCCCAGCGGAAAACTCGCAGAAAGCTTCCCCCTCCGGCTGGAAGATACCCCAGCCCGGCCCTTTCCAGGCGGCCCGCAAACGGTGGAATACCGCGAGAGCATTTACGTCGGTTACCGCTATTACGATGCGGTCCAAGCGGATGTCCTTTTCCCATTCGGGCACGGCCTTAGTTACACAAATTTTGAATACAGCGATTTGCGCATTCGAGTTTCTGAAGAGGGTGCGTTAGCAAGCTTTACCGTGAAAAACAGCGGCTCGCTGCCGGGCATGGAGATTGCCCAGCTTTATGTGCGGGATGTGGAATGCTCTGTTTTCCGCCCGGAGAAAGAACTGAAGGGTTTCATTAAGGCGGAGCTTCAGCCCGGCGAGGAACGCGCGCTTGAAATTAAACTGGACCCGCGCGCTTTCGCGTTTTACAACCCAGAAAGCAGACAGTGGGTAATCGAAGAAGGCGAATTTGAGATTCTGGTTGGCGCTTCGTCGCGCGATATCCGCTTGAGGGCAGCGCTCTCTCTGCCTGGGAGTGAAGCGCCGCGGGCATGCAGAACTGAAGGACTGGAGCCCTATTTCCACCCCAGCCAAGCTGCCGGCTTCCCACGAAAAAGTTTTGAAAAACTGCTGGGCAAGCCCCTTCCGCCAAACCTTCCGGACAAAAAGGGTCACTTCAGCCTGAACACCCCCCTGGCAGATATGAAAGGCACCTTGGTTGGAGCCTATCTATTCCGCGCCTTTGAGAAGGGCATGCAGAAGATGCAGGGACCTGAAAAAGACACCCCAACCAGCAAGATGCTGAACGCCATTCTGCAGGAGATGCCGCTGCGCACAGCCCTGATGATGAGCGGTGAAATCAGCCGGGAAGGGCTTCTGGCGCTGGTGACAATGATGAACGGAAAGTTTTCCAAAGGTTTGCGAGCTTTCCTGAAAGCACGTCAGCGCTAAATTTACCCCTCTTTTACACGCCAAAAGCCCAAGCCTGGGCATTCCCTCGCGCTCTTGATTTCAGGCAGGATTGCGCGGATGCCTACCCTGGCGTAAGCTCCTGCGCGTCTGGATTGAAACGCGCACGAACTCCGCGGCATGTTTCAGCGGACTGATGTGGCTGCCTTCCCCAGCATAAATCGTGCGGATTGGCACCCAATCCAACGTGAAACCATTCTGAACACAGAGAACAATCATTTCCACTTCAAACGCAAAGCCTTGCTCCGCGCAGTTCAGGCTTGCTTCCATCAGTCTGCGGCTAATCAGGCGGTAACCGCTCTGGTTATCCGGCACAGGCTGCCCGAGCGCCCACGAAAACAAGCGCGTTCCAAGCGTATTGCTAAGGCGGCGAACTACTGGCATGCGGGAGAAATCGCGCTTCCCGATGATCAGGTCAGCGCCGCTCTCCGAGAAGACCTGCAAAAATGCTGGGATTTCAGCCGGGTCGTGCTGCCCATCCGCGTCCAGAGTGATGACCGCGGCGAACCCATGCGCGAGCGCATAGCGAAAGCCAGCGCGCAGCGCCGCGCCTTTGCCCTGATTAGGCGATTGCTCCAGCACCTCCGCGCCTGCTTGCCTGCCGACTCGCGCAGTCTCATCGCGAGAGCCGTCATCCACCACCAGCACCGGCAAAAAACGACCTGCCGCGGCTGCTACAGGCTCAAGCCGCACTGCTTCATTGTAGGCTGGAATAAGTGCCAATATTTTTTGGGGGTTATGCTGGAGTGCCATTTTTGGGTCCTTTTGTTCTTGCTGCGCCTAAGCATGGGTGTGTCTGCGGCGCCGATACCAGATGCACGCCGGTTTGAGAAACACAAAGCTGACGGATCAGATGACCGCTTGCATTGTACCAGAGGCGGTTCTATACCGCCGTGGCAAGAATTATTTCCCCGCCAGCCCGAAGAGCGCTGACTTAATCATTTCTCCAATGCTCCAGGCGGCAGAAATTTTCTGATAATCAGCGATTAGCACGGCACTGCCAATTTGGTGCCTATCTCAATTGCAAGCAAAGGACTACAATAGTATCAATTACTATACCAAGGAGCAAAACACTATGTCACCAAGTATCCATTTTTCGCAGGAAGAAGCCAAAGCTCTGGCAGAGCGGCTGGGCGTGGATTGGACGCATTTCGATGTCGAGCAGTTCACCATGGGCGTTAACGTGGAGCTGGAACACGGCACGCGTGACGCGCTCACCAACGTGACCAACGATGACCCTCTGACCACAGCCAAAATCGCCCTCGCGCACCTTACCGAATTCCCGGATTATTACACCCGTCTGGATAAGCTGGAAAAAGAAGCCGACGACTACTGGAAAGACAAAAAGAAGTAATACGCGAGCAGCAATAGCCTGATAATTTCAGGCAACCATCCAATTAAGACGATTAACCAATCGGCGCGGCTGTTTTCAGCCGCGCCTGATTTGTACCAAAACGCAAAAATTTACAGCCAGCTTGTCAAAGGTGCAGATTGCGCGCGGCCACAAAGCCCAACTTGCGTTCCGTCAGAGCGCGCGCGGTAACGTTGCAGGCTGCCACCTTATCCATAAAATTCAAGCGCAAGTGTTCCCAATCGCCGCTGGCAATTACTTCAGCTTTTTCCCTGAAATAATCCAGGATATCCGAAGGGTGTTCGCGGGCAGCATCGATTTCCGGCTCGCCACCTTCGTGCTTGGCCGCAATGTTGGGCACGCGCGCCGCGACCTCGAGCAGTTCCTGCCGGCGGTTATACGGCTGAATGACAATGCTCTTGTATGTTTCGGTAATGTGGTGCTCAAAGCGGATGACGCGCTCAAAGCCAAGCGTTTTGCGGAATTCGGAGCTCAATTCCAGCGTTTCGTTATTGATGGAGTTGGACCAGTTAAAGCCAATCAGGGGCGAAGTGCCGTCCGGTCGGCTGAATAGCTTGGCCATGGTCATAATCCACAGCGCGGAAGAGGGGTTATCCGCGCCAAAAAAGACCGAAATTTTGAATTGAATATCCACGCCCAGCCGGTAGAGCATAAATCCGAGCAGAATCGTCCCGGCATTAAAGTTCAATACGTGCTGAACGCCGTAGTTGGTGTAGTAGTACAGGAACTCATCCAGCCAGCGCAGGGCATGCTCATTTGGCTGTCCGATGCCGCCAAAATAACCGGTAATGGTTGCCGGGCCGCCCAGGTGCGGGTTGGAGCCATCTGTGCCTTTGGTGTCCAGCGTCTCCACAAAAGAAGCGCCGATGATATCCAGCGCGGCCACGATAGCCGGCAGGTCGCCATCCGCTTCCGATTCCTTCATTTTCCGCACGGCGATAAAACGCCCGGGCACCAGTGTGCGCTCCGCGATGGCGCGCTCCAGCATCGGACGCACCCAGGGGAAGTATTGCAGCGCGGAAACTTCCAACGTGACCGCGCACTCTTCGTTGATGCAGTCCGGGTCAAATTCTTCCCCCAGCACGGCTTTGCGATAATCCGCCAGACGGACAAAAGCGCCGCGGCTGCGTTGGTCAATCAGCCAGTAAAGGTCATCCAGGTATTGCGGGGCTTTCTGCCGGATCTTCTCGAATAAGGCTTCCATCCGGCAGGATTCGCGGTGTTTGCGGTTGATTTCTTCCGGGGTGCCGTAACGCGCCACTACTTCCAAAAAAGCGTTGACGACGCGGCTGTTGGGGTCCAGAAGAACGCTGTTGACAGCTTCCAGATTGCTGGCGGGGATTTTCAGAGTTTCACGCAAATCGCTCATGTCTCAGCTCCTAAAGCATGCTCAACAGTTCGTTGTATTCATCGTCAGTCATGCCAAACCAGTTCTCAGGCGCGGGAAAGGTCTTTTCGCTGACTTCTTTGACGTATGCCTCCAGACCCTGACGAATGACCGACCCGGCATCGGCAAAAACTTTGGCCATGCGCGGCTTGAACTTGGGATAGAGCGCGAAGGCATCATGGTAAATCAGGAGCTGCCCGTGCGCGTCCAGACCCGAGCCAAGCGACATGATCAGGCAGTTTTTCGCTCGCTCCGTCACCAGCTTGCACAGGCGGTCCGGCACCAATTCCAACAGGATCATAAACGCGCCGGCTTCCTCCAGCGCTTTGGCATCATCCAGGATTTTTTTGGCAGTCGCGGCGCTCTTGCCCTGCAGCCTGAAGCCGCCCAGCGAGCTGACGCTTTGCGGGGTGAGGCCCAGGTGGCCAATGGCAGGGATGCCCGCGTCCACAATCGCGCGGAGGCGTTCGCACACAGCTGAACCACCTTCCAGCTTGATGGAATCGCAGCCAGCTTCAGCCATAAAGCGTCCGGCGCTGCGCACCGCGGTCTCGTTCGAAGGTTGATAGCTCATGTATGGCATATCCCCGACCACCCAGGTGTTTGGCGCGCCGCGCCGCACCGCCGCGCTGTGCCGGATCATGTCGTCCATCGTCACTGGCAAGGTGCTGTCGTAACCCAGCATGGTCATCCCCAGGCTGTCCCCCACCAAAATCATATCCACGCCGGCCTGCTCCTGCAGGTAGGCGGTCGGGTAGTCATAACAGGTCAGCCAGGTGATTGGTTTTCCTTCTGCCGCTTTTTTGAACAATCCCGGCAGGGTCAGTTTTTTGCGCTGTTCGGTCATAGGTTCTCCTTTTCAGTGAATAGTGGGGTGAGGTTGTTTGGATGCAGAACGGCTCATGACAGCATGGGGAGTTTTCAGTGTTAGGAAGCAGTTGCGCTGAGGCAGCGTCAATCTCGTCATGTCGTATTGAAATTCACAGGGTTGGGTGAGCATGCTCCTCCTGAATTTCTCTGCCTTCATTATATCCTGAAGCAGCCCGGGGGGAGGAAGCTAGCTTGCGATGGGTCGCTCTTGGGAATTGTCAGATTTCTTGCATTTTTGAAGTCCCCGAATCAGCCGCGATAACGCCTGCTGAACTCCCCTTAGCGCTTTGGATTAATTGCGCATAAGTCCGCCCGTCGTGCATGATGAGCAGTGCTTCGCGCCTGTGCTTGCCTAAGAATTTCGGAAAGGCACTATAATCAAACCACCGATTGCACAGGCAGGGCGGTAAAAAATGACGGACGCAACCCAAGAAGAACACCCTAAGGTCAATACGCCCAAACGGGGCCTACCCATATTTTGGGCGCTGCTCTTAGCCCTCTGCCTGGCGCCCTACCTCGCGCTGAGCGCTTTCGCCCGCCCGCAAGCGGATGACTACTGTTCTTCGGCGCTGTTTCGCTCACTTGGCTTCTGGCAGGCGCAGCTGAACGCTTACAATGGCTGGACTAACCGCTATGCCACCATGTTCTTTACCGGTATTCTCGATTGGTTCGGGCTGTGGGGGCTGCGCGTCCTGCCGGTCCTTCTTATCCTGGGGCTTGCGGTCAGCGCCTACCTGCTGCTGAAACAAGTGTTTCGCCGCGTAGGCGTGGAACAACCGCGCTCAAACCTGGTCTTGTTCGCGCTGGCCCTCACGCTGCTCCATATTGCCGCGCTGCCCAACCTGTACCAATCTATTTACTGGCGGGCAGGCAGCCTCGCGTACACCCTGCCGGTCATCGCGCTAAACCTGCTGCTGGCGGCGCTTCTACGCGCCCATGCGCGCAAGCCCGTCCGGCACGCTCCTATCCTGTTCGCGCTAGCCGCCTTTGTGGCGGTGGGGTTCTCCACTACAAACGCGGCCTTGCAGCTTACCGCGCTTGGCTTCCTTTTTGGCGTCCTGCTTTGGCGCAAACAGCTTAGCCCCCAGGAACGTCCGCTGTGGATAGCTGCGTTGGTTGGCAGCGCGCTCGGCCTGGTCGTGCTCGCGCTGCAGCCCGGAGCGCGCTTGCGGCTGGCGCAAATGCCGCCTATGCCCGGCTTGGGGCGCCTTATCTATCTGACCCTGCGATATTCCGCCGCGCTGGTTTACCACAGCCTGCTTGATTACCTGCCTGCAAGGCTTGCCGCGCTGCTGATAGGCTTGCTGTGCGGTCTCTCAACACGCGGACTAACCGTACCGCCGCTTAAGAAAATTCTCGCCCCACTGCTCCTGACCGCGTTGGGAGCGTTTTTACTGATTGCAGCCTGCTGTGCCCCCAGCGCTTTGGCGCAGTCCGCCTATCCTGGTCATCGCGCCCAAACTGGCGCAATCTATTTCATCAACGCGGCCCTGCTGGGGGCAGGTTTTCTGGTTGGGATTTGGCTGCGCGCGCTCCTTCCTCAAAAAACCTTGCGGCCGCTGCAGATTTTGCTGAATATCGGCGCGCTGGTTTGCCTGTTTTTCGCGTTAAAGCCGCTGCCTGGGCAATTCGCGGAAATCCGCAGACACGCGGCTGCCTGGGATGAACGCGAGGTCAGCATTCTCGCCCAGCGGGACGCCGGCGCTCGCAGCTTGCTTGTCCCGGGCGTGGACAGCCTGGCTGAATTGATGGAGCTCTCACCTGACCCCGCCAACTGGGTAAACGGCTGCGCGGCGAATTACTACCAAGTTGATTCCATTCGCAGCACCGAATAGCGCTCCCTCCTTGCCAAGCAACATCCAAATTTGCGTCAATCATGGCGATTTGCAGCAACAATCCGCTATACTGTATTTGTTGTTTTGTCCTAAAACCAATTTGCAGGGAGTATGAGCCGCTTTCGTTTCATCGTCTTTTTTCTGGCGGGCTTTCTGCTGGCAGCCAGCGCCTGGCAGCCGCCCCAGCCTGCCAGCCCTGAGCTAAAAGCCATGCTCTGGGAGGCTTTCACGCGCCGCGTTGAACAACTACGGCCGGGTGAATCCCTCACTTTCGCGCTCTTTACCCCCGAGCTTGACGAGGCTTTTCTTAGCCCGGATGGGACTGCCGCGGTTTTATGGTTGGCCCTGCGCGACGACACCGGCAGAAGGCTGGCATCCGAACCAGGCATGGTGTTGGCCGTCCTGCGCTCTGGAGAATGGCAGGCAATCCTGCCGGGGGACCCAGACTGGGAACAGAGTTTAGCCGCCATCCCAATCAACATGCTGCCCGCCGAGCAGCGCCCCGCGGAAGTCGCCTCCGAACCTGCGCCCGGCGCCATCACAGGTTACTACCTGCCCTATGTCGCTGGCACGGCGCGCTGGTTGGAAGGATCCATCGGCCATTTTCAAGACATCCCCTGGCTTGGTTATCCCTCCTGCCTGGAGGTGTACTGCCGCTTCGCCTACGACTTTACCGATGACGCCCATTTCCCGCTGGTAGCCTCTAAGGGCGGCACGGTGGTTGCCTCAAGGGACAGCTGCCCGGACGGCGGCACCAACTGCACAAACTTCATCGTGCTGCGCGACCCTAACAACCTTACTTACCAGCTCTACCTGCACATGGCGCACGGAACCATCCCAAACGCACTCACCCCCGGCACGGCCGTCGTGCGAGGCCAATATTTGGGAGATACAGACGATACTGGTTACAGCACCTCGCAACACGTGCATTTCATGGTTACCAATAGCGTCTGGTTGGTGGATGACGGCTATTATTGGGGCGCTTCAATTGATATTCGCTTCGCGGACGTCCTGATTAACAATGGAGTTCCGCGCACCTGTTACGAAGTGACCCAGTTTCCGATTTACGGCGGCGCGACAGACTGCCTGGGCGACAAGAACGACCCTTTGAACCCGAATAACGATTGGTTCACCTCCGGGAATGTGGGCGCCTTTCCACCAAGCGGCACCCTCACCCGCCCCACTGATGGCCAAATCGTGGCTACCGGCGCGAACCCGCTGATGGACGTTACCGCGACTGTCAGCGATGATGTGCATGTGGACGCTGCCCAATTGCTGGTTTACCAAAACGGCGGGTGGAGCAACCTCGGTCCTAAAGTGACGCAGCCGCTCAGTCCGGGCGTCTTCGATTGGGACGTCAACCTGTGCCAAACGGGCGGCTTTAATGGCAGCCTGCAAATCGGTCTTTCCATTTGGGACCATGAGGGTAACCGCAGCGCGCCGTTGGCTGTCCGCACAATTCTTGTGGACCATGCCTGCCCGCCGCCCGCAAGTCAACTGGAACCAGCCCAGACCTTTGATTCCACCGCCGTGCGCCTCACCTGGAATGCGCAAACGGCCGGCCTGCCCATAGGGCAGTTCCATTTGCAGTGGCGCGAGAGCCTGCAGCCCTGGTCGGACATACAAACACTCATTTACCCGCCGGAAGCCCGCGCATCCTGGTTCCTTGGTGAAATTGGAAAGAGTTACGACTTTAGACTGCGCGCGCTGGACAGCAACGGTCAGCCAGAGGACTGGCCGGCTGGTGATCTCCCTGAAATCAGCGTCAGTTTGCCCGCCAGCTGCAGCCCAGACAGCCAGGAGCCTGATGATGTTCCCGCGCAAGCAAACCCGCTGCTGCCCGGCGGCGAATTACTCGCTAACTTTTGCCCGGCGGCTAACCCGGACTGGTACGCGCTCACGCTGCAAGCCAGCCAGGCTTACCTGATTGAAGCCCAATCGCTGGGAGGCGGCGCGGCGGCGCGCTTATCGCTCTACGCGCCGGATGGGAACACGCTGCTCGTTAGCGCTGAGGCGCAAGATTTTGGAAAACCGACACTGTTGCACTATCACGCCGAAACAGCTGGGGTTTACTTCCTCAAGCTGGAGCCTTTAGCAGACTCGCTGGCAGGTAACGCGGCACAGTACCTGCTGCGCTTGAACAACGCGGCGGTGACGCATTTGCCGCTGCTGTTTAGGTAATTTCTTTCAGAGGGGGATTTTAGACGCCCAAAAGGGCGGAAAGCACGAAGACGAACAGCGACCCGAGGATAATTCCCAGGGATGTCCAATGCACATGGCCGTACTCACGCGCGGAAGGGATAAGCTCATCCAGCGTAATGAACACCATCACGCCGCCGGCAAAAGCCAAGGCGGCTGGGATAAGTCTGGAGAAGTTCACTAAAAACAGGCTGGCAAGCAGCGCGCCAACTGGCTCGGCAAAGCCGGATAGGAACGCTACGCGCAGCGCGTCGCGGCGGCGGATGCCGCCCTTGCACAGCGGCAGCGCGGTCGCAAGCCCTTCCGGGATGTTGTGCAGCATAATGGCGAGCGCCACGAACAGACCAAACTGCGGATTGTGCATGTAACCAGCCCCTACCGCGATGCCCTCGGGCAAGTTGTGCAGGGTGATGCCAATTGCCAGAAGAATCCCGGAACTGATCAGCTTCTGATCCACCGGCCGCTTGCGAGCGCCCTGCGCGCGCAGCCTGGCAAAGCGCCAACTACGATGCGGACGCAGGTCGACGCAGTCTTCTTGTTCGCCTTCAGCGGCGTGCGCGCCGTGGTACTCCACCTCACCAAAACGCATGTGCGGGGCAAGGTAATCCAGCAAGAACATGAAACAAGCCCCGAAGCCAAATCCTAAGGTAGCGGTAATTGGTCCTCCCAGTTCCCAAGCTTTATTGACAAGTTCCAGGAACGCGAGACAAATCATTACGCCAGCAGTAATGCCCATCAAGAAGCCGTAAGAGCGCCTTCCAGGCCTGCGGATAATTGCGATTAGCCCGCCCAGACCTGTGCCAAGGCTGGCAATCAGGCTAAGCAAGAGCACATTAACCAGTGGGGGTAGTTGTGAAATCATTGGTCAGAATAATCTTCAATCTTTGTAAGATTTGGCAACCTGTTAACAGGGAGCAGTAAAACACGCCATTATACACAAGCAAAAGCGTGTGTCAAGCCGTCTCAACCGGAAATGATGACGGTTTTGTCTTGCTTGTTAGGGACGAGGCACAGAAAGCGAAAAGGCTCGCTGCCGGTGTTTACATAAGCGTGCGCCGCGCCCGCGGGAATGAAAACAACACTCCCGGCTTGAACCAAGTAACTCTCTTCGCCGATAATCACGCGCGCTTTTCCGCTGAGCACATATTGCTCATGCTCCACCAAATTGGTGTGGAGAGGCATGCTGCCTCCGGATTGAATCGTGAAGCAGCGCATGGCAAAATTAGGTGCTTCCCCCGCTGGAATTAGCACTTGTTTGCTCACGCCAACGCCGTCTGGCACTAGTTCTACCGCGACATCATCAATACATTTCACGCTCATTTTTTCTCCTTTTCGCGCCCAATCCCTGGGTGACGGATGTTTGTGCAAAGGATTATATCAACCCTGCTCCCCTGCGTAAAACTCAGCGCGGGCCGCCGTTGCTGCCTGCCCCCTAATAAGCTAACTTTACAATCTGCAATATAATCAATTTACAATCGAGACTACCAGATAGGACGGTGAAAATGTCAGATAACATTCCAGAGGTAAACGTCCAGCGCCGACGCAAGGGCGCCAAACCCACCACCCAGGCGCAAGCCCCTACCCGGCCAAGCAGCGGCGGGTCCTCTCCCAGCGGGGGCGGCCTTTCGACCGGCGGCAGCGGCGGCTCTTATTCGAGCGGCGGCGGTATCCCTGGCGGCAACATCCTGCGCACGACAGGTGGAAAAACCGGTTGTGGTTCAATCGGCTTATTCATCATAGCGGCCATCCTTTATTTCCTCTTTTTCCGCGGAAGCGGCAGCCAAATAACTGAGCCTGGGTATGAATTTCCTACCGAAGCACCCCAGGCGGCTTTCCAGCAACCAACCGCCGTGCCTGCCACCCGCACCCCGCGCCCAACCAGCGCGGCGCCTGCCGGAACCAGTGGGGATACCTGGACCGTAATGGTCTACCAGGACGCGGACGACCAGGCATTGGAGCAGGATATCTTCATCGATATGAACGAGATGGAGCGCATCGGTTCTACAGAGAACGTGCGCATCATCACCCAGCTTGACCGCTTCAAGGGCGGTTTTTCCGGCAACGACAACTGGAGCTCGGCCAGGCGTTACCTGGTCCTCTATGATGACGACCTGTACACCATAGGCTCAGACTTGTTGATGGACCTGGGCGAAGTGGACATGGCGGACGGCAACACGCTGGTGGACTTTGTTACCTGGACTGTACAGAATTATCCAGCCGACCGCTATATGCTCATCATGTCCGACCACGGCATGGGTTGGCCCGGCGGCTGGAGCGATCCTGCGCCTGCTACCCCAGACCGCGGCAGCGCGCCCATCATCAACGCGCTTCAGCAGGATTCCATCTACCTGAACGAGCTTGACCAGGCGCTCGCCCAAATCCAGGCGAACACCGGTATCGAAAAGTTCGACCTGATTGGCATGGACGCCTGCCTGATGAGCCAACTGGAAGTCTACACCGCGCTTCAGCCCTACGCGCATTACGCCGTGGCTTCCGAGGAAACCGAACCCGGACTGGGTTGGGCGTATTCTGCTTTCATCAGCTTGTTGATTGACAATCCAGCCATTGATACTGCTGACCTGGCCACCAACATCGTTGATACCTATATCCAGCAGGATGAACGTATAACGGACGACCAGGCGCGCAACGACTTTCTGGCGCAAAATTCCAGCTCGGGCGGCTTTTTCTCCAGCTACCGCATGAGCGCTGAGCAGCTGGCCAGCCAACTGGAACAAAACGTGACCCTGACCGCGGTGAACCTGGACAATCTGCCCGTTTTAAACCAAGCTTTCAACGCTCTGGTTTACGACATGCAGTCCCTCAACCAACAGGTGGTTGCCAGCGCGCGCAGTTACACGCAGTCATTCACCAGCATCTTTGGCAGCCAGGTGCCCCCTTCCTATATAGACCTTGGGCACTTCATCCAGCTGGTCTACAAAAAATCCGGCGGGGATGCCGCCATTCGCCAGTCCGCGAATGATGTCATCAACGCCCTGAACGCTGTGTTGGTCGCCGAAAAGCATGGACCGAACAAGCCCGGCGCCACTGGCATCGCCATTTACTTCCCGAACTCCCAGCTCTACAGCAACGCCGCCACGGGCCTGCGTTCTTATACGGTGGTGGCCGACCGCTTCGCGCGGGCTTCGCTTTGGGATGATTTCCTGGTCTTCCACTACAGCAACCGCTCCTTCAAGGAAAGCGCTGCTGAAGCGGTTGTCCCTTCTGGCTCGGGTATCACCCGCGCCCCGGGCGGCGGGCAGATTAGCGTCTCGCCTATCCAGGCTTCTGCCACCAGCGTCACGCCCGGCGGCTCCATCAAGCTTAGCGCGGATATCACCGGCACGAATATCGGGTACATCTACCTGTTCACCGGTCTGTATGACCAGGCTTCCAATAGCATTTTTGTGGCTGATACCGATTATCTGGAGAGCCCGCAGCAGGACTCGCTTAACGGCGTGTACTACCCGGTCTGGCCGGAAGGCGGCACATTCCGCATGAACTTCGACTTTGAGCCGCTGCTATTCTCCATCACAGACGGCAGTCAGTCCGCCCTGGCGATGTTCAGCCCGGTTTCCTACGGCGCCAGCGCGGAACAGGCGGTCTACGCGGTGCGCGGCATGTATACCTTTGCGGATACTGGCGAACAGCGCGCAGCCGAGCTGTACTTTAAGGACGGGCAGCTGTTTCAGGTGTTTGGCTTCAAGGGTGAGAACGTCGCCCAGCAGCCCTCCCAGATTACGCCGGTTGCTGGTGATACATTCACCATTGCTTACCGCTGGCTGAACCTGGACAGCACTGGCAAGGTGACCGGAGAGAGCACGACCGAAGGCGACACGCTCACTTTCGGCACGCGTTCATTCTCCTGGGAGCAGGTCTACGCGCCTGATGGCCAGTACCTGGTTGGCTTTTTGGTAGCTGATTTGGATGGTGCCATTACGCCGGCTTACACCCAGATTACGGTGCGATAAACAGACCGCTTAAATGAGTAAAAAGAGGCTCCCGCGTGGGAGCCTCTTTTTATCTCAGAGTTTCGAGAGGTGAGGCAATTGGGTTCGTCATTGGGGGGGAGCGCAAGCAATCGCCGCAAAAGGATTCGTCATTGCGAC
>ERZ795031.2009-NODE-2009-length-20187-cov-6.955792_pt1 | contig 20187 bp, 10 predicted proteins | sample MGYA00375123_ERZ795031 | MGnify/ENA primary metagenome ERZ795031 (study PRJEB30166, sample SAMN05720159) | activated sludge metagenome | isolation source: anaerobic digester from wastewater treatment plant | place: USA | collected 2015-04-21 ... | reverse complement strand
TGGCGGAGGCCCAGCTGAAGAAGGCGGAGCTGAACCTGGACTACACGAGGGTCTCCGCGCCCCTGACCGGGTTCATCGGCAAGGCGCAGAAGGAGGCCGGAAGCTATGTGGACAGCGCGCAGAACAGCCTGCTGGCCGTGATGCACCAGGTGGACCCGCTCTATGTGACCTTCAAGGTCAGCGAGGCGGACTTCCTCGCGTGGCGGCGCGGCGAGAAGGAGGGCGCGCTGGCGCTGGCGGGCGGCAGGACCGTTCCGGACGTGGCGATCACGCTGCTGGACGGCACGCCCTTCGGCGAGCCGGGCGCGCTCGACTACGAGAACACCGGCGTGGACACGCAGACGGGCACGGTGGAGCTGCGCGCCACGTTCAAGAACGGCGACCGGTCGCTCAAGCCGGGCCAGTTCGTGAAGGTGCGCCTGTCGGGCTGGGAGCGGCCGAACGTGCTGACGGTGCCCCGGCGGGCCGTGGGCCAGACGCCCAAGGGCCCCGTGGTGTACCTGGTGGGGCCGGACAGCAAGGCGCAGGAGCGGGTGGTGAGGACCGGGGAGTGGTCCGGCGACGACTGGATCATCCTGGAGGGGCTGGAGGCCGGCGACCAGGTCATCGTGGACGGCCTCACCAAGGTCCGCGCGGGCACCGAGGTGTCCACCGGCCCGCCGCCGGGCGCGCCGGGCGCGGCGGACGCGGCCAAACCCGCGGCCCCGGCCAGGTAGGGGCGCGCGCATGATCTCCCGATTCTTCATAGACCGGCCGATCTTCGCCACCGTGGTGGCCGTGGTGATCGTGCTGTGCGGCCTCGTGTCGTTGTTCTCGCTGCCCGTGGAGTCGTCGCCGCAGATCACGCCGCCGACGGTGGTGATCAGCGCCACCTATCCGGGGGCGGACGCGCAGACGGTGATGGAGAGCGTGGCCACGCCCATCGAGCAGGAGCTCAGCGGCGTGGAGCACATGCTCTACTACCAGTCCGCCAGCGCGAACGACGGCAGCCTCTCGATCACGCTCTCCTTCGAGATCGGCACGGACCTCGACATCGCGGCGGTGGACGTGCAGAACCGCGTCAAGCGCGCCGAGCGCCGCCTGCCCGAGCAGGTGATGCGGCAGGGCATGAACGTCAGCAAGCGCATGAGCACCTTCCTGGGGATCATCGCCCTGCAGTCGGACAAGCCCGAGCACGACATGCTCTTCCTGAGCAACTACGCCACGATCCACATGGTGGACACGCTTTCGCGCGTGCCCGGCGTGGGCCAGGTGCGCATTTTCGGCAACAAGGACTACTCGATGCGGGTCACCCTGGACCCCGACCGGCTCGTGCTCAAGGGGCTGACGGTGGCCGACGTGGGTCAGGCGATCCGCGAGCAGAACGGGCTCTACGCGGCGGGCGAGATCGGCGGCGGCCCGAACCCCGACCCCGTGGACTTCACCTTCCCCGTGCTCGCGCCGGGGCGGCTCACCACCCCGCAGCAGTTCGAGGAGATCATCCTGCTGGCGCGGCCCGACGGCTCCCGCGTGCTCCTCAGGGATGTGGGCCGGGTGGAGCTGGGGTCGCTGGACTACGGCACCGAGGGCCGCTACAACGGCAAGCCCACGGCCCTGATCCCGGTGTCGGCCCAGCCCGACGCCAACGCGCTGGAGACGATGAACGGGGTGAAGGCCGCGCTGGAGGAGCTGGCCAAGGACTTCCCGGAGGGCGTCCACTACGGCATGCCGCTGGACACGACCACGTTCATCACCGTGTCCATCCAGGAGGTGGCCAAGACCTTCCTGGAGGCCACCCTCCTGGTGACCATCGTCGTGCTGCTCTTCCTGGGGAGCTGGCGCGCCGCCCTGATCCCCATGGTCGCCGTGCCCGTGGCCATTGTGGGCACCTTCATGGGACTGCTCGCCCTGGGGTTCTCCATCAACTCGCTGACCCTGTTCGCGCTGGTGCTGGCCATCGGCATCGTGGTGGACGACGCCATCATCGCCGTGGAGAACGTCGAGCGGCTCATGCACGACGAGCGTCTGGCCCCGCGCGAGGCGACCATCAAGGCCATGGGCCAGGTGCAGGGCCCCATCATCGCCAGCGTGCTCTCCCTGGCCGCGGTCTACCTGCCCGTGGCCTTCATCGGCGGCAGCACGGGCGTCATGTACCGCCAGTTCGGCATCACCATCTCGCTGGCCGTGGCGATTTCCGGGCTTATCGCGCTGGTGCTGAGCCCGGCGCTGTGCCGGCTCCTCCTGCGCGCCAACCACAACAAGCTGTTCCTCTTCCGCTGGTTCGACGCGGGCGTGCGCGGGTTCACCGCCCTCTTCGCCTTCAGCGCGCGCTGGGTGATCCGGCTGGGCGTCGTCTCCATGGTGCTGTTCGCCGTGCTTGTCTACGCCGCCTACTCCCTCTTCATGCGGGTTCCGGCGGCCTTCGTGCCCCAGGAGGACCAGGGCTACGTCATGGTGGTGGCGCAGCTGCCGCAGGGGTCGTCCCTCGACCGGACCAAGGCCGTCGTTTCCCAGATCGAGGAGTTCGTGCTGGCGCAGCCCGAGACGAAGGGCATCGTCGCCATGTGCGGACAGGACCGGCTCTCCAACGCCGCGGTCCCCTCGGCGGCCAGCATGTTCGTCAGCCTCAAGGACTGGTCGGAGCGCGTCGGGCCGGAGCACTCCGCCGACGCCCTGGTGGCGCGCCTCTTCCAGCGCTTCGGCGGGCTGAAGGAGGCCACGGTGCTCGCCTTCGTGCCGCCGCCCATCCGCGGGCTGGGCATGCGTGCGGGGTTCGAGGCCCAGCTTGAAACGCGCGGCGGCGACGACCTGGCCTCCCTGGCGCGGGTCATGTCCGAGTTCATCGCCGAACTGAACAAGGATCCCATGTTCTCCGGCGTGTCCGGCACGCTGGACGTCACGCAGCCGAAGATTCGGGTGAAACTGGACCACACGCGGGCCAAACTCCTGGGCATCCCGGTGGGCGAGGTGTACAACACGCTCCAGGCGCTGCTCGGCTCCTACTACGTCAACGACTTCAACATCTACGGGCGCGTGTACCGCGTGCAGCTCCAGGCCGACCCGCAGTTCCGCGACGAGCCCTCGGACATCCGGAAGATCCACGTGCGCAACAGCGCGGGCGAGATGATCGAGCTGTCCGGCGTGGTGGACGTCTCCATGGAGGCGGGCCCCAGCGTGGTCGGCAGGTTCAACAGCTTCACGTCGGCCCAGATCACCGGCGCGCCCGCGCCCGGCATCAGCACGGGGCAGTGCATCCGGCGCGTCCAGGAGATCGCCGCGCGGACGCTGCCGCCCGGATACACCGTCGAGTGGAGCTCGGGCTCGTACCAGGAGGTGCGCACGGGCAACCAGTCCTACTACGTCATGCTCTTCGGCCTGGTCATGATCTTCCTCGTCCTCGCCGCGCAGTACGAGAAGTGGTCGCTCCCCCTCGCCGTCCTCATGGCCGTGCCCTTCTGCGTCTTCGGCGCCTTCGCGTCGCTGGTCCTGCGCGCCGCGCCCGCCGACATCTACTTCCAGATCGGACTGCTCACGCTCATCGGCCTGTCGGCCAAGAACGCCATCCTCATCGTCGAGTTCTGCGCGAAGATGCGCGCCGACGGCGCGGGCATCCTGGAGGCGGCCATCGCCGCCGCCCGCATCCGCCTGCGCCCCGTGCTCATGACCGCCATCAGCACCATCCTCGGCGCGCTCCCCCTGGCCCTGAGCCAGGGCGCGGGCGCGGCCGGACGCCGCTCCATCGGCAACAGCGTCGTGGCCGGCATGATCACCGCCACCTTCCTCGCCGTGTTCTTCGTGCCCCTCTTCTTCGTCATCATCCAGTGGCTCAGCGAGCTGGGGTCGCGGAGGTCGGCCCCCGCGGCGGGGCCCCCGCCCCCCGAAGCCGTCACGGAACCGGCAACCCCCGCCGGGGAGGACCAGGCATGAGCATCCGCGCGCTTTGCACCGCCGCCGCCCTGCTGGCCCTGCCCCTCGCGGGGTGCGTGGTCGGCCCGGACTATGAGAAGCCGTCGCCGCCGGTGCCGGAGGCGTGGAGCACCCCGCTGGCGGGCGGCGAGGCCGCCGGGGAGCCCGGCATCGCCGAGTGGTGGCGTGTGTTCGGCGACCCCACGCTGGACGCGCTCGTGGCGCGCGCCCTGGAGGGCAGCCTCGACCTGCGGATGGCGGAGGCGCGCATCCGCGAGTCCCGCGCCGCCGAGGAAATCTCCGGCGCGGACCTCTGGCCCGCCCTGAACGCCTCGGCGGGCTACAAGCGCCTGCAGAACAAGAAGGCGGCGTCCCCCGGCACCTCGTCCAGTTCGTCCACGGGCCTCTCCGCCCAGGGTGTCTCCCGGTCCTACACCCTCTCTTCCGGCGGCACCTCCGTCACCGTGGCGCCGGACCTCACCGGCGCGGGCAACTCCCGCGTCACGGTGAACCGGGGCCGGGCCGCGGCCGCGCCGTCGCGCAGGGACGACCTCTTTCAGGCGGGGTTCGACGCGCGCTGGGAGCTGGATGTCTTCGGCGGCACGCAGCGCGAAAGGGAGGCGGCCCGCGCGTCGCGCGAGGCGGCCGAGGAGGACCTCCGCGCGGTGCGGGTATCCCTCGCCGCCGAGGTCGCCCGCAATTACTTCACCCTGCGCGAGGCGCAGGCGAGCCTCGACATCGCGTCGCGGAACGCCGCCCTCCAGCGCGACAGCCTGGACCTCGTGCGCGCGCGCTTTGAGGCGGGCCTCACCAACGAGCTGGACATCCGCGCCGCCGAGGCCCAGCTCGCCGTCACCGAGTCCGCCCTGCCCGGCCACGCCGCCCGCGTGCAGTACGCCATCCACCGCCTCGGCGTGCTGATGGGCCGCGCGCCCGGCGCGCTCCAGGAGGAGCTGGCCCCCGCCGCCGACCTGCCCCCCGCGCCGCCCATGGTCCCCGTCGGCCTGCCCTCGGACCTGCTGCGCCGGCGGCCCGACGTGCGCGCCGCCGAGCGCGACCTCGCCGCCGCCACCGCCCGCATCGGCGTCGCCACGGCCGACCTCTTCCCCAAGTTCGCCCTCACGGGCGCGCTCTCCGGACAGGACGACGCCCTCTACGGCCTCAAGCGCGGCGCGAACCTCCTCTGGTCCGTCGGCCCGACGGTCCAGTGGCCCGTCTTCGACGCGGGCCGCATCCGCGCCAACATCCGCGTCCAGAACGCGCGGCAGGAGCAGGCGCTCGCGGCCTACGAGAAGGCCGTCCTGACGTCGCTGGAGGAGGCCGAAAACGCCCTCGTCGCCTACGCCCGCGAGCAGAACCGCCTCGCCTCGCTGGACCAGGCCGTGACCGCCGCGGGCGCGGCCCTCACCCTCGCCAAGGACCTCTACACCCAGGGGCTCACGGACTACCTGCGCGTCCTCGACGCCGAGCGCTCCGTCGCCTCCGCCGAGGCCCAGCGCGCCCAGAGCCGCGCCGCCGTCCTCACCAACCTCGCCGCCCTCTACAAGGCCCTCGGCGGCGGCTGGAACCCTGAAGAGGCGGAATCTGCGGCCGTTCCCGGCATCGAAGAGGCAAAGCCCGTCCCCGGGTCCTGACCCGGGGACACCCCGGGAAGACGCTCCCGCCCATCCTAGGGAAACGCGGGCTCCTCGTCGCGGTCGTCGAGGAAGTAGTTGTAGGGGCGGGCCTCCTGGCTCTGGAGGGCCTCGGCGACGTCGTAGGGGCTGAGGGCGGACAGCAGCCGGTCGTGCATGGTGTTGTCGGAGACCATGCGGGCGAGGCTGGACATGACCTCAAGGTGGCGGTTGGCCATGCCGGGCGGGGTGACGAGGAGGACGAGCACGCGGACGGGCTCGCCGCCGTCGTCGAAGGGGACGCCGTTTCGGCTGACGGCAAGGACGCCGGAGATGCGGCGGCCGCGCTTGAGGGTGCCGTGGGGCACGGCGACGCCGCGGCCGATGTTGGTGGAGGATTCGGCCTCGCGCCGCAGGACGCTTTCCTCCAGTGCGGCGCGGTCGGCACCGGACAGATGGTGGGTGAAGGCGTAGCGCTCGACGAGGTTTCGGAGGGCCTCGTCGCGGGTTTCGGCCTCGAAGGGCACGGCGATGTGCTCCTCCTGGAGGAAGTCCATGATGCGGCGGCGGTCGCGGCCGGCCTCGCCGGAGCGGCGCAGGGCGTGCCAGGTGAACAGAGGGCCGAGGATCTCGTTGACCGTGATGGCGCCAAGGAGCATGGTGCCGATGACGGAGATGGTGTGTTCCGGAATGTTGGGGTTGGCCTCCAAAAGGACGACGAGGCCGATGGCGATGCCGGTCTGGGGGGCGAGGGCGAGGCCGACGTGGTGGTTCATGCGCGCGGGCATGCGGGCCACCCAGCCGCCGGCGAGGGCGCCGAGGTATTTCCCCGCGAAGCGGGCCACGAGGAAGACCGCGCAGAGGATGCCGGCCTCGGCGACGGCGTCGAGGTGGAGCGAGGCGCCGGCGGCGGTGAAGAAGCCGACGTAGAGGAGGGGCTCCAGGGGCTCGAGGGCCTCGGCGTGGCGGGTGCCGCTTTCGGAGGCGTTGGTGAGGAAGACGCCGTAAAACATGCAGGACAGCAGGAAGTTTACGCCGAGGAAGTCGGAGATGCCGACGGTGAACAGGACCATGACGAGGACGAGACTGAAGCGGTGGAACCGCGCGCGGTGGATGAGGTAGCCCGTGGCGCGGCCCATGACGAGGCCCAGGGCGAGGGAGAGCAGCACCTGCGACCCCGCGCGCAGGACGATCCACAGCGGCCCGAGGCGCTGCCCCTCGCCGGAGTAGGCGTAGTCCATGATCCGGTAGGCCAGCGCGAAGACGAGCATGCACAGGAGGATGTCCACGGCGACGACGGAGAGCAGCGTCTTGACGAAGAGGCCCTTGGCGCGCATTTCGCGGACCAGGGTGATGGTGGTGGCGGGCGAGGTGGCCACGGAGATGGCGCCGAGCACGAGGGCCGTGGGCCAGTCCACGCCGACCCAGCGCGCGGCGAGGGTCACGAGGGCCATGGACGCGGCGGACTCGCCCAGCGCCACGGCGCCCACGCGGCCCAGGGCGTTGTGGAGCCGCCGGTAGCACAGGTGGCTGCCCGCGGACACGGCCAGCACCCCGAGGGCGACCTCCGTGACGGGCTTGAGGCTCGCGGCGATGTTCACCTCTCCGAAGAGGTTGAGCGCCGCCGGGCCGATGAGCAGCCCCGCGGCCGTGTAGCCGAGCTCCTGGGGCAGGCGGGCCAGGCGCGCCAGCCAGCCGCCCAGCATGCCGGCGATGAGCACCGCCGACAGGAAGAACAGGGCGTTTTGTTCGCCGTCAAAGATCATCCGGCTCTCCGCGCGGTCCGCGCCGCGCCCCGGAGGGCGTCAGGCGCGGTCCGGCGCCAGGTACGAGGTCGCGATGAGGGACTGGTAGTCGTCCACCTGCCCGTGGTCGAGGCAGCACTCGATGATGGTGCGCCCGAGGGGGTGCAGGTCCTCGTGCAGGAACTCGCGCAGGTGCTTGTGGAAGAACTCCGTGAGGACCTCCGCGCCCTCGTCGTAGGCCTCGTCGCCCACCTCGGGCTGCGTGTTGACCTGGAGCAGCCACCGGGGCAGCGCGTTGCCCTCCACCGTCAGGTGGTGCAGCGCGTGGCCCAGCAGGGCGCAGCGCGCCGGGCGTATCTGGTCCGGCTTGAACTTGGCCACGCCGCGGCGGGCCAGGTACTCGCGGGTGATCCACTGGGGCATGAAGCCCATCTCCCACGCGCCGACATGCTGGTTCGGCGTGAGGATGTGCACCACCTTGGGCGTGGCGACGATCTGGTTCAGCAGCAGGTTCGCGTGGTCCACCTTGCGCCCCGTGGCGAAGGGCCAGTAGGAGCCCACACCCTCGCTGGTCATGCCCTCGGTGTCCGTGATGCTGGGGTTGGCGAAGCCGCGCGGGGCCACGAGCCGCCACAGCCACGACAGCGCCGGGGGCAGCAGGTGGAAGAGCCCGATGATGCCGTACGAGGGGCGCTCGGCGGTGCAGGGGGGCGTGCGCACGCCCAGGCTCCGCACGTCCACGGCCACCGGCGTGTCTATGATGCCGGGGAAGCTCCGCCGCGGCACGATCACGCGCGGGTTGGGGCAGGGCTTCCCGGGGGCGTCCTGGATGTGCTCCCAAATCAGGGCGCGGCCCTGGGGCACGGCGTCCACATTGAGGAACAGCAGTGGCTCCGGCGGCTCCGCCGTCAGGCGCTCGAAATGCGGGTCCGTGCCGTAGTGGGTGATGTGGTTGACGCGGACGAACCAGGCGTTCTCCGCGTCGGCGACCGTCAGTTTGCCGTCGCCGCGCTGGATCGAGGGGTGGCACAGGGCCATGTCGTCCGTGACGGGGCGCAGCTCGCAGCCCCGGGGGATCTCAATGAAGCGGCGCTCGCCCGTGACGGTGTTGGTGCCGAGCAGGAGGCGGCCGTCGGCCTCACGGTGGGCGACCTCGAGCATCTCGGACTTGCCGCCACCGCTGGCGCCCTCGTGCATGATTGTCAGGGTGTTGTCGTAGGGGGTGACCACCTGCACCGTGGAGCAGTGGGCGGTGACCCAGCCCTCGCGCTCGCCGAGGGCGAGCAGGCTGCCGTAGACGCCCTTCTTCGCGCTGGGACCGGGGTACAGGTTGTACGCGAAGATCTCGTGGAGGTCGCCGGAGCGCTTGTGCACGACCACCTGGCGCCCGTCGAAATGGGTGTGGCGGAAGGGGGGCGCGACGTAGATCACCAGCTTCGGGGCGAAGCGCTTGGGCAGCGCGTCCAGCGAAAGAATTCCCTGAAGCAGCGACAGGCCGAAGGCGAAGAATCCGGCGTTGGCCGGGGCGATGACCATGGCGTCCGCGCCCATCTTGCGCTGGCCCGCGACAAAGCCGAACACGGCCAGCTCGCGCCCCTTGAGCCATTCCAGAGTGGCCGTCCGCAGCTCCTCGAAGTCGCCGCCGAACCGCTCGCTGTAGGTCGGCTTGTCCGACGGCTCCCCGTCGCCGATGAACATGCAGTCCGGATCCCGGCGCCGCATGTAGGGGTCCAGATAGTTGGCGCACACGCCGTTGCGCACGCGGGCGACCTGGGCCTCCACGACATAGCCCTTTCCGGGCACGTCGTAGCCGACCTCGAAGGCGTCGCTTCCGGGGCCGCCGCAGGCCAAGTCTATCAGTTCGGCGGTCTGCTGGGCGACAATCACGTTCGGGCTTGCCTGCAACACGTCCCGGGCGTCGGCGGGCGGATTCAGTTTCTGCCACATGATACAGTTTCTCCTTGTCGTCCTGCGCTGCGTTTGGAGGCTAAACCCGGTTCCCGGGGAAAATGTTCCCCGGTTTGCGGGGACGGCGCGCCCTGGCGGGGCCTTTGCGGGCACGTGTTGGAGCCTTAATATACACCAAACGGCCACCCTGTTTCCCGGTTAAGCCCCTGCGAAGGGTCACTGGTCGAACTTGGGCCGGTAGCCGTCCTCTGCGTAGGGGTCGCGGTAATACCCCCGTGCATTGTAAATCTGCACCACCCGGAGCAGCTCCGAGAGGTTGACGGTCCAGTCTGCGGGGGCGTAGTCCGCGTCGTGGGGGGCGCACTCCGTGCCGCCCGCCGTGCCCGGCTGGAAGCCGTCCTCCGTGCCCGCGCCGCAGGACAGGCCGCCGGAGTTGTAGAACTGTACCACGCGCAGCAGCTCTCCCACGGCGATGAGGCTGTCCTGGTTCGTGTCCGCCGTGTGGGGCATGGCGTAGTCCGGGTCCAGAACCCCGCAGGAAGGCAGACCGTCGAGGTTGGACGGCTCAAAACCGGCGGGGATGCCGCCGCCGCGGGAAAGGCCCGCCACAGCGTTTGCGGCGAAGAGGTTGAGCCAGGTGATGCGGAGGACGCCGTCAAACATCATCTCGATCTGGAAGCTGTGGGAGTTTTCCGGCGGGTACTGGAGGGAGGAGTCGAAGGAGGGCACGTCCTCCCAGGTGACCACCACGCGGTCGGCCAGCTGCGCCCAGCTCACGCGGCCGCGCGCGAGGGGGTTGAGGTCCGTCAGGAAGGGCGCGATCCGGGGAAACGTGAAATGGGTGGCCAGATCGGGCTCGAAGGCGATGTCCCCATTGTTGAACGTGATGTAGCCGTTGCTTCCGATGAAAAAGCGCGTGTAGTTCGCGCCGAAGAACGGTACCGCTGCGCCGCCGGCCAGGTCAACTTGGACAAACGTCTCATCGGCGAGCGTGACCGCCGTCGCGGACGACGGATCCGTGCCGAAATGGGCCGCGGGCTCCAGGCAGGCGGCGTACCCGTTTGGATTGTCGTCGGGGAACAGGGTGAGCATGTGCCCGGCAATGTCCACCGTGTTCGCCGAGTCGAACACCTCGGTCAGGTAGTCGGGGATGAACAGGGTCGTGAAGGTGTGGCACGCGCCGCCGTTGTCGGAGGTGCCGGTGTTGCCCGCGATGTCCTCGGCGGACAGCGTGAAGAAGTACTCCGTTTCCGGGGTGAGGAAGTTTAGGGTGATCTCGTGGGCCGTGCCCCGCGGGCCCGAGGCCGCTCCGGTGAGGTTCCCGCAGGAGGTTCCATAGAGAACCAGGGGCGTGGCCGCCTTGTCCGTCGTGAAGCGGATCGTCGCCTGGGTGCCGCCGACATACGGAACGCTGATCCCCGAGATGACCGGGGGAACACAGTCCACCGAGGCCTCCGCCGTCACCGCCACATCCACGTTGCCCGCCCCGTCGTCCGCGTCCACATACAGGGCGTCCAGCAGCTCGCCGTGGGCCGCCTGCAGGATGCCGTCGCCCGGCACGGGCGCGCCGGGGACCAGCGGGATGGTTCCGGAAAACTCGCCGCCCGTCCCCTGAACTTCCTGCAGCGCGACCGTCTCCCCATCGCCCCCGGCGGCGGACAGCAATACGGACAGCGCGCCCGCCCCCGCAGTGTTCCCGTCCGCGACGCGGACCTCCACAACGTCCTCGCAGCCGAAATGGGGGCGCGAGAAGGCCACGCTCCCCGCCGGGTCCACGAGGGGGGGGATGGCCGCCGCGACAACGGAGATGCTGGTGCAGTCCTCGCCGCGGCCGCCGGTGTCGGTGAGGGTGTTGCTGTAGAAGCACCCCTCCGCCGTGTCGTACAGGAAATCCGTGGCTCCCCGGACCAGAATGCCCTCCAGTAGGCCCGTGTCCTGGTTGATCACCGGCGACCCTGAATTGCCGCCGTAGGTGTCCAGATTGGCCACGAAATAGGTCGGCTGGAGGGAGCGCACCACAGTGGTCGGGCCGAAGGCAATCTTCATGGGAAGGCCCGACGGATGGCCGATGACGCCCACGCGGTCGCCCACAGCAATGGTCCCGGTCCGCCGGATGGCGAAGGGCTGCGTGCCCGGCGCCGTGACCGGACGGTCCACCCGGACGACATAGTGGTCGTTGTTCCCCGAGGGGGCGTAGGAGACGGTCTCCACCCAGCGGTAGACCCGGTCGGCGTCAAAGGCGAGCCGGGGGGTCGTCGCGTCCAGCATCTCCCACCCAAAGACGAAGCAGGTGCCTGTGCTCATGCTGCAATGGCCCGCCGTGGCGATGAGGTCGGGCCCCACGAGGAACCCCGTGCAGTAGGCCGCCGTCGGCTGGTCGCCGAAGGGCTCCTCCGGGCACGCGGGATAACCGCCCTTGATGTAGGCCGACGGCGTCAGGACATAACTGCCGTCCGGCTGCACAACCAGTTTGGAACTCTGGATGACGGCGCAGGTGGAGGCCGCCCAGGTCCTTATCAGCGGGTCGCTCTCCTGGTAAACGTCTATCCGGTCGTCCGTGCCGTAGACGACCTTCGGCTGCGGCCGGGGCGGGGAGGGCACCCACGGCACGTCGCTGATCTCGGTGCAGGTCGGCTTCTCCCCGGGGAGTTCCTGGGCGGACATGGGGGGGATCGCGCACAATGCGGCCAGCAACGCCGCCGCAAGCGCCCGGCCGGGCGTCCTATGGATTCCGCGCAGCATCTTTTCCGTCAGCTCCTTGCCGCTTAAACGGCCCTGTCCCCCTTCCAAAAGTCTACCATACCGGAGGGGTCACGCCCCCGGCCCGGTGTTCTTGGTCTTGAGGCGGGCGCTCAGCGTCCGGATGATGTTCAGCAGGATCTGGATGGCCACCCGCTTCGACAGCAGGTTCTGGAAGGTGCTCTCGGTCAGCACGAACAGCACGCCGTCCTCCTCCGCCTTCACGGTGGCCGAGCGCGGCTCCCGGTTCACCAGGGCCATCTCGCCGAACATCTGCCCGGGGTGCAGGGTGGCGATCAGGCGGTCCCCGTCGTACACCCCCATCTTCCCCACCAGCACCACGTACATCTGGCTGCCGGTGGTGCCCTTGAAGAAGATCACCTCGCCCTTCAGGGCGCGCACCGTCATCCCCTTGGAGAAGATCTTCTCCACATCCTCCCGGGAGAGTCCGTTGAAAAGGTCCACCCTTTTCACCAGCAGGTCCAGCTTGGAGGGGTCAAGATGCATGGCGCGCACCTCCCGGGCCGCGGTGCGGCCGCGTTTTTCCCAAGTATAACACGCATGGCGCGCGTTTTCCGTTCCCCGTCCCCGGAAGTTTTGCCGGCGCAGCCCGTGGAACGGGCCGTTTATTGCATTGCGCCGGGGGGCGTGGTAGAGTTAACAGGTCACAGTGTTTCCGCCGTTACCGCCCAGCATGGCGCCGGGCGTTTTCTTTTTTCGGATTTCCGCGGCGGGGACCGGAGGTTTTTCCGCATGCCGACATACACCTACAAGTGCAAAAAGTGCGGCGCCGAACAGGACGTCTTCCACGCCATGTCCGCCAAGCCCAAGGTGGCCTGCGCGGCCTGCGGCGGCGCGTGCGTGAAGCAATTGGGCACGGGCGCGGGCATCATCTTCAAGGGCAGCGGCTTTTATGAGACGGACTACAAGAAGAAGTCCGGCGGCGGCCCGGTGAAGGAGGGGACGGCGAGGGAATCGGCCGCGAAAACCGACGGCGCGAAGGCGTCCCCCGCCCCGGCGGCCAAAGACTCCGGGGGAGGCGGCAAGAAGAAGGACTGACGGGCGGGCTGGGTCCGCACCGGCGGAAAGGCGACAGGATGAGCAATCTCTCGATCAAGGCGCTCACGGAAGCCCATGTGATGAACACCTACGGCCGGCTGCCGATCGCCATCGTGCGCGGCGAGGGCGCGCGCCTGTGGGACGCCGACGGCCGGGAGTACCTGGACTTTTTCGCGGGCATCGCCGTGTGCAACCTGGGCCACTGCCATCCGAAGGTGACGGAGGCCGTGTGCCGCCAGGCCGCCACGCTGGTCCACGTCTCCAACCTCTACCACATTGAGACGCAGGCGGAGCTGGCGAAGCGCCTCGCGGCGAACAGCTTCGCCGACCGCTGGTTCTTCTGCAACGGCGGCGCCGAGGCGAACGAGGCGGCCATCAAGCTGGCCCGGCGCTACTGGGCCGTCGCCCAGGGCACACCGCGGCCCGGCGTGGTGACGGCGAACCACTCGTTTCACGGGCGGACCCTGTGCACCCTCACGGCGACGGGCCAGCCGAAGTACCAGGAGGGCTTCGAGCCGCTGGTGCCCGGGTTCACCTACGTGGACTACGACGACCTGGACGCGCTGGAGGCGGCGCTGAACCCCTCGGTGGGGCTGGTGCTGCTGGAGCCGGTGCAGGGCGAGGGCGGCGTGCGCGTGCCGTCGCCGGACTACCTGCGCGGCGTGCGTGCGCTGTGCGACAAGCACAACGTCCTGCTGGCCCTCGACGAGGTGCAGACGGGCCTTGGCCGCACGGGCCGCCTCTTCTGCCACGAGCACAGCGGGATCACGCCGGACATCATGACCCTGGCCAAGGGCCTCGGCAACGGCGTGCCCATCGGCGCCATGGGCTGCACGGAAAAGGTGTCCGCGGGCTTCGCCCCCGGCAGCCACGCCTGTACCTTCGGCGGCAACCCCCTGAGCGCGGCGGCGGGCGTGGCCACGATGGACGCCCTGACCGAGCCCGGCTTCATCGAGACCGCCGCCCGGCGCGGCGACTATCTGCACGCGGCGCTCCGGGAGCTGGCGGCGCGCCACCCCGGCGTGCGCGAGGTGCGCGGCATGGGCCTCATGGCGGGCGTCGAGTGCGCCGACGCCGTGGGGCCGCTGGTTGAGGCGATGCGCGATGCGGGCGTCATCTGCGGGCCTGCGGGCCCCAACGTGCTGCGGTTCCTGCCCCCGCTGGTGGTCACGGAGGTGGACATTGACACGGTCACGGCGGCGCTGGACCGGTGTCTGGGAGACCTGGGATGGTAAAAGACTTTCTTTCCCTCGCGGACTACACGGGCGACGAGATTCTGGCGTTTCTGGACTTCGCCGACCGGCTGAAGGCCGAGGTGCGCGCGGGCACGCCGCACCCCCTGCTCCAGGGCAAGACCCTGGCGCTCATCTTCGAGAAGCCCAGCCTGCGCACGCGGCTCACCTTCCAGATCGGCATGTTCCAGCTCGGCGGCCACACGGTCCTCATTGACGACATCCTCGGCCGCCGCGAGTCGGTGCCCGACGTGGCCCGCAACCTGGAGCGCTGGGTGGACGGCATCATGGCCCGGACCTACCGCCACGCCCACGTCGTGGAGCTGGCGCGCTGCGCCCGCATCCCCGTGATCAACGCCCTCACGGACCTGCTGCACCCCTGCCAGATCCTGGCGGACGTGCAGACCCTGCGCGAGCACAAGGGACGCGATCTCGGCAGCCTCAAGGTCGCCTTTGTCGGCGACGGCAACAACGTCTTCCACTCCTGGGCCAACTTCGCCGCCCGGGTGCCCCTCAACCTGACCCTCGTGTGCCCTCCGGGCTACGAGGGCGACGCGGAGATCACCGAACGCGTCCGCCGCGAGGCGAAGGGCGACTTTGTCATCACCCACGACGTGGAGGCGGGCCTGCGCGATGCCGACGCGGTCTACACGGACGTGTGGGCCAGCATGGGGCAGGAGGAGGAGGCCGAAACCCGCGAGCGCGCCTTCGCCCCCTACCAGGTGAACGCCGCGCTCATGGCGTTGGCGAAACCCGGCGCGCTGTTCATGCACTGCCTGCCCGCCCACCGGGGGCTTGAGGTGACCGATGACGTCATCGACGGGCCCCAGTCTGTCGTCTTCGACGAGGCCGAAAACCGGCTGCACGCCCAGAAGGCCGTGCTCGCCACCCTGCTCGGCGGCCCGAGGAACTAGAACCCGGCGGCCCCGCGGCCGCCACAGCCCAAAAGGACACCTGACATGAGCGACAAGGTCAACAAGATCGTGCTGGCGTATTCCGGGGGGCTCGACACCTCCGTCATCCTGAAATGGCTCAAGGAGACCTACAAGGCCGACGTGGTCGCCTACATCGCCGATGTGGGCCAGGGCGAGGAGCTGGAGGAGGCCCGTGTGAAGGCCATGAAGACCGGCGCCTGCGAGGCCGTGGTCCTCGACCTCAAGGAGGAGTTCACCCGCGACTTCGTGTTCCCCGCCATGCGTGCCAACGCGATCTACGAGGGCTCCTACCTCCTGGGCACCAGCGTGGCCCGGCCCATCATCGCCAAGGGCCAGATCGAGGTCATGCGCCAGACCGGCGGCGACGCCGTCGCCCACGGCGCCACGGGCAAGGGCAACGACCAGGTCCGCTTTGAGATGACCTGCATGGCCATGGAGCCCGGCGTTAAAATCATCGCGCCCTGGCGCGACCCGCAGTGGACCCTGAACACCCGCGAGAAGATGGTGGCCTACGCGAAGGAGCACGGCATCCCCGTACCCGTCACGGCGAAGAAGCCCTACTCCTCCGACCGCAACCTCCTGCACATCTCGTTCGAGGGCGGCATCTTGGAGGATCCGTGGAACGCGCCGCCGGACGACATGTTCGTCCTGAGCGTCTCCCCCATGCAGGCCCCCGACACGCCCACCTTTGTCGAGGTGGACTTCGAGGCCGGATGGCCCGTCGCCGTGGACGGCGAGCGCCTGAGCCCCGCCGCGCTGCTGGCGAAGCTGAACGCCCTGGGCGGCGCGAACGGCGTCGGCCGGGTGGACCTGGTCGAGAACCGCTTCGTGGGCATGAAGTCCCGCGGCGTGTACGAGACCCCGGGCGGCACGATCCTCTACGCCGCGCACCGGGCGGTGGAGTCGCTCACCATGGACCGCGAGGTGATGCTCCAGCGCGACCAGTTGTCGCCCAAGATCGCCCAGCTTATTTACAACGGTTTCTGGTATTCGCCGGAAATGGAGGCCCTGACGGCCTTTGTGGACAAGAGCCAGGAGAACGTCACGGGCACCGCGCGCGTCCGCCTGTACAAGGGCAATTGCGACATCGTGGGACGTCGCGCCGAGAAGACCCTCTACGACCCCCAGATCAGCACCTTCGAGGAGGACGAGGGGGCGTACAACCAGTCCGACGCCACCGGATTCATCCGGCTGAACGCCCTGCGGCTCCGCGTGCGGAACCGCGCCGGCTTCTTTAAGGGCTGATTTCCCACAGCTCCTTTATTGGCAAAGACTTGCGCGGAGGCATCCTGCCGGATGCCTCCGCGTTTTCGTCTTGCAGCCGGACAGATACGACCCCGTTTCCCGCCCTCACCTTCAGGCAAGTGAAAAAAGGTGTTGACAGCGGGGCTGGAACCTGCTAGTCTGGTGGGCAGGCAGATGGTAGAACCACCTTCGACGGGGTGGTTCCGTGTGCGCATCCCGCGCACGAAGCAGGTGACATGCAGGTTCATCGGTGTCGTAATCTCTTGGAGTGTCTCGCAATGCAGGCGGGGAGTCCCTCGGGGCGTCCCGTGCGCCGTGCGTCTTTAACCCCTTTTCCCAACCCCATGAAGGAATCCTACCCATGAAACACGCAAGAACTTTGTGCGCCCTTGCGGCCGTCTTCGCGGTGCTCGTCGGAGTGCCGTGGGCGGCCTCAGCCACGGTGTACGTGGATCCGACGGCGCCGGGCCCCAACGACGGCACGTCGTGGTCGCAGGCGTTCACCACGCTGCAGCCCGCCATTGACGCCGCGTGGGCGGCCGGCGGCGACGAGGTGTGGGTGGCGGGCGGCCCGGCCGGCAGCCCGGTGGTGTACGGCGAGGCGCGCACCGAGGCGTGGGGTTCCGCGTCCGTGACGGGCTCGCTGGTCATGAAGGACAATGTCCACATGTACGGTGGATTCGAGGGATACCGCGGCGGCGCGGGCGCGCAGGAAACCGCGCTGTCCCAGCGGGCTCTGGCCCTGAACCTTGCCGTCATCAACGGCGCGACCGCCCGCGGCGGCAGTGCCGCCTATCACGTGGTGGTGTTCGGCCGTTCGGCGGCCCCGACCGTCAACGCGATCCTCGACGGCTTCCACATCACGGGCGGCAACGCTTCCGGCGAGCCGGGCGACTACCACACCTGGCGCGGTGGCGGCATCTACAACTGGGGTTCCGCCCCGGTCATCGCCAACTGCGTCATTTACGGCAACAGCGCCGAAGTCAGCGGCGGCGGCGTCGCCAATGTCAGCGGTGTGGTCGGTCCGGCGGACGCCGTTCTCACCAACTGCGTGATCGCCGATAACACGGCGAACCGCGGAGCGGACACGGCGGGCAACCCGATCCGCGGCGGCGGCGGCGTGTTCAACGATGTGGCCGACCCGGTGATCCGCCACGCGACCATCGCTGGCAACACCATCGGCAATGCGGGCTACACGCTTTTCGGCGCGAACAGCGGCGGCATGTACAACTGGGAGTCCTCGCCGGTCATTGACTCCTCCATCATCAAGCAGAACACGGTCGGCAACCTCCAGGACGACATTCTTTTCGGCTCACTCGAGGTGTCGGTTGTCTCCTACACCAACGTGGGCTACGCCTATCCCGTCTACCAGCCCGACGGCAGCTGGACGGTCACCGGCGGCGCGGTCCCCGCAGGCCCGGGCAACATCAACCAGGCCCCCAATTTCAGCGGTGCGTACCCCTTCCCCTACCAGGCGGAAGTGGCCCCCTGCGTGGACGCCGGCAATCCGGCGAGTCCTGTGGCCCTCGATGCCCGCACGGCAAACCGTCCGCTCGGCGCCGCGATTGACATGGGCGCGTACGAGTACAGCGCAAACGGACCGGCTGCGGTCTGCCAGGCCGCCACAGTCACCCTGGACGCGGCGGGCAACGGCACGCTGACGGCCTCCGCGATTGACGGCGGCAGCTCCGCCGAAGCCGGCACCCACACGCTCGTGGCCGACCAGACGGCCTTCGGCTGCGCCGATGTCGGCACGCCCTCCGTTTCCCTGACGGTCACCGACAAGCTCGGCCGCACGGCGAGCTGCAACGCCACCGTCACGGTCGAGGACGTCACCGTCCCGGTCATCACGCAGTGCGCCGCCGACCAGGGCGTGCCGGTGGACGCCTCGTGCGAGGGGACCATCCCGGACATGACAGCCAACGTTATTGCCACCGACGCGTGCGGCATCGCGTCCGTCACGCAGAACCCGACCGCCGGCTCCACCTTCACGGGTTCCGCGCTGGTCACCTTCACGGTGACAGACAACAACAGCAACACGGAAACCTGCACGGCGACCGTGACGGGGCTGGACAGTGACCCGCCGGTCATCACGACCTGCGCGGGCGACCAGACGCTTGCAGTCAACGCGAGCTGCCAGGCGGCGATTCCGGACCTGACGGGCGCGGTCGTGTACACGGACGTGTGCGCGGTCACGGTCACGCAGGATCCGGCGGCGGGCACGCTGGTCGGCCTGGGCGACACGGTGGTCACGCTGCGCGCGGAGGACGCCTCCGGCAACTTCGACGAGTGCACCGCCACCGTCACGGTGGAGGACACGGCCGACCCGGTGATCACGTCCTGCGCGGCGGACCAGAACATCGCCGCGGACGCGACCTGCCAGGCGGCGATCCCCGACCTCACGGGCGCTGTGGCCTACACCGACGACTGCGCGGTCACGGTCACGCAGCTTCCGGCGGCGGGCACGCTCGTCGGCCTGGGCGACACGGTGGTCACGCTGCGCGCCGAGGACGCCTCCGGGAACTTCGCCGAATGCACCGCCACCGTTACGGTGACCGACGCCGCCCCGGCGGCCCCGGCGCTGCTGGCGGTGGCCCCCGACACGGGCGTGGCCGGCGACTTCATCACCAACGCGGCGGACATCACGCTGCAGGGCACGGTCGGATCCGCCGTCCCGGGCACGGTGCTTAACGTGCGCCTGGCCCCGGTTTCGGGTGTCCTGCCGGCCGTCTTTGCGGCCCAGTATGAGGACATCCCGACGCTTGGCGGCGCCTTTGCGGTGCCGATCAACGGCGTCGCCGCGATGACCTACTACATGGTCTTCCAGACCGAGAACAACTGCGGCACCCTGAGCGCCTGGTCCTCCGAGCACACGGTGATTGTGGACCGGACCGCCCCGACGATCACGACCTGCCCCGCTGACCGTGACGTCACGGCGGACACGTCCTGCCAGGGCGCGATTCCGGACCTGACCGGCGACCTGGTGGCGACGGACAACGTGGCCGGCACGCTGGCGGTTAGCCAGAGCCCGGTCGCGGGCACGCTGGCCGGCCTGGGCGCCACCACGGTCACCATGACCGTCGAGGACCTGGCGGGCAATACGAGCACCTGCGACGTGGTCGTGACCGTCGTGGACACGCCCCCGGCGGCCCCGGTGCTGGTCCAGATGATTCCGGACACCGGCGCAGCCGGCGACTTCATCACCAGCGCGACGGACTTTCAGCTCCAGGGCACGGTCGGATCGGCCGTCGCCGGCACCCTGCTGAACGTGCGCCTGCACCTGGTGACGGGCCTGCTGCCGGCCGTCTACGCCGCGCAGTACGAGGACGTTCCCACGGCGGGCGGCCTCTTTGCCGTGCCGCTGACGGGTGTGGCGCCCGGGACCTACTACCTGGTCTTCCAGACCGAGAACAACTGCGGCACGCTGAGCGCCTGGTCCTCCGAGCACACGGTGGTTGTGGACACGGCGGTGCCGGTGATCACGGCCTGCGCGCCGGACCGCCAGGTCGCCGCGGACGGCACCTGCCAGGGTGCGGTTCCCGACCTGACGGGCGACGTGGCCGCCACGGACAACGTGCCCGGCACGCTGGCCGTGACGCAGAGCCCGGTCGCGGGCACGACGGTTCCGATGGGCGACACGACGGTGACGCTCACGGTGACCGATCTCGCCGGCAACACGAGCACCTGTGACACGACCGTGACGGTCGCCGACCTCACCGGCCCGGCCTTCACGGCCTGCGCGCCCGACCGCGCGCTGGCCCCCGGCCCCGGTTGCACGGGCACCGTGCCCGACATGCTGGCCGAGGTCACCGCCACGGATGTTTGC
>ERZ795031.2004-NODE-2004-length-20214-cov-5.275559_pt1 | contig 20214 bp, 20 predicted proteins | sample MGYA00375123_ERZ795031 | MGnify/ENA primary metagenome ERZ795031 (study PRJEB30166, sample SAMN05720159) | activated sludge metagenome | isolation source: anaerobic digester from wastewater treatment plant | place: USA | collected 2015-04-21 ... | reverse complement strand
TGCGAAGAATGGCGCATGATATGCGAACTGGCACAGCTTGGCAAGACCGCGGAAATACTCTACCGCCCATTCAATACACTGAGCCACGGAGAGCGCACAAAGATACTTCTGGCGCTGCTGTTTTCCTGCGGAGAGCAGTTCAGACTCATTGACGAGCCCACAAACCACCTGGACGAAAGCTCCCGTGAGAAGGTAAAGGAATACCTGACAGGCAAGAGCGGATTTATTCTCGTCTCCCATGACCGCGACCTGCTGGACGCCTGCACCGACCATGTACTGGTGCTGAACCGCAAGTCCATAGATGTTCAGAACGGAAACTTCTCTGTCTGGTGGGAGAACAAGCAGCGGCGTGACAGCTTCGCAGAGGCTGAGAATGAGAAGCACCGCAAGGAGATAAAAAAGCTGCGGCAGGCTGCACGTCAGACAGCGGAGTGGGCTGACAAGAATGAGCGTACCAAAATAGGCTTCGACCCTGTCAAGGAGAATGACCGATGTATCAGCACCCGCTCCTATATCGGAGCCAAGACCAAGAAAATGCAGAGCCGCGTAAAACAGATGGAGAAGCGCATAGACCGCAATATCGCTCAGCAGGAGGGACTTCTCAGCGACATAGAGCGAGTGGCGGAACTGAAGCTCTCTCCGCTTGTCCACCACAAAAAACCATCGTCAACTTCCGTGACTTTACGGTGATCTACGGCAGCTCCGACACGCCTGTTTTCTCTCCCATGACCTTTTCTGTACAGCAGGGAGAGAGAGTTGCCCTCCACGGCACCAACGGCTGCGGGAAATCCACACTTATAAAAGCTGTGCTCAGTCACTCGGGATATGCCCGTAAACCTGTTCAGTTCACAGAGCAGGGCGCCTGTGACACCGCCTCGGGACTTATCATTTCCTATATCGACCAGGACACCTCATGGCTCCGCGGCAATATTGCTTCTCTATGCGAGGAGCGCGGCTTGGATCTGAGTATGCTCTGCACTATCCTGCGTCAGCTGGGCACAGAGAGGAGCCAGCTCACCAAAAACATGGAGGACTTCTCCGAGGGGCAGAAGAAAAAACTGCTCATCGCCGCAAGTCTGCTCACTCCTGCTCACCTGTATATCTGGGACGAGCCCCTGAACTACATCGACGTTTTTTCCCGTATGCAGATAGAGGACCTGCTGAAAAGGTACTCCCCCACCATGCTTTTCGTGGAGCATGATACAAGATTTCGTGAAGAAATAGCCACCAAAACCATAAGCTTCGGCGACAAGTGAATATAACACAAAAGGGACGGCAAGTGTCGTCCCTTTAAATATGTATTATCTGTACTTGTAAACTGCAGCTGCCTCAAATCCATGCGCAGTGCCTGCGCTCCCGTCATGGGCTCGGGAAGCTTTTACGGTTGTTTTATCTGTACTTGTAAACTGTAGCTGCCTCGAAACCATCTAATAGCGTTGTCATTCTTCCGAATGCCATGCCTGTGCCCTTGGCTACACAGTTTATGGAGTCCTTGGCGATATTGCAGCTTATTCCCAGTGTACGCTTGATGAGCTGGGTAAGTCCGCCCAGGAGAGCACCGCCGCCTGTGAGGAGAAGTCCGTTGTCATAGATGTCTCCCACCAGCTCGGGAGGAGCATCCTCAAGCACCTTGCGGATAGCCTCCATGATAGCGAAGGTATCGTCCTCGATAGCCTCAAAAAGCTCGGTCTCGCTGAGAAGCACCTGTGCGGGCAGTCCCTTGAGAAGGCTTCTGCCCTTTACCAGATAGGTCATCTCCTCGCTTGGGTCATAGAGGTTGCAGAGCTCTATCTTTACCTTTTCCGCTGTTCTCTCGCCGATGAGGAGCTTGTACTTGTTCTGCATATACTTGATTATGGAGCGGTCTATGGAGTTTCCTGCCACCTTGACTGTATGAGAGGTAACTACACCGTTCATGGAAACGATAGCCACATCTGTGGTACCGCCGCCGATGTCAACTATCATGTGTCCCTTTGCCTTGGTGATGTTGACACCTGCGCCTATCATAGCGGCAATGGGCTCCTGTATGAGGTATACCTGCCTTGAACCTGCGCTCTTTGCAGCATCAACAACTGCACGGCTCTCGATGTCGGTGATGAAAGAGGGAATGCAGATGACTATACGGGGCTTCATGAGCTGTCTGCCTGTTACCTTGAGTATGAACTCTCTTATCATGCTGTGAGTAAGGTCATCATCGGAGATGACTCCCTCGCTGATTGGGCGCTTAACTGCAATATAGTCGGGATTTCTGCCTATCATCTCATAGGCCTCCTTGCCAACTGCAAGTACGCGCTCTGTTCTTGTGTTGTAAGCAATGACTGAAGGCTCACTGAGCACAACGCCCTTGTTGCCCATTGTCATTACGATATTTGATGTACCGAGGTCTATTCCGATATCAGTATTTGCCATTTTTACGTTCCTTTCTTACTGCTCAAAGGGAGAGGAGCTTTTCTGCTTTGCCGCTCCTGCGAGCATATGGCGCAGGCAGGTGTACCGCCTTGTGCGCTTGTTGTTGTCTACCATTTTATTTATATTCTCCTCACTGCCGATGAGTATGAGGAGCTTTTTTGCTCTTGTTACCGCCGTGTACAGCAGATTTCTGTAGCACAGCTTGTCGAAGCCGCCCATAATGGGAAGTATTACCGCTTCAAATTCGCAGCCCTGGCTCTTGTGGACTGTCACCGCATAGGCAAGGTCCACCTGTGACAGCAGGTCAAAGGTATATGTAGCCTTCCGTCCGTCAAAGTCTATGACCGCAAGTGAGCTTCTGTTGTCGATGCTGATTATGCGGCCTATGTCGCCGTTGAAGATACCCGCCCCCTGCTCCCCGTCCTTGGACCAGGTTATGTCATAGTTGTTGCGGGTCTGCATTACCTTGTCGCCCTCGCGGTAGGTATAGACATAGCCCTTTTTCTCCTGCCTGTTCTTTGCAGGAGGATTGAGCTCTGCCTGGAGCAGCTTGTTCAGCTCAACAGTGCCTGTTACACCCTTTCGTGAAGGAGTAAGTATCTGTATATCCTCTGTTGGAGAATAGTTGTACGCCTTTGGCAGTCTTGTCTTTGCAAGGTCAACTATGAGCTTCAGCGCCTGCTGATAGTCGGTGCGCTTAAAGAAGAAGAAATCGCTGTCCTTGCGGGTAAGGTCAGGGTATTCTCCTGCCACTATCCTGTGGGCATTGGTGACTATGCAGCTCTGCTGAGCCTGACGGAATATCTCCTTCAGCTCGGTCACAGGGACTATGCCGCTGTCGATGATGTCACCAAGCAGATTTCCCGCGCCTACCGAGGGTAGCTGGTCACTGTCCCCCGCCATTATGAGCCTGCACCCCAGCCGCACTGCGCGGAGCAGCTTCTCAAAAAGCACCACGTCCACCATGGACATCTCGTCGATTATTAGCACATCGCAGTCCAGAGGATTGTTCTCGTTATGGGCAAAGGTAAGCCTGTCCCCCGAATCATAGACCACCTCAAGAAGTCGGTGGATAGTCTTGGCTTCGCAGCCTGTAAGGTCGGACATACGCTTCGCTGCGCGACCCGTAGGAGCCGCCAGAAGCACCTTCATGCCCTTTTTCTCGAATATGGAGATTATAGCGTTGAGGGTAGTGGTCTTACCTGTACCGGGACCGCCCGTCAGCACCATGAGTCCCCTTGAAACAGCGGTAGTGATAGCCTGCCGCTGGAGTTTTTCGTATTTGATGTTATGCTCTTCCTCCTCGATATTTATGAGGATATCATAGTTAAAATCCTCGGGAGAGGAAAAGTCCTTGAGAATGTGTGTCCTGTCGGCGATGAAGCTCTCTGCGTAAAAGTAGTCGGGCAGGTAGACGAATTCTATCTCACCCTTTATGTACTCAAAAAGCTCATTGTCGTCAAGCGCGGCGTTGTAAGCGCTGTAGAAATCGCTCTCAGAGACTCCAAGGGTGTCCTGGGTCTTCTTTGCCAGCACCTCCAGCGGAAGACAGGTGTGACCTATACCGCCGTTTGCGCGGAGAATGTACTGAACTCCCGCGATAATGCGCTTACTGTCATTTCTGGCTATGTGCATATCATGAGCGATGGTGTCAGCCTTGCTGAAATCCAGCTCAATAGCGTCGCCGCAGAGCAGATAGGGATTGAGCTTGAGCAGTGTCATGGCGTCGGAGCCGAATTTCCTGTAAGTATTCATGGCAAAGCGGGACTTCACCTCATACTGGGACAGAAATGCCATAAGATTCCGAAGGCAGAAAAGCTTCTGCGCCTCAGCGGCTATCTCCTCGCACTTTTTCGGAGATATGCCCTTTATCTCCGCAAGACGGAAGGGAGCATTCTCCATTATATCAAGGGTGCGGTCGCCAAATACGTCAACTATCTTCTTAGCCAGTCCCGGACCTATGCCCTTGACTGCTCCTGAAGCCAGATACTTCTCGATATTGACTACAGTCTCGGGAAGCTTTCTCTCGCAGTAGACCGCGCTGAACTGAGTTCCAAAGCGAGGGTGGCTGATATAGCTTCCCTCAAGGATAAGGCCTTCGCCCTCCTCGATGTCGCCAAGCTCTCCCACAACTGTAATGAGCTCACCGCCTGCATCAAGGTCCAGCACTATATATCCGTTATTTTCGTTCTTATAAAGGACATTCCCAACGGTGCCCTCGATGTGAAGGACCTCATGCTCCAACGTTTTCACCTCTGCACATAAACATTCACCTTATATTATACTATATAATTTGTGATAAAGCAAGTGGCGGGGAGAAAAAGTTTCATTCTGCAAAGTTTTGCAGTCAAACAGGGACTGGACTCCGCTTATACCATAAAATGCAGATAGTTTTTCATAGCTTTTTCCATCTCTTCGGGAAGTATCATCTCCGCAGCATGGTGAGAGTTGCAGAATTTCCTGCACAGCTCTATCTGTTCGGCAGTTCCTCCGTAGTCGATGAGAAGGATATTTTCCGCAAGAACGCTTCCCTCCTCCACAAGAGAGCCTATGTAGTCAAGACGCTGAGGCAGCTCGTTGTCTCCTGCAAAAACAGGCATGACTACACACAGCGGATAGCTTCTTCCGCGGAGCTTTGATATAACAAAAAAGCAGCATATCTCCACAGCGGCGATAAAGAATACAACGGTCAGTGCAGTTATCTCGGCAGTTTCCACAGAACCACTCCTTTCCCCTTATTATATGCTGTGGAGGCTCTGAGTGTTATTCCGCCCTTTTTATCATAACGCAGGAAGCCGTTTTTACAAATCCCAGCTTCTCCGCAGTGTGCGCCGAGCCCTTGTTGGACTGATGACAGCCCCAGACGGGACGTCTTTGCGGCAGGACTTCTCCCATGACTGCCGCAGCCGCTGCAAGGGCAAGTCCGCGGCGGCGATGAGTCTCAGCTGTCTCTATGCCGATATCGGCTTCGGAGCTGCTGACAGCTGACGTAAAAGCCCAGGAAACAGGCTCGCCGCCGTACATCACGCACATTCCCCTGCCGTTTGCGCTGAACTGCTCATAGTCAGCCCAGAAGTCAGCCGGAACTACTCTGCCGCTCAGTCTGCCCCAAAGTTCCTCGTCTATACTTCTCAGCTCATAGCCCACAGGAAGGGCATAGTCGGGAGCCTTATCATATGGAAAACTATAGTTATCCCGCAGGAACGATCCAACTCCGCCCATAGCGGAAAGAGCTTCACAGAGTGAGCTGTTGTCGGTAAGGAGCTTTGCGCCCTCGTTTGTTATAAGCCTGTGAAGCTCCGCCGTATCCTCACTGTCGGGGACTCCCCTCACAAATGTGAAACCGTTGTGGCAGCGGAACACAGTGCAGCTGCTTCCTTTATATATGTGCCCACTCTGTATCCCCTCTGCAACAGCTGTGGGATAGACTGTGCAGAAGGCTATGCTCTGCGCTTCTGCTATGTACGAGCGGTATTCTTCTTCGGGTATCTCTTTCATGTAATCACCTCATTATAAGTGTGTAACGGAAAAAGCTCCCCGAAGGGAGCTTCTGTTTCATATTATCTTCTTTATACAGGGCACCAGCTTGAGCAGTCTTGTTATCACATAGGATACTGCCAGTGTAACTATACATACGCCGATGACTGCTATAGTACCGCCGTGCTCAAAGGGATTGAACTTGAGGACTGCATAGATGAACTTCAGCACCGCCATATGTATGAGGTAGATGCCGAATGAGCAGCTGTCAAGCTCTGCCGCCAGAGTGTCAAGAACAGGCACAGCCTTGTTCTTTGTCTTGCGGAAGTAACCGTATGCCCCCACTGCCGCTGCGATATACACGGGGAAGGAATAAACCGAAAGAAGCGAGTTTATCTTTCCTGCAGTCTCGGGAGACTCCGAAACTGCATTGCAGCTGTAGACCGTAAGCATTGCGATGATGCCGAGGCTTATGAGAAACATAAGTCCCGAAGCATTTTTCGGCAGCCTTACGGCTCCCGTATGCAGAGCATGACCGAGGAACAGGTAAAGCGGATATATAGTGAACGCACAAATGTAAAAAGGAAGCTTTTTACCTGAAACAGTCTCTATAAAGGGAAGCATCGCAAGTCCCACGCAGTAGACAGCGAGAAGATACTTCAGATCCTTTGGCTCGGCATTTGCACTTATGATCTTGTATATGGGAAGCATAAGGTAAATGGCGATCATCAGGTACAGATACCACATATGCGGCCACCCCGTACCGAGGAATATATCGCTGAGAGTATCCTTTATGGTCTCTCCTGCCGATCGTTTTGCAGTGGTGAAGGTATCGAATACCGAGAACAGCACCGAAAATACCACCAGAGCAATGACCATGCGGAAAATGTATTTGCCGAACAGCTTCTTTGGAGTCAGTGTTCTTTTTCTGTCAAGGAGCAGTGCTCCCGATGCCATTACAAAACAGGGCACCGCCCACATCATGGCATTTCTCACCGATAGCATAACGCTCTGGGCTCCCACGTTGGTCGAGTAGTTGTTGGCTGTATAGAATGTATGCAGTATTACAACTGCGATACAAGCAAGAGCTTTTATGCGGCTCAGATAGAGCACACGGTCCTTTACCATGTCAGTCCACCGCCGCTGCCGCTAAGGCAGCCGCCGTTGGGATCTTCCGCCTGAGCCTGAGTAGGTGCATCAGTTAGAGCAACATAAACAGTTGTGGGCTCTACATAAGGTGCCTGAGTATAAACGGGCTCCTCATATGCAGGCTGAGTGTATACGGGCTCTTCATAATACTGAGCGTCGATATTGTTGTTAGCATCGGGGTTTACCTCGGATACTGCCTCTGTAGCGCTTTCTGCAGCAAGCTCTGCGGCAGCCTTCTCAGCTTCCTTAGTGCTTACCTTGTCGCCTGTTTCCTTTGATGTATATTCGAGATATGCAATGTCCTTTTCGAGCTTTATCTCTCCCTCGTCCAGATCTCCGAAGGGGAAGCTGTGAAGCTCTGCGGACTTGTTGTCTGTAAATTCGATCTTTACTGTGTAGCCTACAGTTGCGATCTCATCGCTGTCACCGTAGGTAACATCGCTTACCTTGTTTGGAACGTAGTAGAGAAGACGTCTCTCGTCCTTGACATAGGGATCCTTCTCGTCGATCATATTGGAGGGATACTCCTCCTCTGTATCAGCCTTTACAGTGAAGCTCTTTATGTCCTTGCCTGTCTTGTTGTCAAGAGTAAGAACATAGACTGAGTCGCCTGCGGCTCTGTCGCCGATGAGCTTCATCATATCTGTTGAAGTTGTAGGCTCTGTAGATACCTGTGCAGTAGTTGTTGCCTCTGTAGTAGCAGGCGTTGACACCTCAGCAGCAGGTGTTACATTTCCGCAGCTTACCAGTGCAAGTGCACAGGCAAAAGTGATGGTCGCAAATACTTTTCTCATCTTTATTATCTCCTTTTTTTAGCTCATAACTGATATTTTCTGATACATCCATGTACCTGACTGGCGGTACTGTATCATATAACCGTTTTTCTTTGTTTCATTCTGGAAGTCGGGGTCACATACATAAAGTGTTCCGTTGATAGTTACCTCTACCCAGGAATGAGGACCATAGCCGCCCTTTGCAAGAGGCACCTGACCGGAGATCATATGTGCGTCATAGCCGAGGAGCTTAGCCATCTCGCAGAACATAGCTGCCATTACATAGCAGTTGCCCTTTCTGTTCTTGAAGCCGTAGTCCGCATACCACTCCATGGTGGTCTTGTCGTCCTGAGGCATATCAGCTGTATGTCCGTAATATGTGATGCTTGCGGCATCATTGAATGCCTTCTTCAGATCCTTGCCGATAACATTGAGTCTTGCCTGGGCAAGGGGATACGGACAAGCTGTAGTTGTCGTAGTCGTTGTGGTAGTAGTAGTGGTGGTAGTTGTTGATGTAGCCACATTCCACTTTGCTTCCTCAGCGTAATATTCCTTCTTTGGAACTATTACCTGAGCTACCTCGGCAGGAACGAACTTGTCTGTGGTGGAAACTACCTCTCTTGCAGTAACCGTTACCTTTCCTCCCGAACACTTTACAGAGTCGATGGAAAGTGTCTGACCTGCCTTTGGTGTCTGGGCAACAGGTGCTGTTGAGGACACCTTGGTGACGAAGTTCATATTTACATAGCCTGAGATACCATTATATGTAACGTGTGCCCAGCCTGTGCTTCCGTAAGTAACATTGAACTTGGCTCCTGCCGGGATAATACCCAGAGACTCGGAGTTATAATCATGCTCCTTGCGGATATTGAGTCCGATGTCAACTGTGGGACCGGGAGTATAAACTCCAGCGTAGGAGGAGTCACAGCCGCAGGAAAGCTTCTGTATGGCGGGCGAACCGCCGTACTTTGCTGCGTCGTAGTACATGGGCTTCAGAAGGAGTACCGACTCCTCAAAGAATTTATCGTCATACTTTGTGAGCAGATTATTTATCACCTCTGCTGTGAAGTACTTTGAAAGCTCAGCCTTGAGCTCCTTTGTAGATGTGACTACCACATCGCCCTTATCGGCTGCAAGCTGCTTCAGCTCGTCCTTGAATGAGTTCTCGTCAAGTCTGTTTATATCCTTCTGGAAATCAAGGACTCTGTCTGTAGCGAGTATGAGCTTTCTGAGCTCAGCCATATCATGAGCATCAACAGCTCCGTCTCCGTTTATATCAACAAGCTTTGCCTGAGCCTCTGTGAGTGCCTTTTTTCCAAGTACATGATCCTGAAGCATAGCAAGATCATCTGCGGTGATAACTCCGCTGCTGTCAATGTCTCCCTTGGCAGCTGCGCATACGCCCACCGCAGGGATAACTCCTGTGACTGCTATCACGCTTGCCATCATAAGGCTAAGCATTTTTGGATGTTTCATATATTTATCTTCCTTTCAGTTTTATCTGACGTCATCTATATAAACATAACGAAGCGACAGATGAAAATGTGACACGAAAACAGAAATTTTTTAAAAACTTAGTAATATATGATACAAATACTGCGATCCCAATTGTTATCCCTTCGTAAAAAATACGCATGAAAACAGGGCTCCGTGCTTATCGTGCAAGCTCCGGGAGCTGTTCCTCTCTGAACCTGAGACTTCTGTCTCCCAGCGAGACGTATTCATCGTTTCTCTTTATGAATACCGAGTCATAATTTTTTTCAGCAGGAGCAAATGCTCCCTCGGGAAGTCTCCGTCTGCTGTCAGAGATGAAGAACACACAAACGCCCCCTTCCTCCAAAGGCTCCTCACAGCCGCCGCTGACGTATACCGAGTATTCCTCGGCATTTTCCATGGGCTCTGTCATGTGAAACTCTATATACTCCTCGGCAGGCATATAGCCGCCATCAAGGAACAGTGTGAGCCTGTCTCTCTCAGCCAGATCTCCGCTGAAGACCTTCTCAACAGTGATGTTATGTGCGGTCACAGCTTCCCTATCAATAGAAGTATACACTATTTTATCAACTTTTGCAAGTACCACCGCGTAGGAAATATCAAACATATGTTGAATTTTTTGGTCAATTGGCGAACCGACGCCGTCCGGACCGCCGTCTTCCCCTTTTGCAATAGGGTCCACATGCGTTTCCAGCTCATCTGAGGATATGGTCTTATCCCTGACTGTATATGTTATCCCGGGAGAGACTGTCAGGTCACGTCCGGGAGCTGTGACAGGAATGATCTCGGAAGCACGTTCCGACGTGGTAGTCACGGGCTCAGGCAGCTACGCGGCAGTTGTTCTTGTCACGTTACTGTTACCCGTAGTTCTCGCAGCAGTAGTCCTTGCAGCCATAGTAGGACGGAGCGAATGCTCCCCGTCGGTGCTGCCCCGGACAGTGGTGACGGCATTCTCCTTTTTGTCCGTGGTCTTTGCCGTGACAGTGGTAACTATGACACCGTTCTCACCTTCAGTGGTTACATGAGTAGTCCCTGCCGCTATGGCTCCGTCCACCTGCTCCGATGCGGAAACAGTGGTCTCGGTTATCTCGATGTTATCATCACCGCCGAAATCGGTCTTGTGCCTCGGGAACAAGGTTATAGCACCTATGCAGACCGCAAGCATTGCCGCAGCTGCAGTGATACGCATTACAATGGGCATTACCGGCTTTTTCTTTGTTTCCTCGGAACGCCTTCTGAATTCTTCCGCGAACTCTTTCTTTCTGTCCGGCTCGGGGATACCCAGGGCTTCCGTTATCTTTCTTTTTTCCTTGTCGGTCATATAAGCTCCTCCTTTCCCAGATGTTCCCTCAGCGAGCCGAGGATACGGTTCAGCCTGCGGTTAAGGGCAAAACGCGAAATGTTGTACAGCTTCGCAATGACGTTCACGGGTACCTCATTGACAAATCTCAGGAGAACTATCTCCCTGTCCTCGTCGCTGAGGCTGTCAAGGACCTGTTTCAGCTGCACATCAGACAGGATATTGTCCTCCATGTCCTTGCCGTCGGAGGCGGTCTCAGGCAGCTCCGATGGCTTTATCTTGCGGAATTCATCAGTGCACAGATTGCCTGCGATAGTGTAGAGAAGCTGGAGCGTTTTGTCTTCGCTGTGGTACTGTGGGTGTTCGAGGTAACGGAGAAAGGTCTCCTGTGTCAGATCCTCTGCGGTCTCCTTGTGACGGACGCGCAGAAAGCAATAACGATATATCTTGTCGTACTGCTCGTTTATATCAAGGGACACAGAGCCACCTCCTCCGAAGTCTTATAGCAATTATTATAACATAAAAGCACTATAATAGCAAGAGACGCGGCGAAAAAGTTCCCGTGCGACGTATTATAACGCGAAAAAGGGGGCGCAGGCTCTGCGCTTATAACATATTATTTATAAAATAGCAAGATACGCGGAGAAATCCGCGTTTCAATACGATCCGCAGCTGCAAAAAAGAGGGGACACAGTGCAGGTCCCCCGGAATATCCCCCTTACAGGATATGTTTTATTGAATATTATGTGCAGACAGGTGCGGTTCAGGAAAGTGAATTAACTGCTCCGATAAATACGGGAACATAGGTCTGTGTATCAAAAATACAGTATACGAAGGGACGGTCAAAGTTTACTTCCCTTATTTCATCTATCATGGCTTCTCCGTCTGCCATTGCAACCATTGTTGCGACAGCAGCCTTTGTGCCGTTCTCGTCAAGATCAATGAAGGTCTTGTGAACAACACGGTCAATGTGTATCGGGTGTCTGTCGGCGATGGATGACATATTGGTAAAGTCTGCCTTGCCTGTGAAGGCTGTGGGCATTCCCATTGACTTGAGCTCATCGGAGAGCTCGTTCTCGTATTCGTAGCTGAACTTGGGAAGCTTTATGTCGGCGGTTATTTCATAGTTTTTCTGCGTGAGGAGACCATTCAGCTTCTCGGAAGTCAGCTCCCCGATATACTGATCAACTGTCATGCTCTCGTCGGGGAGAAGCGCTGCAAATGCGTATCTTCCGCCGCTGTAAGACTTCACCATGCCGTTGGTGTTCTCGTCGCCGATATAGCGCTCCCAGCCGCAGAGCATATCAGCCTGCTGAACATCGCCGTTGGCGTTTGTGAACTCGCCCTTATTTATCTGATACTCCGTAAAGGGCTCCTCCCATTCAGCCTCGAAAGCAACAGCGTTGACCAGATACATAACATCGTCTTTGCCTATACGTTCAAGGATACTTGGTATCATTTCGTGGGTCTTGTCGTTTACCCAGCCGTTTACGTCATCAAGCGTGGTTTTATCAAATGGAGCAATGTAGAACTCGCTGTCGTAATAGTCCACACAGTTCTGGATGAACTCAGGACGGACGTCGATACGGCTTTTGTCGTCTATTGCCCATATCGAGTTGGCGGTGCTCATCTGCCACTTGTTGTAATCACTATACTTCGTGTTGACAGAACGCTTGCGCTGAGCAAGGAGATAACCGTTGAGGTCCTCCATGGGCATTCCTCCGCCCAGGACCTTCTCCATTTCTGTGCGGGTATCACCGCCTGCTCCGTTGGCTGTCATGGCAAGAGCCTGCATAACGGAATAAGGCGAAACAAGTGCATTTTCGCGTTCCGTGTTCTCCGCATAGGACTTCTTGAACAGGTCAACTGTGAAAGCGGTCTGGCTGTTTATGAACTTCTCATCTGCCTGCAACTCATTAGTCTTTGAAGGCGCTATCCCTGCGCAGAGATTTTTAGCCTTCGGCGCAAAGTTTGGCTCGGGAGCCTTTACTATACAATCGATAAGGAGCTTCTCATGGCACTGAGATCCAGAACATCACAGGTACCGTCGCCGTTGACGTCCCCGTTAGTCTCGGCGATAAGCTTTCCTGCACCCTTGAGCCAGCGCTGATACATTACCATGTCGGCAAGATTGAAAGTGAAGTCGGAATTCACATCTCCTACGACGGGAGCAAGTGTGAGAGCGCCTGCCTGACCTGCTATAGTTACAGGTACCGCGATACATAATGCAGCTAAAGCTGCCAGCATTTTTCTGATTTTCATAAATGATTCCTCCCTGTAAATAAGATAAATTTAAGCTGAGCGAATGCACTTCTGTGCGTTTTCATATACATTAACGGATAAGCGCGCTGAAATGTGCGGCTAAATTTGTAAACATTCCGTGAACAAAAATCGCGTTCCACATTAAGTGAAACGCGAAAATGCCTGCGGGGGCTCCCCATATGCGTATGTGTTACAATTTAGATACGTCTTAATGCGCGGAATAAAAATCGCACTCCACAAGAAGTGAAGCGCGAAAATGCCTGCGAGGGCTCCCCGCCTGCGTACGTGTTACAATTTATATACGGCTTAATGCGCGGAATAAAAATCGCGCTCCACAAGAAGTGAAGCGCGAAAATGCCTGCGGGGGCTCCCCGCCTGGAGCAGATAACGGGGTCGAACCCGCCTCCTCAGTTTGGGAAACTGAAGTAATAACCGCTATACTATATCTGCATGATCTTATTTTAACATATCTTTACCGAAAATGCAAGTGCGAAAAATCAGAAATTGTAAGATATTGATGTTTTTCCTGCTGAACAGCCACAGAAAAAGGACTGCCGAAGCAGTCCTTCCGTACTATTATAATGAAGCTATCTTCTCGGCAGCATCTGTGAGCCACTCGCCCTCGAACAGCTCTATCGTGCCCTGGTCGCAGAGCTTCGCAAGCTGAGGATCAATGGGAAGCTTTGCCAGCACCGGGATTTCGTACTGAGCAGCGATCTCCTCGATATGGCTCTCGCCGTAGATGCTGTGGCGCTTGCCGCAGTCGGGACATTCGTAATAGCTCATATTCTCGATAATACCGAGAATAGGTATATTCATGAGCTTAGCCATCTTTACCGCCTTCTCAACTATCATGGAGACAAGCTCCTGAGGAGAAGTAACTATAACTATTCCGTCAACGGGCAGGGACTGGAATACAGTCAGCGGAACATCGCCTGTTCCCGGAGGCATATCAACTACCAGACAATCAATATCCTTCCAGATAACGTCTGTCCAGAACTGCTTTACAACTCCGGCGATAACGGGACCTCTCCAGACAACGGGGTCGGACTCGTTCTCAAGAAGAAGATTTATCGACATTATATCGAGACCCATCTTGCTCTTTGCGGGGATAATACCGAATTCGCAGGCATCTGCCTTCTGATGTATACCGAAAGCCTTGGGGATAGAGGGACCTGTGATGTCAGCGTCCATGATACCCACGTTCTTGCCAAGTCTCTGGAGGGAAACTGCCAGAAGTGAGGATACCAGTGTTTTGCCGACGCCGCCCTTACCGCTGACAACGCCGATGACCTTGCCGATATTGCTCATGGCATTGGGCTTTTCGAGAAGGCTCTGGGGCTCAGTTCTGCTGCCGCAATCGCTTCCGCAGCTTGAGCAGTCATGTGTACATTCGCTCATTGAAAAACACTCCTTATGATGTAATGATACTATTATACCCCTTTTTCAAGATTTAGTCAATAGCATATTGACAAATGTATAACACAGTGATATAATAACAGTTGAGAGTTAAGAGTTGAAAATTGAGAGTTAATGTGTCTGCTTCGCAGACTTATTTAAATAACATCGCCGTCATGTGATACAATATCTTTCAACTCTAAACTGTCAACTCTAAACTATAACGATTATCTTCGGGGCAGGGTGTGATTCCCTACCGGCAGGCGGAGAGCCTCCGCTCCCGGCATACGCTGCCGAAGAATAACTGAACATCTACAATTATCTTCGGGGCAGGGTGTGATTCCCTACCGGCAGTATAGCCTGCGAGCCTTTTGGTTGATTCGGTGTGATTCCGAAGCCGACGGTAAAGTCCGGATGAAAGAAGATAAACCGCACACAAAGTGCAGTATAAAAAGCTACGCCCCGATTTACGGGGCTTTTTCTATTTTTACACGGGAGGCTGACATGAAGAACAGATTACACCACGTTTTTCTCACAGTGGGACTTGGAACACTTATATTCGTCCCCATGCTCATTATCGACAACGGTCTCAACGACTCCATGAAGTCCGTGCTTATATGGCTGGGAGCGTCGGTGCTCTATGGTCTTTCTTTCATAATACTTGAGCTGAAGACCATTTTCCGCATACCGCTCCACTTTGCAGCATGTTTTGCCATTACTTTCGCAGTAAGACTGGGCTACAACTACCTGATGAACGGCGAGGTACGCCTGAAAAAACTATTTATGGTGACTCTGCCTGTATTTATCGTTATATATGCAGTGCTGCTCCTCTATATGAGGTACTTCGGCAATATCGAGTTACTCAGGAAGTCAGATGAATAATACAGGAGGAAATATGACTCACGAAGATTATATGCGTGAAGCTCTTTCACTGGCAAAAAAAGGCATGGGCTTCACCTCTCCCAACCCTATGGTGGGAGCAGTCATCGTCCGCGGCGGTGAGATAATAGGCAGAGGTTATCACAAAAAGTACGGCGACCTCCATGCGGAGCGAACCGCCTTTACATACTGCGACGAGAACGGCATAGACTGCAAAGGCGCTGATATGTACGTTACGCTTGAGCCCTGCTGTCATCACGGCAAGCAGCCACCCTGCACGGAAGCAGTCATCGCTCACGGCATAAAGCGAGTTTTCGTAGGCTCCTCAGACCCCAATCCCCTTGTTGCAGGAAAAGGCACTCGGATACTCCGTGACCACGGAATAGAGGTGACAGAGGGAGTACTGAAAGAGGAATGTGACGCTCTCAACGAGATATTCTTCCACTTCATCACTACAGGGCTCCCCTTTGTTACAATGAAGTACGCCATGACTCTTGACGGCAAGATAGCCTGTTATACAGGCGAGTCCAAGTGGATAACGGGAGAAGCTGCCCGTGCTCATGTCCAGCAGGAAAGACTGCGTCACAGCGCTATAATGGCAGGCGCGGGAACTGTCCTTGCGGACGACCCGCTGCTCACCTGCCGGCTGGAAAACGGCAGAGACCCCCTACGCATAATTTGTGACAGCTCCCTGCGTACTCCCCTTGACAGCAATATCGTCAGGACGGCTGAGCAGGTGCCTACCATAATAGCTACCATATCCGGGGACAGCGCAAGGGCAGCTGAATATGAAGCCGCAGGCTGCAGGATAGTAAGGACAGCTGCAAAGGACGGACACGTTGACCTGTCGGAGCTTATGAAGCTTCTCGGCAGCGAAAAGATAGACAGCATACTCCTTGAGGGCGGCGGTGAGATGAACTGGTCGGCGCTCAGGGAAGGCATAGTCAGCAAGGTGCAGGCATATATTGCTCCAAAGCTATTCGGCGGCAGCGGAAAAAATCCCGTAGGCGGAACAGGTGTCCCCTTCCCCTCGGAGGCTTTCATGCTTGAAACGTGCAGCGTTTCCGCCATAGGCGAGGATATTCTCATAGAAAGCAGGGTGAAAAATGTTCACGGGAATAATTGAGGAGGTGGGCACAGTCAGCCGCGTTCAGCGGTCGGGCAGCTCCTCATTCATTGAGATACAGGCAAAAAGGGTGCTTGAGGACGTTCATCTTGGCGACAGTATCGCCGTCAACGGCGTTTGCCTTACGGTCACCCACTTTGACAGTGGTACATTCAGGGCTGACGTCATGAACGAGACCCTCAGCCGCTCGTCACTGGGCTCCCTCACATCGGGAAGTCTCGTCAATCTGGAGCGTGCAATGGCGGCAGGCGGACGCTTCGGCGGACACATTGTCTCGGGACACATCGACGGCACAGGCACTGTTTCTGAAATAAAAAATGACGGTATCGCCGTCTGGTACACCATAAGCGCCTCCGCCGAACTTCTGCGGTATATCGTTGAAAAAGGCTCCATCGCCATTGACGGCATAAGCCTTACGGTGGCAAAGGTCACGGAGAACTCATTCAGTGTCTCCATTATCCCCCACACCGCCGCACAGACCATTCTCGGCACAAAGAAGGTCGGGGACGTTGTAAATCTTGAAAATGACATAATCGGCAAGTATGTGGAAAAACTCATGAAGCCAGCTGATAATACTCCAAAGCAAAGCAATATTACAATGGACTTTTTAATGAAAAACGGATTTTAACAAGGAGCATACCATGAAAGCAGCAATTATAAATCTCACTTCAGCATTTCTTGCAGCTGCCCTTCTCACAGGCTGCAGCAAAGAGCTAATCGTAAAAGTAGAAAACGATCAGTACAGAAACTACCACAGCGATAACAGGACTGTCAGTATAGACCTTTCAGGAGATATATCCGAAGCGGATATAAACCTTGGCACCGGCGGCATCACCGTAGTTACCACCGATGAGTCAAATCCCTCGGTGTACCTTGATTATACTGTCCGCAGCAATGACGAGGATCTCTGCAAGAAGGTCGCTGACCACATCGACGCTCTCAGCGAGGAGAAAGATGACAGGCTCATCATTAACATCGCAGAAAAGGACACAGGCGATGACATTCAGAAGTGGGCACATGACAAGGGGTACAAGTGTCAGGTCGAGATAAATGCAGAGATCAGGCTGCCGAAAAGCATAGACACTGTCTCGGCTGAGTCTGACACCGGAAGCGTCAACTTCAGGGACATGAAAGGCTGCTTCATCGGTGAAGTCGACACAGGCAGCATCACCTGCATCAACACCGAGTTCACGGACAGTTCTTCCATGAACTGCGACACGGGCAATATCACCATGAGAAACTGCACTTATACGGAGGATATGACCATTTCAGTTGACACAGGACAATTGCTTTTCGGGCTCCCCACAAACGGCTCAGCAGCAGACATCGACCTGTCCGTTGATACAGGCTCTATGGAATTATGGGACGCACAGTCCTATGAGATAACAGACGGCTCACCCGACAAGGGAAAAGTCACACTGAAGAATGGAGACACATCTGTCTCGGCTTCGGTAAAAACAGGCAATATCAGTATAGATAAGGAGTAATCAAATGTTCCGTTACAACACAGTTGAGGAAGCCGCAGAGGCTCTCCGAAACGGCGAGATAATCCTCGTCACAGACGATGAAGACCGTGAAAATGAGGGCGATATGATATGCGCCGCTCAGTTTGCCACCACGGAGAATGTCAACTTCATGGCAGCTCACGCAAAGGGGCTCATCTGTATGCCCATGAGTATTGAGCTGTGCCAGAAACTCCACCTTCATCAGATGGTGGACTTCAACACAGATAACCACTCAACGGCGTTCACTGTCTCCATCGACCACGTAGACACCACCACAGGTATTTCCGCCGCAGAGCGCGGCTACACCGCCCGAATGGCTGTATCTCCCGACGCAAAGCCCGAGGACTTCCGCAAGCCGGGGCATATGTTCCCTCTTATGGCTAAGAAGAACGGCGTCCTTGAGCGCGAGGGACACACAGAAGCAACCGTTGACCTCATGCGTATCGCAGGTCTTGAAGAGTGCGGTCTCTGCTGCGAGATAATGCGCGATGACGGCACCATGATGAGGTCCGCTGAGCTCCAGGAAAAGGCTCAGGAATGGGGCATGAAGTTCATAACCATTCAGGCGCTGAAGGAGTACAGAAAGGTACATGACAAGCTGGTGGAATGCGTTGCAAATACAAAGCTCCCCACCAAATACGGCGAGTTCAGAGCTCTCGGCTACGTCAACAAGCTCAACGGCGAGCACCATGTGGCACTTGTAAAGGGCGACATCGGCGACGGACAGGATATTCTCTGCCGCGTACATTCCGAGTGCCTCACAGGCGACGCCTTCGGCTCTCTCAAATGCGACTGCGGACAGCAGTTTGCCGCGGCAATGTCCCAGATCGAAAAGGAAGGCAGAGGCATACTCCTCTACATGAGGCAGGAGGGACGCGGTATCGGTCTCATCAACAAGCTCCGCGCCTACGAGCTTCAGGACAAGGGCATGGACACCCTTGAGGCTAACCTTGCACTGGGCTTTCCGGGAGATATGCGCGAATACTACATCGGTGCACAGATACTCCGCGACCTGGGCTGCAAGACTCTTCGCCTGCTGACCAACAACCCCGACAAGGTATACGGTCTCAGCGGCTTCGGACTGGAAATAAAGGAGCGTGTGCCCATTCAGGTAGACGCTACCGCCTACGACCTGTTCTATCTCAAGACAAAGCGCGATAAGATGGGTCACATTCTTGATTATTGAGGTGATTTATAATGAGTATCTGGTGGTATTTTGCGACCATAGTACTTTCCGTGGGAGTTCTTCTTATGGTGCTCAACACCATAAACCTGCTCCGCGGTATGCTTAAATTCAAGGACAAGGTCATTGTCATGAACCTTCCCGCACTGCTGCTCTACATAATCGCTATTGCAGTAGGTATCGCACTTGTCATATTCAACAAGGGCTTCCGTGTTCCCTGGATACTTATGGAAGTCATACTCCTCCTTTCCATATTCAGTCTTTGCGTCCCTATTACGCCGCAGGGAGTTGTCAACGAAGGCCCCTTCGGCTGCAAGCTTCTTCCCCGTGAGGATTACAGCTATGAATTCGGCAAGGACAAAATGGGCGAATGTATGAAGCTCTACCGCAAGGGCGTGGAAAAGCCTGCGGTATTCCATCTTGGCATAAAGAACATGAAGACCGTAAAGATGCTGGCTGACTGGTACGGCAAGCACGGATACGAAAATCCGCTGACCAAATAAGGAGGAGCTGAAATGCTGAAAATATTCTCAATATGCGTCCTCTGTTTCATGTCAGCACTGTTCATTGCTGCGATCATCGGCTACTTCGTGTTCCGTTCAAGGACATCAACAAAGAAGACCGCCATAAAGCTGAAAAGGGACCGTAAAAAGGACGCCCTCTGGTGGTCCTGCTGCTGGGCAGCCTGGCTGGTCATCGGCTTCCTGGAATGGAACGGCGCAAGGCAGATGGACGACACCTATCACATGAACTGCTACGGACTTCTCTTTCTCTCGGGCATAATACTGACCATCCTTATCCTGCTGGACTTCTTTATCGGAAAGTACGCCTATATCACCACGCAGAGAGTGTACTTCCCCGATAACTTCGGACTTGCAAGACAAAAGAAAAACGTCAGCTATCAGCTTTCGGGAGATACACTGAGCCTGTGGTTCAACAACGGTATCATGCCGAAAAAATTCACAGTCATAGAAAAAAAGGACGAGCTTGCAAAGCTCCTGAAGGACAATTACAAGCTCAACAGAAATAAATAAAAAGGAGTATTTATTATGAAGACATATGAAGGAAAACTTGTATCAAAGGACATCAGAGTAGGAATAGTAGTAGCCCGTTTCAACGAGTTCATCACATCCAAGCTTCTTGGCGGAGCCATCGACACTCTCAAGCGTCATGACGTAAGCGACGGAGCCATCGACGTAGCATGGGTCCCCGGAGCATTTGAGATCCCGCTCATTGCTTCAAAAATGGCAAAGTCAGTC
>ERZ795031.2000-NODE-2000-length-20227-cov-28.338638_pt1 | contig 20227 bp, 18 predicted proteins | sample MGYA00375123_ERZ795031 | MGnify/ENA primary metagenome ERZ795031 (study PRJEB30166, sample SAMN05720159) | activated sludge metagenome | isolation source: anaerobic digester from wastewater treatment plant | place: USA | collected 2015-04-21 ... | reverse complement strand
TAACATCGTTCAGCCGGTAATAACGATCAAAATCCAGGGTAACATCGGCCAGAAAATATTTGCCAATCTGGTCAATATAGTCGTGGAGGGTTACCTGCACATTGAAAACTGCGATGAAAATGGCGCCCCCCATCGTCAGTGTGAAAAGTGTCAGCGCCAACCGCCCTTTACGCCGGAAAGTATTGCGCAGTGAAAGCAGCAATGGCCGGGGAACATGGATGCTCTGGCGACCCAATGTATGCGCCACCCGGGCCTCAAGCCGCTCAAAACCAGCCTCTTCTGGCAGACTGCCCGCCACCTGAGAATGGCTATCCTCATTGATGCTGCCGGTCAGCGCTTGCAGAACAGTGGTTCGCGAGCCGCTCAGTACGGGTAGTAATCCCGCCAGCAAGGGCACCGCCAGCCCAACAACAATCTGCACCAGCAGGGAAAATGGCACAATACGGTATCCCAGCAGGTTAAAGTTTATCTTACTGGCTATAAAGTTAGCCAGGCTATAAGCGCCTTGCCCACCCAACGGGACGGCGATCACCAGTGCAATCACACCAAAAGCCAGGATCAGAGCAAAGTACATTTGCAGAATCTGACCGCGGCGCGCACCCACCAGTTTCATCACGCCAATATGCCGCAGGTGTTGATTAAGCAAAGCGCTGAGCGTATTGGCAATTAACGAACTACTGAGGAATAAAATTAATACCCCCAGCGCCAGCAAAATACCCAAAACAGCCTGCACGGTTGAGGCCATGGGGTGTTCGTTTGTCTTTGTTGTCCGCGAGGTATAGACCCCGATGCCGCTTTTTTCAATCTTATCTCGAATAGCTGCAGACATCTCATCCAAATGTTCCAGATCATTCTGTCCCTCCGTCACCGTGACAAACATGCGGTTAAAGCTTTCAGTTTGTCCCAGAAACGGCAGTGTGCCAGTCGTGACGTAGGCAAATGGCTGCGCGAGAAAATCACCTGCGCCGGTAGCGGGGTCTTGAACAATCCCAACCACTTGCAGGGTTTTGATGCTTCCATCCAGCAGCTCAAACTCAAGCGTGTCGCCCACAACCACATCCAGATTATCCAGTGTTTTCTTTTCCAGCAGCACCTGCTCATCTGCTGGCAGGTTCGTCCCGCTGATGATATTTAACCGATTGATATCCAGTTTTTCAAAATCATCAACGCCCACAATATTGAGCGTTTCCCATTGTTCTCCGCCAGCCAGACGCACCCGCATGGTGAAAAAGCTGCGCCCTTCAGCCGCTTCTACGCCGTTCATGTGCTTCACCATCGAGAGCAGATCGTCATCAAAAGCACCGCAGCGCAGTTCTATGTTCATGGGATGGTTGGCCGCATAACTGGCGCTCATATCATTTGAAATGATGACATAGGCCCCAATGATGACGCCAATGGAAAACACACCCACCACAATTGAAAGAACAACCAGCGTGGTGCGCGAAATATTATCAATCAGATCGTGCAGTACTTTGCGCCAGCGTGGACGCATAGGGTGTTCTCCATTTCTTATCTCTGCCTTTGCCGCCGGTCTCCCGTGCGGTTCTCTGCCAGTCGGAGCTGCACCACCTGGGCCAGGGCTTCTTCGGTCAGGGGTGAGCTTTTAATCAATTGGTTAAATTTGTCGCGCGAAAGTGCTGCCAGCGTAACCGGCCCATCGGGCACTGCCCTCACACAGGCTATCGATTGGCCTCCATGTATCAATTCTACCTCGCCAAAAAATTGCCCCGGCCCCAGCCGCGCTACCGTGTACTCTTGCCGGCGGTTGCATAAAACCACTTCCACGCTGCCGCTCACAATCATATAGAAATAATCCACATGCTGGCCTTGCTGTAAGATCGGGCTGTTGGGCTGGCAGGTAAAACGCTCCAACTGGCGCGAGGCTTCAAGCATCTGGCGGTGTCCCAACTGAGGCAGTGCCTGGGCCACGGTTTCATCAATCAGCTCGCCGTCTGAGATGATGATTGTGCGGGTTGTACGCCGCGTCAATGTCGGATCGTGGGTAACCATGGCAATGGTTTTCCCGGCCTCCACCAGGCGTTCAAACAATCCAATGATGGCTTCAGCCGAGCGGGAGTCTAAGTTACCGGTTGGCTCATCCGCACAGATGATGGGCGGGTCGGTAGCCAGGGCGCGCGCAATAGCTGCACTTTGCTGCTGCCCCGTGGAAACAGCCGCAGGGAGTTTGTGCGCCTGTCCCTCTAAACCAACCAGTTGGAGTAACCCCAGGGCGCGTTTTGGGCGCTCATCGAAATCATACAGACCGGCATAATCCATTGGCAGCATCACATTTTCCAGCAAGGTCAGCATGGGCAAAAGTTGGAAAAATTGGAAGACAATCCCGAGGTTTTTACCGCGCCAGAGAGCTCGCTGGCTCTCATTCAGCGTATAGATATTCACCCCGTTGATGATGACCTGCCCTCCCGTAGGGTGGTCAATGCCGGTGATCATGTTCAACAAGGTCGATTTGCCACTGCCCGATTTCCCCACAATTGAAACGAACTCGCCGCGATGCAGGTTCAGGTCGATCCCTTTCAGCACAGTAAACTCCCCCGCAGCATTCTTGAAGGTTTTTACTACCTTCTGAAGTTGAATGGCTGTTTCGCCTGTTTGGGTTGAAACCTGCGCCGGTATCATCGCTTCCTCCGGTGGGGTGCTGCCATAAGGGTGGCAGGTGGATCCGCTGGAGTGGGGTCAGGGACGATTTGGCCATCCTGAATATACAGGTGACGTGAAAAACGCGGCATCAAACTGGCGTCATGAGTCGCCATAATGATGGTTTTGCCCTGGGAGACTAACTGCTCAAAGACTTGAAATACATGGTCTGCCGTAACCGAATCCAGACTGCCGGTGGGTTCATCAGCGACCAGAATGGGTGGGTCGTTTGCCAGGGCGCGTGCAATGGCCACGCGCTGCTGCTGCCCGCCAGAGATAAAATCGGGCAGTTTGGTGGCGTGCTCTTCCAACTCTACCATGCGCAGCAGTTCGTAGGCCCGCGCCCGGCTTGCACCGGGCTTATACAGGCCGCACAAATCCATTGGCAGCAAGATATTATCTACCAATGTGAGCATGGGCAGCAGTTGAAAAGACTGGTACACCACCCCCATGGTCCGTCCTCGCCAGAGCGCCCGATCGTTCTCAGATAATTTGTGGATGGCAACGGGCTCTCCATTGCCCCACACAACCACTTCGCCGGCAGTAAGATGATCGACACCAGTGAGCATGTTGAGCAGGGTGGATTTTCCCGCCCCAGATTTGCCAATAATCCCCAGAAATTCGCCGGCATAAATGCTCGCATCAATCCCCCGCAGGGCTGGAAATTCCCCGGCAGCCGTCTGGTAAACTTTGACGACCTGACGTAATTCAATGAGAGGGGTGGGCGATTCGGTGGGCATCCAGAAATCAGGCCATCAGTAGATAATCTTTTTCGGGTAAAACACAAACCCCACAAAGGATGAGCCTTTGCGGGGGAGTGAGGGCGGGCAATTAAGGCCCATTGAGGTGGGCGCGATAGGGCTCGAACCTACGAACCTCACGGATGTGAACCGTGCGCTCTAACCAACTGAGCTACGCGCCCGAACGACCTGATTATAGCAGATGGCGCCACCCTTGACAAGGATTGCCGCGGCCGGTTTTTGAGTATAATGGAGCCATGACCCAATTCAACTTCTCCTACCCAATCCCCATCCGCTACAGTGACCTGGACCCCCAGTGGCACGTCAACAACGCCCGCTTCCTCAGCTTTATTGAGCAGGCCCGCTATGCCTACCTCATCGAACTGGGCCTCTGGGATGGCGTGGACTTCTTCAACCTGGGCCTCATTGTCGCCGATATTCATATGGCTTACCTGGCCCCCATTGAGCTCGGTCAAACCGTGCGCGTCTATATCCGCGCTGACCGGCTGGGCAACAAGAGCCTCACCTTCGCCTATGAAATTCGAGATGAAGCTACCGGGCTGCTGCATGCCCGCGCCGAAACCGTCATGGTCGCCTACGACTATCATACGCATCAGAGCATTCCCCTGCCGCAAAGCTGGCGTGAGCGCATCACCGCTTATGAGGCAGCCGCCCCGGCGAATTAATTCACCCAATCTCTTTCACCCAGGAGCCTTCCCGTGATCCCCCCCATCAATTCTGAACAGATGCTTGCTTTTCTTGCTGGCTTGCTGAACACCCCCAGCCCCACCGGTTTTGCCGATGCCGGCATCAACTTCACTGAAGCGGCCTTACAGGCCTACCCCGCTCTGACCTTTACCCGCACCCGCAAAGGCGCCCTGGTAGCTCGCTGGCCCGGTCAGGCCGATGACTCCCCCCGCTGCCTGACGGCCCATGTAGATACCCTGGGCGCCATGGTCAAAGAAATCAAATCCAACGGCCGCCTCAAGCTGACCAAAATTGGCGGCTATGCCTGGAATACAGTGGAGGGGGAGGGCTGCACCATCTTCACCGCCGACGGGCGCAAAGTGCGCGGCTCGTTGCTCCTGGCCAAAGCCTCCACCCATGTCTATGGCGCCGAGGTGAATGATGCCAAGCGCGGCGATGATGCCATGGAAGTGCGCCTGGATGAAATCACATCTTCAGCCGATCAGACCCGGGCCCTGGGTATTCAGGTTGGTGATTTTGTAGCTTTCGACCCCCGCGTTGAAATCACCAACGGCTTCGTGCGTTCCCGCCACCTGGATGACAAGGCCTGCGTGGCCTGTATTGTGGCGGCGGTTGCCGCCATTTCTGCCGCAGGTCTCACCCCGCGCCAGACCACTTACCTGCACATCAGCAATTACGAAGAGGTCGGGCACGGCGCTTCCGCGGGCGTTCCCGCCGAGGTGACCGAGCTGATCTCGGTGGATATGGCCGCGGTTGGCGAAGGCCAGACTTCTGACGAATTCCATGCCTCCATCTGTGTCAAAGACTCCAGCGGCCCCTACCACCACGGTCTCAGCAATCACATGCGCCGCCTGGCAGACCAGTATCAGATCCCATATAAAGCCGACATCTACCCCTATTACAGCTCCGATGGCGCCGCATTCTGGCGCTCTGGCGGTGATGTGGCCGTGGCGCTGATCGGCCCCGGCGTGGACGCCTCGCACAATTATGAGCGCACCCATACCGAAGCCCTGCTGGCAACCACCAACTGGCTGCTGGCCTATTTACTTAATTGAGCCCAGGTACTCTTAAGGTATCACATCGTGCGGGTTTGTCCCGCCGGGATCAGTGAGATGGCAGACGGTGCATTTTGTCAGAGGTCCGGCTGCATTTTGTAATTGTGTGAACTTAATGCCATCATTGCCCTGATTGCTGGGAGCAATGGCGTGGGTGCTGTCGTGGCAGGCTTCGCAGTAAACTCCGCCATGCCCGGTCGAGTGTCGGTATAGCGCATTGTTTTGCTCATATCCCGAACCGGTATGGCAACCATCGCAGCGCGGCTCCTGCAGCCATGGATCGGGGTTTTGCGCCACAACATCCAAGGCCCCGTGACAATCTTCGCAAGTCATTCCATACTGAGTAGACATGACATCCCGCAGGCATTGTGTGGTAGGTCCGGGATGGCATTGGTAGCAATTGGGCTGCGGCGGATCAATTTCAGCATGTTTGGTGTGCATTGCATTGGATAAACTCGGCAGCCCAGGCGCTCCTGGCAAGCCCAATGCATTCGATGAATGGCAATCGGCGCATAGCACAGGTTGATTTCCAACTAAGCTGTTACCATATTCACCACCAACCGGGTAATCCTCGGAATTTTCATCATCATGTTTGGTTAGAATATTAATTTCCACATCACCGGTTGATATACCCTCATTGCCGCGCCCATTATCACTATGGCAGTCATTGCAGGTCATTTCTGTGGATACAGGCGCTACAACCGTCAAACTGGCAAGCGCTGTCCCAGTCGTCGCGTTTTTGGCGGCGATCTCTGCCAATTGATAGGGATAAGGTGTAGATGGGTCACTGTCGCGGAACTCGGTCAGAGGTATTCCTTCTACAATAAAGGCATTATTCGTCGGGTTGAATGCCATCTCGCCTGCCATTCCTACACCTGTGAGACCAATATTGGGTGTTAATGGGGTTCCCAGGTTGAACAGATCCTGGGCGTAGTCCCAGAAATTAGATTTCTCAACGGAGTAAGTATTATCCGGGAATAAATAAGTGACCTGGATATTGTCCGAAACAATCTGTGGCGGGTCTCCACGCCGGATCACCTGTGCCCACAGGTTGTTATAAGGCGGCAAAACAGCCAGACTGGAAAAATCGCGGTTGTAGCAGTGCATTCCTAAATCATTCCAGGCCACCAGCACATATTGTGGCCCCCCGGATGGTTTTAGGATCAATGGTAAATAGGTAGTGATGCTGGTCTGACTTTGCTGTGCTCGAACATCAATAGGCAGCACAGACCAGATCAGCATGCTGAATAATAAAACAACCCCCACCACGCACCCGCGGTTGGTAGTAGAAGGCTTGGTATTCATTTTTCGCTCCAGGGAGAATTTACAATACGACAAAGATCAACGGCGCCGATTCATGCTAGCATACTTCTGAAACAAATACAAGCAGGCAATTATCTCCGACTAATCCGCTCCAGCACTCGCTTTTGAAAGTTAGCAAAAGCGGGGCGCAGTTCAGCGTGCCGGGTTTGAGAATCGAGCCAGTTTAGCAGTGCTTCAATTTGCCGCTGCCAGCTTGCCGCTTCTTCCTTGGGCGCGGCGGCCAGGCAAAGCTCCAAACCTTCCATCTGCAGCCAGGGATTTTGGCGTTCAAGCCCCCGATTTAAGCAGGCTTGCCCCAGCGCCAGCGCTGCCGGATAATCCCCTCGCTGCAGTGCCATCAATCCGTGTAGCTTATCGGGGTTGCAGGGTAAAACGGTTAGCTCACGCTCGGCTAACTGGCGCTCAAGCGGCTCCAGCCGCTGAGCTGCGGTTTCAATCTCCCCATTCAGGATTTGCGCATAGGTTAATGCCAGTTCAGCCTCAATTTGATAGATATTCAATTCCTGAGCCTGCGCCTCGTTAATCACTCGTTCTAGAAAATGATGTCCCAGGTCCCCCTCACCTTGCAGCAACAGGGTTGTTCCCAGGCCAAGCAGATTTTCAAGAGTGTAAATGCCGCTCAAAGTAGACCCCAGCCCATCTTGATAATTCTTCACCGCGGCCGGGTAAAACTCCAGCAGCCGGAAAATATCACCCCGCAGCAAATTAGCCAGCTTGAGAATATCGACAAACTCAATTTGAGAGACATTATTCAGCAGGGTGGTGATCGTTTCCCAGGCATCGTCCAGCCTGCCCAGTTGGGTTTGGGTGGCTGCCATCACAAAGAGGATATTTCCCACCAGCCCGGGATTATGGCTTTCCCGGGCCGCTGCCAGCACCGAACGGGTGATTTCCAGCGCCATATAATGCTGCCCCATGCGGTCCTGCGCCCCGGCCAGAATATTGCGCCCATAAAACCCCAGAACGGGGCGCCGCAGTTCCAGGCTCTCTTGAATAATCTTACGGGCTTCGGCTTCAGCCTTGCGTGGCCAGCCCAGCCGGCCAAAAGCAATCGCCAGCCGAATCCGGGCAAACAACCCGGCCGCGCGGGTGCCAATCGGCTCTTGATTCTCACTCAATGCAGCCGCAGCAGTCCAGGCGTCCAGAGATTCGCTGTAGCGTCCCAGTTGCCACAGGCACAACCCTCGGCAGCTTTGCGCCTCCACCAGTTCATAATAATCCTGAATCGGCTCCAGGTACGTCATGGCGCGTTCAATATTCACCAATCCCTGCGCTGGTTGATGTTCCATCGCATCGGCATCTGCCATACAGCGCAGCGCGCAGCCCATCATCAGCGCGCTGCTCCGCTGTTCGCCTGCCTGAAATAATTTTTGGCTGGTCAGCCGCAGTTGGTCAATCTCCATTGTGTAGAAAAATGTCCCTGCCCACCAGCGGTACAGCAGGTAAATCTGTTGGTCAGCCAACGCATCCCCCAACTGTTCCCGCAGGCGGTCAGCCCGTTTGAAAGCATTCTTGGCTTCCTGCCAGCGGGCATTAATTTCTGCATTTTTCCCATTTTCAAACCAGTAATTAAAGGCCTTTTGCAGATCTCCGGCCTCTTCCCAGTGGTAGGCCAGTTTTTCCAGATTGATGGTCTGCGGTTGAGCGCTGGCTTCCAATGCCAGCGCTAGCCGCCGGTGCAGTACCTGCCGGCGCGGCCGCAAGAGGCTCTGTCGAATTGCCTCCTGGGTGATATCATGCACAAACCCGTAGCCGCCTGCCGGGCGCGCCTCTGGCATCTCACGGATCAACTGCGCCCGGATGAGCATCGTCAGCGTCTCGGCTGTCGTTTCCATCGGCAGCCGGGCCACCGCCTGCAAGTGATCCAGCGTAAAGCGTTTGCCAATCACCGCCGCGGCTTCCAGCACTTCGCGGCACTGGGGCGGCAGTTGCTGCGTGCGGGTCTGAATTAACGCAATCAGGCTGCCAGAACTGGGCAGCGCTTCTGGCAGGTAAGGGTTGTTCATATCAACATGCAAGTCTTGCAGTGCATAGAGCAGCTCTAATAAATAATACGGATTGCCCCCGCTGTCCATCTTGAGCCGAAAGGCCAGTTGCTGTGTGGGCGCCTGCCCAAGGACGGACCGGGCTACCTGAGCAATCTCGTCCAGGTTGAGGGGCTGCATATCAATGGCCGTCAGGCTGCGTCCGGCATTGGATGCGTTGCGCAGCTTTTCCAATGAGGGGTTGCTTTCCTGCGGGCGGACCGCCAGAATCAGCAGCCCGTTTTTGTTGAAGAAATCCCGCTCCAGCAGATAGACCAGCGCCGCATAAGTCGCTTCATCGCCCCACTGGGCCCCATCCACAAACAACACCACACGCTGGCGGCTGGCCAGGTTCAATAGAACCTGGTGCAGTGCCTCAAAAAACTGCGTCTGGGGAACCTCGTTGTCAGCGTCTTGCTCTGGCTTGAGTTCCGGGCGCAAAATCGCCAGGTCGGGCAGCAGGCGCGCCAGCGGCTTGAGCCAGGCGGCCTCAATGCTCTGCCATTCTGAAGGCTGTACATGCCGGCGCAGCAAATCCACCCAGGGTTGCAGCGGCAGATTCTCTTCCAACGGGCGGCACAATGCCAGCAGTTGTCGCGGCTGTGGGCTTTGGCGGCGCACAAATTCGTAAACCAGCCGGCTCTTACCCGAACCTGCTTCACCCAGTACCAGCGCAGCCCCGCCGCGCTGATAGGCCCGTTTCAGTTCTTCCAGGGCTTCTTCCTGCCCCACAAACTTATTCTGCGCCTGCACAAGCCCTTCCCAGTTGGGGTGCAGTTCGGGGACGGGCTGATTTTCCAGGGTCAGCACCTGCTGCATCACTTCGGCCAGGTCGCCTGGCAGGTAGAGACCTTCATCATCATATTGCTCAGCGACAAAGTTGGCATATTCCGCTGCCTGTTTGATATTGCCGCTCTGAATCAGGCAGCGCAGCTTCCGAATGTTTAACCCGGCATTAGTCGGATCAAGATTCAACCCCAATTGGAGCCGCTCTATGGCGGTTTGCAATTCCCCGTTAGCTGCCAGGTGGTCAGCCAGTTGGGTGATGGCAGTCATCCAATCAACTTCTAATTCCTGGCTAAGTTGTTTCAGCCATTTTTCCAGATTATTGCCTTCCGGCAGGCGCACTCCCGAGAGAAACCGCGCCGGCTGCCGCCACAAATCCACCGCCCGGCTCAACCGCTGAAAGGTTGCCGTCGGAAGCTGCGGGCGGTTGCCACTGCCTCCCGGGCGCCCACTCTCATGAATCAGGCGGCTAAATTCCACCACATCTGAATAGATCAGCCGCGCGTCCAGTTCCACCGTCTCTGGTTTGGTGACGACATAGATCGGCGCAAACAAGGCTCCGCGCAGCTTGGTAATCGCTTCGGTCAAGTGCCGCCGGGCCGACATTTCGTCTTCGTCCTCAAAGAACAAATCAACCAGTTCGTCGCGCGTCACCGGCCCCGGCTGGCAGGCCAGGTAAAAGAGCAGCCCGCGCGTTTGCTTGCGCGGAATTTCAATCAGTTGATCGTTTTGCCGCACGGCTGGCGGCCCCAGCATTAATATCTGTAGCAGTCCATCCGGGGCCACGGCTCAGCTTCCTTGAGCTCGCCGGGCCAACTCCAGTGCCCGCTGGCGGGCTACAGCCAGGGTTTCCTGCGCAGCCGAACGGTTGGCTGCCGTCAGGCTGCCCAGCATCTGCGCCAGTTCATCCCGCCGTCCCGCATCGTTCAGCGCTTCCACCTGTGTCAGTGTTCTGCCATCAGCCACCTGCTTGCGGACGCAGTAATGCTGGTCGCCATAGGCGGCTAACTGCGGCAGGTGTGTCACGCATAATACCTGATGCCGCCGCCCCAGCAGCCACAGCTTTTCCCCCACCACCATGCCGACCCGACCGCCAATACCCTGATCAATCTCATCAAAGATGAGCGTGGGCACAGCATCAGCCTCGGTCAGCACCTTCTTCAAGGCCAGCATCAACCGGGAGGTTTCACCCCCGGAGGCAATCTTGACCAGCGGCTTCAAGCCCTCGCCGGGATTGGGGGCAATCAAAAATTCACAGCGATCCACCCCATTTTCATCAAAACTCACCGGTTTGCCCGGCATCACTTCAATTCCGTTCGCGTCGGGCTCGGTTTGCAAATCCACGGCAAAGCGTGCGCCGCCCATATTTAAATCAGCCAGCTCAACCTCCACCGCCTGTCCCAGTTTGACGGCTGCCTGCTGCCGCAGCGCCGAAAGGGTCTGTGCCTGGGCGGTCAGCCGGGCGCGCAGGTCGGTCATCTGGCTCTGCAGCTCGGCAATGCGCTCCGCCGAATGGGTGATGGCTTCCAACTGCTGGCGGGCCTCAACGGCCCTTGCCAGGGCGCTTTCAATGCTGCCGCCATACTTGCGCTTCAGATCGTGGATGAGCGCCAGCCGGTCTTCCAGGGCTTCCAATCGGCGGGGGTTGGCTTCAATTTGTTCCAGATAGGCCCGCAGGCTGAGCGCCAGGTCGGCTGCATTTTCAGATAATCCTGCCGCCTGCTCAGCCAGTCCGGCCTGGGTTGGGTCCACGCGTTCCAGGGTGTGCAGCAGTTGCACCATCTGTCCCAGCAGGTCAGTGATGGCTGCGGCTTCGGGGCTGCCCTCGTCCAGCAGCGTCAGCGCCTGCTGAGCCGCGCTTGCCAGGTTTTCGGCATTTGCCAGCCGGTTGCGTTCCAGGCGCAGTTCGTCTTCTTCGCCAGCATGCAGGCGGGCAGATTCAATTTCTTCGGCCTGATAGGTCAGCATTTCTACCCGCCGCGCCACATCAGCCTCTTGAGTTTGGAGACCCACCAGCTCGCGCTGAACGGCCCGCACGGCCTGGTAGGTCTGCCGGTAGACCGCCAGGGCTTCACTCGCCTCGGCAAAGCGATCCAGCAATCCCATGTGCGCCCGGACATTGAGCAGTGAAAGATGCTCAGACTGCCCGTGAATATCCACCAGATAGCTGCCCAGGCTGCGCAGCAGGCTCAGGTTCACGGTGCGCCCGTTCACCCGCGCAATGCTGCGGCCATTGGCGCGCAGTTCGCGCCCCAAAATAATCTCGTTGGGGTCATCGAGCAAATCTTCTGCTTCCAGCAAGGCGGCAATATCGTCCCGGCTCGTTTCTGGCAGCCGGAAGATCGCCTCTACACTGGCGCGTTCGGCGCCGCTGCGAATTTGCGCCGCATCAGCGCGTCCGCCAATCACCGCCTCAACCGCATCCAGAATAATGGATTTGCCCGCACCGGTCTCACCCGTGAAGGCAATCAGCCCGGAGCCAAAACTGAGCTCCAGATGTTGGATGATGGCAAAATTCTCGATTCGCAGTTCGGTCAGCATGGTGTCTTTCGTTTAGCCTTTGCCAGATAGTCGGTAGTAAACAGTGCTGATGATCAGAATAAGATATATACCCTGCCACATCATGGGGCCAATCGCATACCAGAGGCCATAGCCATCAGACAGCATCAGGACAGTGTTGATGACCTGAAAAATAACCAGCGGCAGCGATGCCAGCCCCGCAGACAGCGCCGCAATCTTGTGCAGCGCCGGACTGCGCCGCCGGCGGGTCGCCCAGCGCACCGCCTCGGCAGCCAGCACGCCGATAATCGGGGTGAGGAAGATGGTAAAGAATCCAATTGCAGTGGTAAAACTGCCCAGAAAGGCAATGATCGCGGCTACCAAAAAGGCCACCGGATAATCCCATTTCTTGGCGGTATCATACACCTTTTGCTGACCGCGCACACATTCTTTGCAGCGGTAACCCACCGGTGTTTTGACAGCGCAGTCGCTGCAAATCGGCTTTTCACAGCGATTGCACCGCAGCAGGGTGGGGCGCTGTGGGTGATTGGCACAATAAAGCGTCGGGTAAGAATTGTCAGTGGTTTCCTGGGTCATTGCGGTAATCCTGCGGTCGGGTTTTGTTCCATATACATGGTCAGGTTGCGATAAAAAATGCCCGGGGCCTGAAAACGAATAAACTGGGCTGTATGCGCATCCGCCCGGGTGTGAATGGCATCGCCGTCTTGCAGCGGCACTGGCGTTTGCCCGTCGCCGCTGTAAACAGCCTGTGGGCTGTGTCCGTGCACCTGAAAAACCACCTGGGCGCCTTCAGGCAGCACAATAGCGCGGTCCATTGAAAGGTGCGGCGCTACCGGCACAATCACAATACTGCGCAGTTCGGGCGGCAGCACGGGCCCCCCGGCAGCCAGAGCATAAGCGGTGGAGCCCGTCGCCGATGCTGCAATCAGCCCGTCAGCCACATAGCTGGTCAGGGGTTCGTTGTCCACCCACGCGCTCACCCGAATCGGTCGTACGGTTGCGCCGCGGCAGACCACCACCTCATTGAGCAGCAGCCAGTGTGCCAGCATCTCCTCGCCGCGCCAGTGCTCGGCGCGCAGCATCATGCGGCGCTCCAGCCGATAGTTGCCCTCCAGCAATTGCGCCAGTCGGGTCGGCCACTCAGCGCGGTCCACCTCGGTTAGAAAACCAAAATGCCCCAGGTTAATGCCCAGGACTGGGGTGCCCGGCAGCGCACAGAGGCGGCTGGCTCGCAGCATGGTGCCATCCCCGCCCAGCGCAATCACCAGGTCAAACTCGCCAGCCTGCACCTGCTGCCGCATGGCCTCGTCTGAAAAACTCGCGCAGACGCATGTCTGTCCGCGCAGTTTCAAAAACTGGCAGATTTGCTCTGCTTCACCGGCGGCTTCCGGCAGTGAAGCGTGCATCATCACAGCAACGCGTTGAGGACTGGAATTGGACATAGGCCAAGTTTGATTATACCAACTTACAGGCGCTGGTTACAGGTTTTGCGAAACCCGCAGCGCTCGCACCGTCCCGGCTCCTCGTGAGAGCGGTCTGGTTCCCCGCGCATTTCCTGCTGACGAACTTCTTTCAGCAGGCCCAACAGCTCGGCTTCCAGCGCGGGTGTGTAATCAATCGCAAAGCTGCGGTTCCGGTAAACTAGAATCCCATAGGGCGGGCGCCGCCCGGTCTCCGCCTCAACCAACCGGCAATAAGCCGCCAGTTGCAGCACATGCCCGGCATAAGGCTCGGCGGGGGCATAGCGGCTTTTCACTTCCACGGGCAGCGTTTCTTCGCCCTGCCGCACCAGATAATCGGGGCGGCCCGTCAGCCCGGTGCTGGAATCATACAGGGGCGCTTCAGTCTCACCCCATAGAGCCGGGTCTGCATAGATGATCCGGCCGGTTGGCAGCCCGCTTTCCTTGCGCTGCCGTCCCCCCAGCCACAGCAGCAGCACGGCGCCAACCAGCAGCAAGATGATTAACAGCGGCATCAGCGCCTACTTAATCGCCTGGCTGGTCAGCCAGACTACCAGCGTCACCAGCCCGCCCAGCAGCAGCAGCCACCCGGCGGCGCGCATCAGGCCGGCGGAGAGCGTCCGCCGGCCATGCGATTGATGATAACTGCTCCCGGCTGCCAGGTCGGTCAGATTATCTGATTCAACCCCCTGCAGTTGATACCACCAGGCGCGCTCACAAAACCGGTAACTGCCCAGTTCAGAGGCTCGAATCGCCCGCATGGTCAGCCAGTTGTTCTGCCAGCGACGACATGGCGTTATGCAGTCGATCTTCCCGCTGACTCAACGTCAGGTCTGCGCGGGTGCGTTCCACAATGCCGCGCAGCAGGTCGGTTTGACGCCGCAGGCCGTTAGTGATGGCATCGGGATAGTCCACCGTAATCATCAGACTGTAAATCTCGTCCATCCAGCCCAACAGCCGTTCAGCCTCCGCCGAATAACCACTGCGCAGGATATCCAGGCAGCGGCGGCGCAGCTCGCCCGGCACTTCAGCCATGCCGTTCAGGTAGGTGGCATATTCCACGCCCAGGTCTTCAGGCATCGGCAGCGCCCGGTTTTCAATCAGCGCGCAGGTGATATTGGCCTCGGCAAACTCCTTGATGGCGTCTTGCGTATAACCTGCATAGAACAGGTCTGGAAAAGCCGCCAGTTCCTGCCGCAGTGCGGCCACTATCGCCGCCGCTTCTGTCAGATGCTGGTGCGCCGTCTCAACCTCACTGCGATGAATAGCTCGAATCGACTGCGCCGCATGGCGCGTCAACTGCCGGGCCTGGGCCAGTGCCCGGTCGCGGGCCTGGTTGCGGCTTTCAAAAATCTGATGCACTTGCTCGCTGAGAATTTGCAGGGGTTCCATGCAGCCTCATTCCGCCGCCGGTGGGGGCGGCGGGGGTTGAATATTACGGAAAAGATCGGTCGCCAGCGACGTATCGCCGGGCAGCTTGATTTCGCCAAAGCTGGCTTCGTAGCGCGCCAGGTTTTCGGCCAGGGCGCGGAAAAACAACTTGAGACTCACTGGCGACATCACCAGCCGGGTCGAGACGTTCAGATTGGTTTGACCAGGCAGCAAGCGCGCAAAGTCAATCACAAACTCAGCCGGGGTGTGGCTGATGCGCGCCAGGTTGCTGTAGAGCGGCTCCAGGTCGGGGGGCAGCTCTAAACCGGGCGGGGGGGTGGGGTGTGTCATGGCTGTTTAGAAGGGGATATCCTCATCGCCCGCTTCGGGTGCCGGAGCTTCGCCGGGTTCGAACTCGCCCTCAGTGCGCGGCGACAGGAAGCGCACCGTGCTGGCCGAAATTTCAAACGACGCGCCAGAGCTTCCGTCTTGCCGCTTGAAAATCTTTGGCCCGCCCGTAGCTCCATCACAGACCAGGCGGCCTTCCACCAGCACCATCTTACCCTTCTTCAAGTAGGTGTTGCAGCTTTCGGCCTGCTTGCCCCACACAGACACACGGAACCAGATCGTCTCTTTGACACGCTGTCCGCTCGAATCGGTGTACTGGCGGTCAGTGGCAATGGAAAAACTCGTCACGGCGTCGCCGCTCGGTGAATAGCGCATTTCGGGGTCGCGGCCCAGCCGCCCAACAACAACAATTGTGTGAAAACTCATCGTATTTTCCTCCAGGGTACAGGGTTTGCGAAAGTACAGTATGATTATTTTACACGGAATCGCAAATCCGTAACCTTAAAATAAGGGTGCGGTTTTTGTCAAAGCAAAAACCGCACCTGAAGGAGAAAGAAGAAGTTGAAGTTAGTCGAGCATTCCGGCGTAGCGGCCCAGAATCTCCATAATCTTGAACATGCCGCGCACCGCCAGGCGGGTTGGGCGTTCCAACAGACGGCCTTCTTCGTCCAGGTTGCCCACGCCGTTGCTGATCATAATGTTGGCGTCATACGCAATGGTGGGGATCATACCCATCTGTGACATGGCGTTCTGCAGCAGATGGCTGCCCGCATACATATCCTCAATCGAGAAGACCGGCAAGCCCCAGGCGCCGTTGGCCCAGGAATCGTAGTAATTCAGCTCGACAGATTGGCAGTTGACCGACTTGTAAATCACCCAGCCCTGGCGCAGCGGGGTCGGCAGTGATTCAAATTCTTCCATCACAATCGTGTACAGGTCATCCAGCGCCTTCAGCGTGATTTCAGGCTGATCTTTCAGGATGCGCATGGCGGCGATGGCGCCCGCCAGTGCTTCCTTGCCGGGGTCAAAGCCCACATGCGAGGCCTTGCCGTGTGAAGACAGCGTGCCGTACCGCGCGCCATGAATACCCAGCGCCCGGCGCATCAAAACCATCTCTTCTTCCTTGCCGATGATCAAACCGCAGGTCGGAGCGCCCGAGGCCTTGTCCATTGAATACATCATCACATGTGCACCCGTCTTGCGAATATCGGTACCAATAAAGGGCACGCCCCAGGCATTATCTACAATATAAGGAATATCATAGCAGTTCGCGATTTCCGCCAGGCCAACTTGCAGCAGCGGAGCGCCGTTGGCGTCCTTCTGCCCGTAGCCATAGCCGGGGGTATCATAACCCAGCGAGGCGATGCCAGCCATCAGTTCGGGCTGGCGGGCGCAGGCTTCAGCTACCCGTTCAATGGTCGCCGCTGCATCCACGTGCAGCATGTTGGGGATCGGGTTGAATTTGATGCCGTGGCATTCATACGTCGCACCGACCGGCTTGACCACCAGCGTATCCAGGTTGAAGGCGCGTTTGCCCTGCACGCCGTATTCGCCAGCAGCTTCGCCGCGCTCGGCATTGATTTCTTTGTACTTGGGCGGGAACGGCCGACCATAGGCGCCCTGATGGTGTAAATGCCGTTCGTAGAGCGCCATATAGCGGGTGCGGTAAGGCTCGCCGCGGCCCAGCGTGGGCGGCATACAGAGCACATCAAAGGCCGTATTCAACGCTGCCTCGCAGGTATTCACCAGCGCCGCGTCATATTCATCACCATAGTAAGATTTCACCAGGTCGCGCAGTTGTTCATCCAGCACCGCACTGGGCAGCACCTTGCGAGAGACTTCATTAACGGCCTCTTCCACCGCCCGAGAAAGCAGCCCGTGACAGCCCGAGACGGCCCCGGTCAGCCCCAGTGCGCCGCGAAACTCTGGCAGCAAACCCAGGTCTTCAGCCGCCTTGCGTGATTCGGCATAGATGGCCTGCGTATTGGCCTGCAGATGCTTGTAAAGCTGGTAACGATAGTTAAATTTGGGGGACATACAAAACTCCTTGGGTAAAGTGAAAAGAGATAAGGTGGAAATCTATTCGACAGCCGGGCTGCGTTGTTGGTGAGCCAGCCCGACAAGTTGATTAAAGTCCTGCTCGGCCAGGTCTGCCGAGACCGAGAAAAGGTGCTGCCGGGCAGCCACCTCAGCGGCGGCAGCATCGCCAGCTTGCAGCGCCTGCAGAATGGCCGCGTGTTCCGCCACCGATTTCTCCAACCGCCCCGCCTGAAAGGCTGAAAGCAGCCGGTAGCGCTGCAAATGCTCATCCAGATTGGAGAGGATCTGGGTTAGCCAGGCATTGTTTGCCAGCCGCAGCAGCAGATCGTGAAACTGCCGGTTAAGCGTCGAAGCTTGTTCCAAATCACCGCGCTCTGCCGCCCCGGCATGTTCTGCCAGCAGGGCTGCCGCTTCGGCCAGTGCCCCGGGCGTCAGATGGGCTGTGGCTTCACGGGCCGCCAGACCTTCCAGCGCCGCGCGGACTGCAAAAATCTCAATCACCGTTTGCTGAGATATTTCGGCCACATTGTAGCCTTTATAAGGCTGCTTGGCGATAAAGCCTTCTTTTTCAAGCCGCGCCAGGGCGTTGCGCACCGGCGTCTTGCTGATGCCCAACCGCCGCGCCAGTTCAGCTTCTACCAGCGGTTCGCCGGGCATCAATGCAAAGCTCAAAATCGCAGCCTTCAGCGCATCATAAGCCCGCATCTCCAGCGAGATGGGATTATCCAGAGAGGTAAGGGTTGGGGAAGGGGTGTTTGTCATATGGTATACGGTATACCGTATACCATAATTATAGTGACCACCCCATCAATTGTCAAGCCCTCTCGCTGAAAAATCATTCCCCTCATCCGCTTGACGGCGAGTCAAGGTTATGCTAGTATGGGAAAAACCTTAAAAATTTCGCAAATTTCGCTAATTTTGCACCCTCAAGGGGGCAAAATCGATTCAAATCAAGGAGAGAATTCCCAATGACACGCAAATTCCTCATTCCTGTGCTGGCTATCGTTATCCTGGCGCTGGCGCTCAGCAGCTGCAAGCTCCCGGCTTCAACCCCGGCCCCCGTGGCAGCCACAGCCACCTCTGAAATTTCCTTCCCGACTTCGCCGGCAGCGCCCGGGACTACGCCTGTTGTGCAATCTCAGCCAACCGCGCAGCCTACCCCCACCGTGATGGTTGTTACGGCAATCACCCCCATTCCGCCAGTCTCGCCGACAGCCAACCCCTACACATATGTCGCCCCGGCTCGCCCGCAGAACTACACCATCCAGAAGGATGAGAGCCCCTATTGCATCGCCCGGCGTTTTGACCTGGACCCCGACAGCCTGCTGGCCCTCAATGGCCTGACCAAGAACTCCATTGTCCAGCCCGGCGACGTGCTGAAGATCCCCCAGACGGGCAACTGGTCAGCGGGCAACCGCTATCTGGCGGCGCATCCGGCCACCTACACCGTCCGGTCAGGCGACTCGATCTACAAGATTGCCTGCGCAGTTTATGGTGATGTAGATCCCCTGGCGATTGCCGCAGCCAACGGTCTGGCGGCCCCCTACACGTTGTCGGTAGGCCAGGTGCTGCAAATTCCGTGAAATTTGAAGTCCTCCATCGCGATGTCGTTTACCAGGGGCGGGCGTTTGATGTCGCCCGCCTCCGGTTGCGTGTCCCCGGTGGCGACCAGAAGCATTACGACCTGGTTGAACACCGTGATTCCATTTCCATCATTCCGCTGGACAGCGATGGACAGATCTGGTTTGTCCGCCAGTACCGCGTGGGCGTAGATGGTGAACTGCTCGAGCTGCCGGCTGGCGTGCTGGAGCCCGGCGAGCGCCCCGAATCAGGTGCCGCGCGTGAAGTTCGCGAAGAAGTAGGCATGGCTGCCGCCGAGCTGCGTTACCTGGGCGGCTTTTACCTCACCCCCGGCTACTGCAACGAATTTCACTCCATCTTCCTGGCTACCGGTCTCTATTCGGCGCCTCTGGCCGCCGATCCCGATGAGTATTTGCAAATTGAAAAGCTGCCGGTCGCGCAGGCCTTCCAAAGAGCCGAGCGTGGCGAATTTCGAGATGCAAAAACCATGGCTGCTCTGTTCCTCCTCAAAGGCGCCCTGCCCGGTTAAGCCGGCAATCTTCTCAACCGTATACAGCCCGCCCTCAAGCTGCTGCCTGAGGGCGGGCTGTCTCTTCTTTACAGTTTAGTAAGCCGGTTAGATTGCGGCTGTTTTAACGCGATTTTCCCTTATAATTTAAGTCAGTCTGTCAACATGAGTTGATGAGGCTGGGAGATGCTTGATGACAAAAATCCTGCTGATTGAAGACATTCCTGATAACGCTGAACTGACCTGTAAAATTCTGGTCTCTGCCGGGTATGAAGTGGTTCACGCCCCCGAGGCCGAGCTTGGCATGGAACAGGCTGTGTCTGTAAAGCCCGATCTCATCTTGTTGGACCTGGGTCTGCCCGATTATGATGGTCAAACCCTGGCTGGCTGGCTCAGCGCCGACCCGCGCACGGCTGCCATCCCCATCGTAGCCTACACGGCCTGGCCCGAGGCCACTGCCCGTCAGATGGTGACCAGTTATGGCTGTGCGGGGTATATCCCCAAACCCATCATTAAAGTGAATGATTTTCTATCCCAGATTGCCTCTTTTTTGAAGCCCAATCAATCCTATGACTCTTCCACCCAGCCCGGCAATTGAACTTGTTCCTGCCAGTCAATTTACCATTGAGCAGCTCACCGCGCTGTATAACCAGACGCGCGTCGATTATCTGGTGCCCATGCCCATGAACGCCGCCCGCCTGGCGGAGTATGTCAATACCTATGATGTTGATCTTGATCACTCCCTGGTTGCCCGGCAGGGAGACGATATTCTTGGGCTGGCCATGCTGGGCGTGCGCAAAGACCGCACCTGGATCACCCGTCTGGGCGTCTTGCCCACTACTCGCCGGCACGGCACTGGTCAGGCTCTGATGGAAGGCCTGCTGGAGCAAACCCACCGGCTGGGCATCAAGTTCTGTATGCTGGAAGTGATTAAAAACAACACTCCGGCGCACACCCTGTTCTTGAAGATGGGCTTTAAGGAAATTGGCGAACTGCTGGTCCTGCGCCGTTCTCCCACCCTCCCCCCGCCCGACCCCGTGATTGCCGACGCCCAGCGCCTGGAACTGGTAGAGGCGCTGGACCTGGTTGCCCGCAACCGCGGCACCCA
>ERZ795031.1989-NODE-1989-length-20316-cov-17.998865_pt1 | contig 20316 bp, 19 predicted proteins | sample MGYA00375123_ERZ795031 | MGnify/ENA primary metagenome ERZ795031 (study PRJEB30166, sample SAMN05720159) | activated sludge metagenome | isolation source: anaerobic digester from wastewater treatment plant | place: USA | collected 2015-04-21 ... | reverse complement strand
CCGGAAGTGAAAATGAATTAAAAGATATTCCCAGAACTGAAAGTTCTCCATTATGAGAAATTTCAACCGGAGTATTTCTTATTACGTTGGAAAAAATGTGCCCTCTTTCAATAACCGAATCCGCTTCTGAATGATTAATTGTCCCCGACAGATTAACCATCAAATCAACCTCCTTCACAGGAAGGAGAACATGACCTGTACAAGAAGAACTGTCTTCCAGAATCCATACGCTCTTCAGTAAGTCCTGAAGATAGGAATTTACGATATTTATTCGTCTGACTTTCATTTGTTTTATACATTCTGCAAAACTCACTTTTTGCAAGCACTTATTGACTTATATCAATAATACAGTATATTGATTATAGGGGGTGGGGGTATGTCCTGTTGTAATCCTCAAAAGAAAGCTCATCACAGTGAAGAAGTAAAAAAATCTCTGCAGTTACGTTTAAAACGTATTGAAGGACAACTCCGCGGAATACGTAAAATGATAGAAGAAGATACTTATTGCGATGATGTCCTAAACCAGATAGCATCGGCTCAATCAGCACTCAACGGAACAGCTTTCCATCTTCTTGAACATCATGTCAGACAATGCGTTTCTGATCAGATAAAAAGCGGTAAAACGGATGTAATCGCTGAGGTAATTAAAACAATAAAGAGGTTAAGTAAATAAAATGACAAAATATATAATACTAATTGACGGAATGAGCTGTTTACATTGCGAAAATCATATTGAAAGAACATTGTCGCATCTGGATCCAAAAATGAAAATTAAGGCTTCGGCAAAGGAAAAATCAGCAGAAATTCTCACCGAAAAAGAAATAACTGAAAATGAATTTAAAGCGGCTGTCGAATCCGCCGGCTACATATTCAAGGGAATGATAAAGCGGTGAAAGAATGCGGCATAATAATCGGAGGAATGACATGCTCTGCGTGCAGCGCGCGTATTGAAAAAACATTGAATTCATCCGATGGTGTCGTAAAAGCTACCGTAAATCTTGCCTCTTCTATGTCAAAAATTCAATACGATGAAAGCAAAATAACTCCTTCGGAACTGAAGTCTATCATCGACAACCTCGGTTATAAGGCAGAGTTTGCGGGCAAAGATAAAAATAAAACAGTCATCGATTTTCAGAAAAAAGAAATAAAGAAACTTTTTGTTCTGACCGCGATTTCATCAATTCTCTCTTTTCCGCTTCTTCTTTCAATGATTCTAATGCATCTTACAGAGAATTTTTCTTTCATTCATAATCCGTATCTGCATCTTGCTTTATCCGCGCCTGTTCAATTTATAATAGGATTCCGGTTTTACAAAAAATCATTTATAACTTTAAAAACATTTTCTCCCGGAATGGATTTTCTTGTTGCTCTCGGAACGACTGCCGCATACTTTTTCAGCCTTTATAATCTTTTCTTTCTTCAAAATCATTCACATTTGTATTTTGAATCCAGCGCGGTGCTTATCACTCTGATTCTCTTCGGAAAATATCTTGAGGCTAAAGCAAAAGTAAAAACATCTTCGGCAATTCAAAAGCTCATGAATCTTTCTCCGGCAAATGCAAGAATATTGAGAGAAGGAAAGGAAATTCAAATCTCTGCCGCAGATTTAATCCCCGGTGATGCAATTGTAATTCGTCCCGGCGAAATAATACCTGCTGACGGAATTGTTATCAGCGGATTTTCCGCAGTTGACGAAAGCATGATTACGGGAGAAAGTATTCCTTCCGACAAGTCAGAAGGAAGCAGAATAACCGCAGGCACGCTGAATACCTCGGGCTCTCTGATCATGCGGGCGGATAAAACTGGAGAAGATACTATTATATCGAGAATAATACAGACTGTCGAGAATGCAGCTTTATCAAAAGCTCCGGTACAGAAACTTGCTGATAAAATATCCGGAATATTTGCATGGTCGGTACTTTCAATTGCTGCCGTAACATTTATTTCGTGGTATTTCTATTCAGGAAACATTTCAGAAGCCGTTTCCAATTCAGTTGCAGTTCTTGTAATAGCCTGCCCATGCGCACTCGGACTCGCAACTCCTACTGCACTCATTGCAGGAATAGGAATGGGCGCTTCTAATAATATTCTCATTAAAGATGCTGAATCTCTCGAAATGCTAAGTAAAATCTCGATTCTGATGATTGATAAAACCGGAACACTAACTGACGGTAAACTTTCCGTAAATGATGTTATTACCGACGATAATGAAAAGGACTATGTACTCAGACTGACATCCATAGCAGAAAAATTCTCCGAACATCCGCTTGCAAAAGCAGTCAGAGAAAAATATTCAGATGAAACTCATCCTTCTGATTTCATGTCTTATGCCGGAAAAGGAGTTTCGTGCATTTATGAAAATAAAGTATTATTGTGCGGAAATGCAAAATTCATGAAAGATAAAGGCATTCATGAAGATAAAATAAATGAAATGGTTTTAAAGGCATCAAAATCCGGAAAAACATTTTTATTGACTGCGTTTGACAATAAACTGATTGGAGCGGTAACTTTTGACGACAAACTCAGAGACTCTGCAATTACAACAGTTGAATCGCTTGAAAATATGGGAATTAAAACGATTATGCTGACAGGAGATAATTTCAACAGTGCAGAAAAAACAGCTAAAGAATGCGGAATCGAAACTTTTTATCATTCTCTTTTACCTGAAGATAAAGCTCAAATAATTAAGAAATATGAATCAAAGAATACCCGAGTTCTTTTTGCAGGCGACGGTATCAACGACGCTCCCGCTCTTGCTTCAGCTTCTGTCGGCCTGACAGTTGCCGGAGGCAGCGATATAGCCATGGAAGCATGTGCAATAACATTGCTCAAAAGTGACTTGAATGGAATAGTAAATGCAGTAAATCTTTCTTCAGCTGTAATGAAAAAAATCAGACAGAATCTTTTTTGGGCTTTTTTCTATAATTGCCTCGGAATTCCTCTTGCAGCATTCGGCTTTCTGTCTCCGCTCATAGCAGGAAGTGCAATGGCTTTTTCATCGGTTTCTGTTGTGACAAATTCTCTTCTTTTGAAGAAAAAGAAATTATTTTAGCAAAACTGCCAAAAGAGTATTGAAGAAAGCCTGTAATTATATTATTCTGGTATCAGGGATATAAACAATAAAGAGGATGAATTATGCCAAAACCGGTATTTGACGCAAACGAAGAGCTCAAGGAACTTTTCAAGGAAATTGAATCAGTTCCGGAAAAACCTAATCCGGTAGGATCAAAAGAAGGCGACCGCACGCATAGAAGCGAAATCCGTTTTAATATGAAACCGGAAGAACTTGAAAGCTTTCTCAATAAATATGTAGTCGGACAGGAAGAAGCGATCGGTGTCATTTCTACAAAAGTGTGTACTCACTTCAACAGAATGAAACTTGAACTTTCAATACCTGAAGATGAAAGAATAGTCGGAAACATAAAAAGCAACATACTGCTTATCGGACCTACAGGAATCGGTAAAACGTACATTATAAAACTGATAGCTAAAAAACTCGGTGTTCCTTTTATAAAAGCCGACGCAACCAAGTTCAGCGAAACAGGATATGTCGGCGGCGATGTTGAAGATCTTGTCCGCGAATTGGTTCACGAAGCCGAAGGAGATATCGCCAGGGCCGAATACGGAATAATATATCTTGATGAAATAGACAAGATAGCTTCAGGCGGAAACAGTAACGGACCGGATGTTTCACGCGGAGGAGTTCAGCGGAATCTTCTGAAGCTCATGGAAGAATCTGAAGTAGATCTCAAAACACCTCATGACCTTGCAAGCCAGGTCGAGGCGGCGATGGAAGCACAGCGTACCGGAAAAGTTTCCAGAAAAAAAATTAATACTAAAAACATCCTTTTTATAGTTTCCGGCGCATTCAGCAATCTCGACAAGATAATAAAGAAACGTCTTGATTATAAAACCATCGGATTTGACGGAACCGAAAATAAAAAAACTGATTATTCATTAACCGAACTTTTTAAAACTGTTACAACTCAGGATCTCGTTGATTTCGGTTTCGAATCAGAGTTTGTCGGACGGCTTCCAGTAATAGTAACACTTAACGAAGTTGACGAAGATAAACTTTATAAAATTCTTCAGAATCCGTACAGTGCCGTCATCAACAGCAAAAAGCTCGATTTCAAATCTTACGGAATCGATGTTGAATTCAAGGATGAAGCTCTGAAGTTCTTTGCAAAGGAAGCAGCCAAGCAAAAAACAGGTGCACGTGCTCTGATGACAGTTGTTGAGCGCCTTCTTATAAACTATGAAAAAGTTCTGCCTTCGCTTGAAATTAAACAGCTGACGGTTGATGACAAACTCATCAATGATCCAGAAGGTATTCTTTCGGAAATTATGCGCACCGACAGCATCCGCGGGTACCAGCGTGATTTTCTCGCTTCTCACGGAATACATCTGAGTTTTGACGATGAAGCCATAACGGTAATAGAAAAAAAAGCAAAGGACAGCAAAAAAAGCATGAAGCGTATCTGCGAAGACCTGTTTCATGATTTTCCTTATGCTATAAAACTTATGAAACTTGAAGAATTCAGAATAACCGTTCAGGCTGCAGAATCGCCTCAAAGCTTTATTGAAGAATATATCAGAAAAAGCTATCAGGGAAAATAGATTTAGCAATTGCAAAAGCAGACATATCAGTCTGCTTTTGTTTTTCTTTCATATATAGCATTTCTCAGATATAGAATAGAATCAATTGCTACCATCAAGGCATTCAATGCGTAAAAAATTATAACAATATCCGGATTATAAAGTATTTTATGAATCAATCCGCAAACATAACCGAAAACAACAATTAAAAGAAAATGTATTGATTTTCCTTTTGTAGATTTTGATTTAAAGCTTTTATAAATAGAAAACGGCCAGGCAAAGCCGAATGCGATCATCATTCCCATTTCAAAAATACTCATTACATTCTCCCCTTTTAAAAGTTTAACAAAAATGGTTTAAGAATCACTTAATATAGACTCAGCATCATTTTTACAATTACAAATTACACTTTTAACTTGATTTATTAAAGCAGAGATATATAATTTGCCAAATCTTATGGAGTGTATATGAAAACAATTTGTTTGTTTGTTTCTGTCTCCCTTCTCCTTTTTTCAGTTTCTAATTCAAAGGAATCTGAATATGATAAAGCCGTTTCACTGGTAAAAAAAGCGATAAACTTTTATGACAAAAACGGAAAAGACGAAACATTAAACGCAGTTACTTCCGGCAAATTCGCGGATGGCAACATTTACGTTTTCATTTATGACTATAGCGCAGTTATGCTTGCGCATCCCGAAAACAAAAAACTTATCGGAAGAAATCTTTTTAACGTCCCTGACGCCGACGGAAAATATTTCCGCAGAAACATTGTAGAAGACGCAAAGGTTAAAGGATCAGGATGGGTTGACTATAAATACAAAAATCCTGAGACAGGAAAAGTCGAAAACAAAACCACATTCTTCCAAAACCACAAAGGACTTATTTTCTGCTGCGGTGTTTTTAAATAGCGGCAGAATAATCCGCCGCCTGAAGTTATTTTTTCATCACTCTAATAAATTCATCAACTTTTTCTGAAAAATGAATTAATGCAGAATTTACCGTTTCAGGTTTTGACATGTCAACTCCTGCACTTTTCAAAGCATCCAACGGAAACATCTTTCCTCCGGCCGAAAGAAAATTCATGTATCTTTCAACAGCAGGCAATCCTTTATCCAAAACATTTTCAGCAAGACTGATCGCCGCAGATATTCCTGTTGCATATTTATAAACATAAAAAGAGTTATAAAAATGAGGAATCCTCAGAGCTTCCAGTTCGAGTTCCTCATCAATCTCTATAGAGCCTCCGAAATAAGTTTCAAGAAGCTTGCGGTATTCGGCTCTAATCAGATCTATCGTAAGAGGAATATCATTTTCCGTCATCTGATGCATAATCATTTCAAATTCTGCAAACATTGTCTGTCTGTAAAGTGTGCCTCTGATATCGTCAATTTCACGGTTTAGTATATATGCCCTCATTTCGTCATTACCGGAATACTTTTTAAGAAGATAATCGCTTAACAATGTCTCGTTAAAAGTCGATGCGACCTCTGCGGCAAAGATAGTATACCTGTGATAATGATACGGCTGATTTTTAGCCGATAGAAATGAATGCATCGAATGTCCTGCTTCATGAATTAACGTATAAAGTGAGTTAATATTATTCTTATCATAATTCATGAGAATATAAGGCGGAGAATCAAAACATCCGGAGGAATATGCTCCGCTTCTTTTTCCTTTATTTTCATAACGGTCAACCCATCCGTTTAAAAGTCCATCCTTTAAAACTGAGGTATATTCTTCACCGAGAATCGCAAGAGCCTTCACGCAAGTATCAACAGCTTCTTCATAATCCATGGAGAAATCAATTTTCCCTACAAGCGGAACATAAGTATCATAGAAATGAATTTTATCAAGAGAGAGGTATTCTTTTCTGAAATTTATATATTTGGTAAGAGGTGCAATGTTCTTCTTAACAGATTCCAAAAGTGAATAATAGACGTCCTTTTTAACATCATCAGAAAACAATGCAGAATCTAGACACGATTCGTAACCGCGCACTTTAGAATAGAACTTATCTTTTTTGCAGTTTGAATAGAAAACTGAACTTAAAGCATGCTTGTGAGAGTCATAAACAGAGTAATACTGCTTGAACGCATTTTTTCTTACTTCTGATGATTTATTCATCAGAAATCGGATAAAATTTCCATGGGTCAATTCAACTTCTTTTCCAGTCTCATCTTTTATTTTGCCGAATGTAAAATCCGCATTGTCAAGCTGACTGAAAATATCTGCAGCAGAATCAGAAAAATCACCTGACGCAGAAAGAAGTTCTTCTATTTCGGCACTTCTAGTGTAAGGCTTATACCGGATTATTTTATCAATGTAGAAAAAATAATCATGCAATGCTTCTGATTTTTTAAATTCAACAATTATATCATCGGAAATTTCCTGAATTTCAACAGGAATGAAACTTGAAAGTTCACCGGCTTTTGTATAAAGAGACATCGCACGTTCAACAAGCGAAAGATAAACACTATTTGTCTTATCCTCATCACTTTTAAGATGTGCATAAGTATAAAGTTTGTCAAGAAGCCTTGATACACCAAGATCAAACTCTATTACCTTTTTCATTTCATCCGCAGATTTTCCGGTTTTACCCTTTAAAAATGCATATTTTTCGACCTCTTCCTTAGCCAGAGAAAAATCCTTTTCCCAATTTTCTAAAGATGAATAAAGAAGTTCAACATTCCACTTATCGGAATCTTTTACCTGAGATCTATTAATCAAATCCATAACCACCGCCGTTGATTTATTTTTTCGGCTTCAAAAGCTCTGTCAAGCAAAACCTTCACAATGACACAGAGAATATTTATATTGAAATAATAACTGTGATTTTATATAAGGGTCACGTATTATCAAAAAAGGATGGCTGATGTGAAAAAAATAATTATGATTATATTTATTGCCGCTGCGGCTTTTACAGCATGCTCAAAAGCGCAAATGGATGAAGAGAGTTATACAATTTTAAGAGAACAGATATTTGAAAATATTGCAACAAAAGGAATAGACCACAAATTAACCTCAGCCGAGAAAAAGACAATATTGACAGATGATCTCAAGAAATATAAAATTGATTTTGATTTATTTTGTAACTACATGCAGAATAAACACTCAGATGATTACAAATACATATTCGAGAAGTAGGCATGAATAAAAAAAGATTTTTGCATTTCGGCATCATAATTTTTATCTGCGGTTTTTTGTTCGGGATGACTTTCTCTCTTCTGAAAAGCCAGCAGGAAAACTCATTCAAGTATCTAGATCAGTTTCACTTTCTTTATAGAGTGATTCAATCTGAATACGTTGAAAACGTAAGCCCAAAGACTTTGTTTCGCGGAGCTATGCGCGGAATGCTTCAATCTCTTAACGACCCTTATTCACGTTTTCTTGACGAAACTGACTACGCAGATTTCAAGGGCGGAGTTACCGGACGCTTTACCGGTATAGGTGTCGAACTTACAATCAAAAATGACGCTGTTGTCGTAATATCACCCATCGAGGATTCTCCCGCACATAAGTCCGGCATCCGCTCAGGAGATACTATATTACAGCTAAACGGCACACAGGTAAAAAGTGATAACTATCAGGATCTGATAAAAGATATCAGAGATAAAAATTCTCAGGTTTCAATATTAATAAAAAGAGAAGGCTTTGACGAACCTATTGAGTTTAAAATCGATAAAGCTCCGATAAAAATAAAAAGTATAAAATCGGGATTTTTGAAAGAACATCCCGGAATCGGATATATCAGAATAACACATTTTTACGCTGAAACCGGTGTTGAATTTGAAAAAGCTCTCAAAAATCTCTCAACTGCAAAAAAAATCATTATTGATTTAAGAGATAATCCCGGCGGAGATTTCGAAACATCAATTTCCATGGCAGACATGCTTCTTCCAAAAGGTAAAGTAATCACGACAACACGCGGAAAGGAAGGAACAAGTGTCGGGGAAGAATTCAAATCTCTGAAAGATCCTCTTTATTCCGCTGATGTTTTTCTTCTGGTAAACTCCGGAAGCGCATCTTCTTCAGAAGTATTTTCCGGTGCTCTTAAAGATAACGGCAGAGCTAAACTTATTGGACAAAAAACTTTCGGAAAAGCTCTTGTTCAGAGAATAGTTGATATTGAAGAAAACACTTCCGGTTTCACAATTACGATGAGGAAATATTATACTCCTAACGGAACAATGATTCATAAAAAAGGAATTGAACCTGATTTTTCAGTAGAACTTCCGAAATTCAGTGATGATGACAAGAAAAATCTTTCCCGTGTATTCAACGACGGAATACTTGAAAATTTCGCTAAATCAAAAAAGAAATACACAAAAGATACCGCTCAAGAATTTCTTTCACTTCTTGAATCAAAAAATTTGAAAGTTTCACCTTCAATTGCGCTTTTCTATTTAAAAAAAGAAATCAACAAAACAGAGCCTTCACCTCTTTATGATCTTGAATTTGATTCTGAACTTAATAAAGCAATTGCACTTGCAGGAGCTAAATAAATGGCTATTGGTCTTGGACTCGAAAGCTCTTGCGATGAAACTTCCGCTTCTGTTGTTGAAGACGGCATTATTATACGCTCTAATATAATTTCAAGTCAGATTGATCTTCACAGCGACTATTTCGGAGTTGTTCCTGAAATCGCATCCAGAGCTCATTTAGAGCTCATAAACGGGGTGATCCAAAGCGCACTGAATGATGCAGGTATAAGCTTTTCCGATCTTGACTTCGTTTCCTGCGCAAACAGACCCGGTCTTATCGGCTCACTGATGATTTCACTGCAAAGTGCCAAGACAATATCGTACACTCTTAATATTCCGCTTATTACGGTCAGCCATATCGAATCTCACCTTTATGCGGCATTTCTTTCAAATCCCGAACTGCAATTCCCATTTATCGGACTGCTTATTTCCGGAGGAAATACAGCTCTTTATCTGGTAAAGGGAATTTCAGATTTAACCCTGATAGGAAGAACAACAGATGACGCAGTCGGTGAAGCATATGATAAAGTTTCAAAATTTCTGAATCTTGGTTATCCGGGCGGCCCGATAATTGACAAACTTGCTAAATCGGCAATACGCAAAGATATTTCTTTCCCAAAACGCGTTAACATGAAGAATGATCCGTTTGATTTTTCTTATTCAGGTCTTAAAACTGCAGTTGTAAACTATATATCAAATAATCCCGATGCAGATAAAGAAGAAATTGTTTATGCCTTTCAGGAAAGCGCGGTCGAAATTCTCATATCACGTCTTGTGCTGGCATCAGAAAAATTCGGAATAAAAAATGTCGTTGTGGCAGGCGGTGTTGCTGCAAATTCCAGACTTAGAGAAAGACTCTCTGAATTACATGATATCAATGTGTTCATTCCTGAACCTGTTCTGTGTACGGACAACGCGGCTATGGTTGCAGGTCTGGGTTATCACTACTACTCTAAAAAGCTGTTTTCGGATTTAACTTGTGAAGTTTATGCCAAAGATTCAGATCTTCGAATCAAGGGAAATTTTATTTAGATAAGGAAGAGGATCGGCATAATTTGTACCTATTCTTATCTGATAATGAAGCATATATCTCGCAGCTCTGCCTGTTTTACCGACATATCCGATAATTTCACCTTTGCTGAGCTTCTGCCCGACATCAACCGTAACCCTCTGACAATACGAGTAAATTGTTGAATACCCGTATTTATGAGAAACGGTTATTCTCAAGCCGTAAACAGAATCCCAAACTATAGACTCAACCGTACCGGGAGCAGATACTTTTATTTCAGATCCCGGATATGCTGCGATATCAACACCCAGAGCCCTCTCTCCGCTTCCGGAAAGAGAAGATGACTTCGAATCACCGAATGCAGTGATTATATTTCCGTTAACAGGCCAAAGCGAAGGTGTATTCTCTATGACTTTTGCCCTGCTTTCCATAAACCTTTTTATAACAAGAAGCTTGTCTTTTGAAGCTTTAAATTCCTGCTCAATTTCTTCTATGGTTAAAGATTCAATTGAAGGAGAAGATGGATCTGTCGGAGGCTGTTCGGATCCGCCGCCCTTTCCGGATGAAAAAGATGATCCTTCCGGAGTAAAACGGAAAAGAGGATCTGCCTGATCGTCAAATTTCTTAAAAACAGAATAAAGCCTGTTTATTTCCTCTTTGTACATTTCTATCTGGTTAGCATAGTCGCTTTCATAAAGCTCCAGTTTATCCACTTCCTTAACAGTAGAAGTATGATTGAGGATAGTAAGAGATGTTACGACAATAACAACAGCAAATAAAGACAAAACTATCGTAACCGTATACATCGATATATGGAAATTAACAATTTTTTTCTCAGAATGCGGGATAAACATGAGGGTGATTCTTTCGTTTCCTTTTTTGCGGACAGCAGCAAGCCAGTCGGAAAAACGCTTCTTTAGTGAGTCCTTTCGCTCTGCAAGAAGATAATTCAGATTCTGCTGAAGATCATTAAAATTTGTTTCCCTGAACGGGTTAAGCCGCATCAAAATCTCCTCAAATTACATCTATTTCATTATCGGCAATATACTGTCAAGTGGTTTATAGAAAGTGACACGAAATGAGATTTTATTAATAAAATTAATCTTCATCTAATATTTTTTTATCTTTATATCATTATTAAACTTAATTTACTTGACGATTCCACGCCTTTTTTTAAATTGCTTTCAGCGTTGAAACAATTTTGCGTGAATACTTATTTCATGTTTTATGCAATTATTTTGTTTGACACATAATGACCGTTTTAGTATTTGGTTATTCACGCTGAGACGCTAGCTCATTCGGTAGAGCAACTGCCTTTTAAGCAGTGGGTACCGGGTTCGATTCCCGGGCGTCTCAAATGCCCTCGTCGTTCAGTGGTCTAGGACACCGGGTTTTCATCTCGGGAACAGGGGTTCGAACCCCCTCGAGGGTGCATCAAAAAGGAGTTTCGAAAGAAACTCCTTTTTTTTTGGAGAAATTTATATGGAAAAAATAAATATCTCAATAGTTGGCTGCGGAGCACATTCGCATCTTCACGCAAACGCGGCAGCCGCATTTCCTGAAGTAACAATCACATCATGCTGTGATATCGATTCATCCCGTTCAAAAATCTGGGCAGATAAATATAAATGCCGAGACTATACAAATATCACTGAAATGATAAACTCAGAGAAACCCGATGCGGTTATTCTTTGCACATGGCCGAATCAGCATCTCGAACAAATAAAAGAATGCCTCACAGCAGGAATTAAAAACATCCTTTGTGAAAAATCACTGACAATAACATCAAAAGATGCGTTTGAAATTCGTGATCTTGTCAACAGCTACGGAGCTTATCTCATGGAAGGATGCATGTTCCGGCATCACCCGGCAATAAGAAAAGTTGAAGAACTTGCATTTTCATCCTGTTTGGGAAAAATTGACTCAATACGTGCATCATTCAGCAACTATGAACCTGAAGCTCATAAAGACAAACTAAACTCGCAGGACTGGCGTTATAGAAAAGAATGCGGCGGCGGGGTTACTCATGACTGGATGAGCTATTGCGTCAATGCAGCCAATTATTTCAGCGGAAGCGAACCTTTAACTATTTTTGCATCCGGCAATCACAACAAAGATTATGACGTAATAGACCGTGTTTTTTCCCAGATATCGTATGAAAACGGAATCGCGGCATTCATTGAAAGCAGCAAACACGCTAATTTTACTCAAATGCTTCATATCAGCTGTGCGAACGGAATCATTCAGCTTCCTGTTGCCTGGGGAATTTACGGCGATATATTCATCAACGTCCTTCACCGCAAGGAAAAATGGGGATATATAATGGCCGACCGTTACGAAATTGAGGAAGCAGATTCCTTCATGCTTCAGTTAAAAAATTTTCTGGATGTTATGAAAGGCAAATCGAAACCTCTTGTCTCTTTGGATGAATCGGTAAGAAACATACATACTGTTGAACTGATAATCCAAAGTATCACAGAAAAAAAATCTGTTTCCTTCAGCTGATAAATAAAATTCAACGAAATATTATTGTTGATATTATTACATGCAGTTAATTTCTGAGGTATGGATAAATTTTCACTCAAACCTCTGACATGCTCTTTCGAGTATTTGGAACAAATCCCCGTAATCGTCACAAGCGGGGATATTACTTCTGATTCCGAGGAAATTCTTACACGCTATTTTGATCAGGCGCTTGACTCAGACTGCACAGTCATTGCAATTGAATTCAGAGAATCATTTTATATTAACAGCTCCGGAATTGTAGATCTTCTGAAACTCTTCAAAAAAGTCTCAAATTCAGGTAAAAAAACCTTCATTTATCTTCCAAACGAGTATTTTAATACAATATTTCAGATTATCGGCCTATACGAAATTGCACCGCCCATCATGACCAAAGAAGAGCTCCTAAAGCTCATTCACTCAAACCGTTAAAACATGTTCAAAAAAGCAATTAGTCGATAATTCTATGTCACGGACACAATCCGAGGAAATCGCTTTCATATAACGTTCTTTTCCGATAAGAGGATAATCCGTACCGAACAATATACGCCCCGGAGCACAAAGAAGTGCCGTCCTGTAAACATCATCAGAATATAGAAAAGGTGAAGCAGAAATATCAAAATAGACATTTATCAGAGAATTTCTAATTTCAGGCATTAGAAAATAAAACAAAAAACCTCCGCCAAGATGCGAAAGAATGACTTTTGTTTTTTTATTACGGCTAAGAATATCTGAAAGCTTCTGAAAATCAGTTAAGTATTTCCCCGGATAATTATGACCTACAGCTTCATTTAAATGAATATTTACAGGAAGGTTTTTTATCCCCGCAAAATACAGTATCTCATCAAGATAATCATATTTGACATTTCCATCATAAAAGGCAATTTCTCCGATACCGGAAAAACCCGACTCAATCAAACTTGCGATATCCCTTTCAATATCCGGTGATTTAAAACTGATATTGCCGAAAAAATGAACACCATCCGGAAAATCCTTTCGAACACTTGCAAAATATTCATTCTGCTCAATAAGAAATTCCTCTTTCATCCAGGGGAAAGAAAGAATAATAGCTTTTTCTGTTTTAGAATTGATTAGATAATCTTTTATGTTATCTGAACCGGCAATCCGGGCTTTACTGCTTTGATAGAGCATCCTGAAATAATCATCCGAAAAATACTCTTCCCGATAATTAATCGCTCTATCCTGAAAGCAATGTATATGAACGTCGTTCATTTATATTTCCCATAATGCTTTTTGCTTGTTTTTTTACGCAAGTAAACAACAGAATACGAAAATGCTACAATAACTACTACAAAAACACCTGTGAAAATCAAAGATGTCCTTAAAAGAAAGCTTTTAATTTTCAACTCGCTTTCTTCTATGAATTCAATCGGTTGTGAAATTTCAACAAGAGCAGAAACTTCACCATTTTTACCGCGAAGCGGCGCCGTAGAAGCAAGCCACTTTCCGTTTTCATCGACATATTTTGTAACTTTTACCGCACCCTCATTAAACGTTTCATAATACTCAGAATTCATAGAATACGGAAAAAGAAAATCATAAGCATCTGCATCAATTACACAGTATACATTTTTAAGTTTTTTATAAACATAAACGGATATTCCCATATTCTGATCAGACTCATCAGCGCCTAATACTTTTTTCATCTGCTCAGAAAGTTTTATGAATGAATCCGAAGAAATATCTTTCGGAGATTTTATTTCATTCACTAGATCTGCATCAATTATCCGCGATGCAGTTTTTGCCAAATAGAGAAATTTCTGATCTCTTTCCTGATCTATCTGCTTTTGCATGTAATGGTGAAAAAAGACAAAAGAAACCAGATTATAAACGAAAAAAAACAACGCAAACACAAATGCCCTTTTTAATATGGACGGCATTTTATCTGATAACAAAGGATAGATATATACTTTAATGTAATAAATAGAAAGGATAGAAAAAAGAATTATTGAAAAAATGTAAGCTACTTTTAAAATTTTCTCATAAGCGAAATATTCCGCTTCATAGATATCCCGGATGTCAGCAGTAGATTTTTTTATCTCAAGAAGATTTCCGCGATACTTATCAGATGTAAGAATTTTTCCTTTTGAAAAAACAAAATTAGTCATTAGGATATTCCCGGCATAACCGCTTTTATAGAGTTCTTTGAAATCAAAAAGAACATTTGTTTTTCCGTTTTTAAATGATATTAATCGCTGAGAATACAGCTCATTGAAAATTAATCCGTATTCATCATCATACATAAGTGAATACGGGAACACTACTCCAAGACTTTCATCTATTTTAAGAAGCTCCGGCTCCATTTTTTCATTAATGCGGATTATATCACCGCGTGAATTCGAATAGTATATTTTTCCAGGAATTGTGCCGCATATGTTATTTATAGGATATTCTATTTTCGTCGAAAACATTTTTATCTTTTCAGAACCCAAAAGATCAGTCTTATAAAGAGAGAGCATATTATGTTCGTCAAAATGATAGTAATAGAGATATTCGCCGGATATTTCGATTGAAGGAATCATCGCAGCCGAATAAATATAATCTTCTGTTATTCTTTTTCTCATGTACGAATCATAAACATTCCGGACAATAGTTCGAAGATATTTGAAATCAGGCGAGTAAACCTGAATTTCGGAAATTTCAGTTTCACCGTCATCTGCCGAATAAACGACATTATTCACATAAATATTTCCGGCATTGTCTGTAACCATCTTGTAGAAGTTATATACGGAAGAACTATCGCGGCTTCCGCCCTGCATCTCATAAAGGCGTTTTCCTGATTCGCTGATCTTAATTAGTCGCTTGAAACCGTTAGCTCCATTATCAATAACAAAATATCCGTCATCGGCGGGATATACAGAATGAACAGCGTTGAGTTTGATGCTTTTATCGAAAAGAGATTTATTAAGCAGATCATGACGGAAAATAATGAAGGCAAAGGATGCCGCGCAAACCGCCACTTTCAATATGCGAATATACCTGGATTTTGAAAAGTCACTCCATTTCATAACAGCCCCGCAAAATTTAGTACACCCAGGCTGATAGGAAGTTCGAAGAAAATTAATTGGAGATAAACGGGATCGAACCGTTGACCTCTTGAATGCCATTCAAGCGCTCTCCCAGCTGAGCTATACCCCCCAATCCATACCAAGCTTAACAAAGACATCTGTTTTTTGCAATTATTTTAAAAGTTCTTCTATTTCTTTTTCCTTCTCACGGCAAACACGGTCTCCTTCAACAAGAGCTTCAATTGAACGATAAAACTCCAAAGATCCGAAAGAAAGCAGATTCGGCTCAAGAAGGAGATCCGGTCTGGAATATTTAAGTAAAAGCTCGGTATTTTTTAAATCCATTATGTCAATGGTCTGAAAAATTACCTCAAACACGTTGGGCATATCATCTTTTTTTTCATCAGACTTCACAATAAAGTATGACGTAAATTTTTTCAGCCATGAATAATTAATTTTCTCGCTCAATTCAGTTATCTTTTCCAAAGTCCGCGGCTTCGATCTTCCTGTCAGATTTCCCTCTGCGAAAGATCCGGCCACTGCATTGTTATGTGTTTTCAATGCAGGATGAAGATTCACGGCGATTACCCGGTCAGCTCCCATTTTTTTTACAACATCAACCGGTAGCGGATTAACAACCCCCCCGTCGATAAGAATTCGGTTTTCGTATTTGACCGGTTCGAATATTCCTGGAATGGATATACTTGCCCTGACCGCGCTCAATAGATTACCGGATGAGAAAATCACCTGTTCACCGGAATGATACTCTGAAGCAATAATGCTCAAGGGTTTCGGCAGTGATTCTATTGTAATATCAGGCGGTATAAATTTTTCCAGCCATGTCATCATTTTTCGGGGATTCATCAGTCCCGACACCGGAATTACCGGAGACATAAGCGAAAAAAGATCCGCCTTTGTGAAAGAAATAACTTCGCTTTTGAATTTTTTCAGATTTCCGCACAAATAAATCGCGCCGATTAGGGCTCCAACGCTTGATCCGGATATATAGTCAATTGAAAGACCCTTTTTTTCAATAAACTCAATAATTGATATATGCGCAATTCCTTTTGCGCCGCCGCTGCCTAATGCAAGTCCGATTGTATTCTTATTATTCATCATTAACAAACTACTATTTTTGATATAATTTTGAAAGTATAATTTGGATCACGAATAACAAATAATCTCAATCAATTATCTGTTTAATATCCACTATCAGCCAAATACTCCATTTAAACCTCTAAAAGGATGTTGACATCATCTCTAAAGCCGAGTCTAATGATATCATTACAAATAATAAGGAGTAAAAAGATGAAAAAATTAGTTCTTCTTTCCGCAATATTGACTCTTGTTTTTGCGGGATGCGAATCTTCACAGAAAAAAATTAATGCAGAAAAAAATCCTGATCTGGTATCCGCTGCAGAAAAAGGGGATAAAGATCAGACTAAAAAGGCTCTTGACGAAGGAGCAGATCCGAATGCCAAAAATACCAAAGGCTGGTCTTCCCTGATGATTACAGCTTATTACGGAAATGACGAAGTTGCTTCTGAACTTATTGGTGCAAACGCAGACGTAAACCAGAAAAACACAAACGGTGTAACACCCCTCATGATTGCATCATACAAGGGAAATGTTAAATTAGTGAATCAGCTTATCGCCAAAGGAGCTGATGTAAATGCGCAGTCTTCTAAAAAAGTTACAGCTCTGATGGCAGCAGCTTACACAGGAAAAAAAGAAACTGTTTCTGTGCTAATAGCTGCAAAAGCCGATCTCAACATAAAAACACAATCAGGTGCTACAGCCCTTTATTATGCTGAAAAAAAGAATAATACTGAAGTTGCTGAAATATTAAAAGCTGCAGGTGCAGAAAAATAATTTCTTTTTTCTGAATTTTGTTGACAAAAAAACACCATGGGTTTCTATGGTTATTGTTTGGTGGTTAAAGAGAGAGGGTCACACCTGTTCCCATTCCGAACACAGAAGTTAAGCTTCTCATCGCCAATGGTACTGCATGGAACACTGTGCGGGAGAGTAGGACGCTGCCAGACTCGGAATTATAAATTCATAAAAAACCTCTTCTGAAAAGAAGAGGTTTTTTATTGTCTTAAGCTTTCATTCTTTAGTTGATATAATTTAAAACTCTCAACAAATCTTTTTCCGGCATTTTATGCAGTTCTTCATAATACATAATCGAAACTTCCACTATCTTCCCTTTTTCTGCTTTGGCTCCAGAAGAGAGATAGTAAGACAAATTATTTAACTCAAGATGATCTTCCTCAAATCTACGTTTAAATAAATCAACAAAAACCATAGCAGAATAATCGTCTTCTATTGTTGAATTAACCACAGCCGTTCTAATGATGTTATCCATATTATAGTTAATATTTTTGTTACTTATCTAATCAAAAAAATTCGATCATCTATCATTCCAAAATATTGCGGATAAAGAATTTTTCCTGCCAAGAAATATTTTTATCATATTAGTCTTATCACCTGGATTATAAATAAGCCTTCCCAACACGGCTATATTTTCCACAACAATCAACTTAATTAAACTAGCAGACATTCCATTTTATGAAAAGATGTTCATAATATGATACAAACATCATTTCATCGCAACTGTTTGTCTTTAATTATTAGTCTTCTTTTTAAACTGCATCAATTCGTTAAAAAAATATTTCAAGTGATCACTGCATATACGGTTTTCAACTTCAGTATCGTCTTTAGCATTATGAACTGATTCAATTACTCTTGAGTTATCAAGAGCAATTATACATTTTAAATCATTTCCAATAACAGCGAATTTGTTTGGTCTCCTTCGGTTCTGATATGCAACTGTAACAAATGAGGAATGTGATCTTTTAAAAATTGATTTACCTTGGAAATTATCAACAAAATCAACTCCCATTAAATCAAATAATGTCGGGAAAATATCCATATTTGAAGAAACAACCTCAGGATTTGGCAGATTACTATTTTTCTTCGGCATTATAAAAGACAATGGAACTTTTGTCTGAATATTATTCAACGAATTTGCATGAAAATAGTTTTCCTGATCTCCAAATTCTTCTCCATGATCTGAAGTGATTACAATAATCGTGTTTCTATCTTTACCCAATCGATTTAACTCAATTAATAGTTTTTCAATTAAGCTATCAGCATAACGCAGACTATTCTTATACGAATTTACAAGTTCAACCCTCGATTTACTTAAAAACATGTAATCCGATGTAGACAATGGTTTTAACAGAAAAGGCTTATTAATTTGATAATCATTAGAAAAAGTATATGGATAATGAGTTGAATCGAAAAAAAGACCGTATAAAAAGTTTGTTTTAGTCGACGAAATCTCCTGCAACAAATCATCAACCATCTTACGGTCCCTTTCAAACCCTTTTGAAGAATAAGCAGCATAATCTTTATTTTTCTGAAAATTCTGTTTCAAGTAATAATCCATATGATGCCATGAAGAATCACCGGAAACATAGAATAATGTATCATAGCCGTTTTTTCTGAATACATCAATTGGAAAAGATTTTGTTTTTTTTGTCTTTACCTCCTCACTATAATGAGGATTTAAAGAATACAAAATACCAAAGATACCCATATGAGTTGAATTTGATCCAGAATAATTATTTACCAGCGTAAAACCTTTATCTTCAATAATCTTCATAACAAGAGGAAAATTTTCCTTATTAAAATAATCCGCTCTTGTAGACTCTAAAATAAGCAGAATAACATTATACTTATTTTTAATAAGAATATCTTTTTCTATAGGATATCCTGAATCCAAACTTGAATCAAGAATATGTTCATAATTCTCCTTTTCATCTGGAATACTCATCTTAAAATCTTCAGTCAAAATTTCATGAACTCTAATAATATAACTTAAATAAAAAACCGGTATATTTTTTCTTAACTGAGAAGTATAAGCCGGAGAATAAATAAGATTGATGGATAAAATAATTTTTTCTACAATTACTACAGAGAGAATGATCAACACAAATCTTTTCCATATTATTTTTGCCGGACTTGAAAAAGGCTTTTTAACTCTACGCATCAATTGGACAAGAGATATATAAAGAATTGATCCAAATACAGTTATGGATAATATGAAAAATGCAAAAGAGAAAAAAGAAACACCACTTGTTTCAAAAAAATTCGGCTGAAGAAATTCAGAAATAATAAATGAGTTAATATGAAATCCGTAAATAGAAAGAATTATAACATCAATTATTGAAATAAAGATATCCAGAATAAAGACAAATATAAAAACATAAAGAGGAGGCATTTTTCTAAATAGTTTAAATATTAAATAAAGAGAAACAAGTATTAAAGCAATTTCAATCATTGTATGAGATACAATTGCTATGGCTGAATGAATTCTATAAAAAATAGATATATCAGCGCTTAATATATCACGTATGTAAAACATATTTATTAGAACTTTTATTGCAAAAAAAACAATATTAGTTAAAAAAAATCTTTTTAAAAATAATTCTTTATTATTATTATAAACAAAAATCTTTCTCATATTATATTCTCAACCCTCACTTATTAATTAGTTTTATTATACATTATTTCCCGAATACTGATCCCAAACTGTATTTATATACTTCACCCATCAATTCCCGTGCCTCCTTTCCTTTTTGAAGTCTCGGCTGAGAATGATTATATATAACATAAGGTATCAATTCGG